>SDBV01011534.1_pt1 | contig 11435 bp, 5 predicted proteins | sample 2277081 | NCBI WGS metagenome assembly SDBV01 (sample SAMN10402039, study PRJNA504765) | marine sediment metagenome | isolation source: marine sediment core GS10_PC15, 223 cmbsf | place: Arctic Ocean: Southern Knipovich Ridge | collected 2010
AGGCTGGGCTTTGGGCTTCGGAATGAACTGTGCAATCCGTTGCCACTGTTCGTTTGTAATGTCCATAAACCATATATCGGCTCTTACTTACTCAAAAATTGAGGTTTTGGGATAGCTTCTAACTAAATCCGCGTTACAGGCTGGCATTTTTTCTAATAATAGCATGTTGATTATCGTTATTTCCTCAACTTACCTTAACCCGCAAGGGAAGTGGGCCGCACCCGGCAATCCGGGTGCGATTGAGCCCCTTCCTTGCAGCTTTGGAATATTATCCAAAACGACCCTATTTTTTCTTGGCATGAGCCGCTGCCTTTGTTGCCTTGATAGACGCCTCAATAATCGCCTCAGCCGTTGTCCTGCATTCTGCACACATTCCGCCAGCCGATTCACAGGCATCGCAACCAGGCGTCTTCTTATTAGCTGCCATATCAGCCTTTGACTTCACAGCCTCCTTACTCATAGCCTTTACATGTCTCCCTCTCTTTACGATTGGTTCAGGAGGTGTTTTCCATGTATGACCATCAGGGCCATTGTCTATTACAGGGAACGCTGATAACCTCAGCCTTGCAGCGCCCATGGGGATTAAGGTTATTTCTTCAACAGGTTCATTTGATTTTACCGGGCCTTCCGAAATAAGCCCCACCAGATCCGTTACTATATCTTTTTTCCATTCGGGAATTCTGCGACCTTTTGCCTTAATTTCAATAGGTGTCTCTGTGCTTCCCCATGCATTGTTGTCTGATGGCCATTCTTTCTTTACTACTTTAAATGATTCATCAAGTTTATCCTTATCGAGCACCAAGCCGTAATTCCACGGTGTTGTCGGATAAATTTCAAAGGCGGGCCATGCGGCAAGCGTCTCTTTAGACAATTCCCGAGTCCACGAAGATGGAAGATGTTCGGATACCGCGGTAGCTCCATCCATAGGTACGTATTTCTCGGAAATTTTCAGCGAATATGTGAGCGGCCCACGGTCGACCGAAATAGTGTTTGCGTTTTTGACCCATGTTCTTACACTCACCTGCATAGGTAATTTGAGTTTAACAACGTCGCCGTTCTTCCATTCACGGTCGATCAGTAGGAATGACCGAGGCTTCGTCTGAACTTTGACCTGCTGGTCGTTAATGCTGAGTTCGGCCTTGTCGCACCAGCCAGGTATCCGGAGATACAGCGGGAATTTTCGTGAATGGGGCAGTGAGACAGAAAGCTGGATGTTCTCGTCAAATGGATAGTGCGTGGTCTCTGTAATGCTCACCTCGGTGCCATCGGCAACTTTCGCGGTTACCTTCGATTCTGAGTAAAAAATGAGTGCCAGACCGTTGTCTGGTGTCGCCATCCAGAGATGTTCGGCGTAATAGGGCCAGCCTTGCCCCATATTGAGCTGGCAGCAACGGTGTGCATGAGGGTTCATCAGGTACTTAGAACCTGGGTTCTGAAGTTTCGGACTCTTGTTTTTAGCGTTGGAAATGATCAGGTTGGGTGCGGTCAGATAGCGAAGCCCCCTGAAGTCAGGCATCGTTGTGGCGGGAAGCGTATTAAACGCAACGTCCTCGCATCGATCCGCCCATTTGATATCTCCGTCGATCTTCAATATCTCTTCGCAGGAATGCATCATTTCGACGACTCCGCAAGTTTCGACAGCCTGGCGAGCAGTAACAAAACCCGGTCGGCAGTTTTCGTCGCTGCCGAACAATCCACCCGGCACCTGGCCGTACATTCCCCATATCGTCTGATAGTTTCGCTCCGGGGCTATCAGGTGCTCTGGATTCTTTGACTGCAGGTAATAAGTCGGCGTCGATCGCATGGCCTGTGTAATATTGACATTATGCCAACCAGCTACTCCTTCTGTCCAGTTGGCTATTCTGCGGAAAATTTTATTCCCCAGATCTAAAAGTTTCTTATCCCCTGTACGGTTATAAAGCCAATAAACACTGGCGAGATTGTCGCCGCCACGCTGATGTTGCCATAGCGGCAGAAGAAAATCCTCATCCGGAACATTGGATTGCCATTCAAAGTATTTCGTCATTAGGCGGATAACGCGTTCGTCGCCGGAATAGTCATAGTACGATTGGAGGGCATTCAGCATGGGCATGTTAGGCCACAGATCCGGCTTACCAGTGTTGTGTACGCGAGGAGACTTGATATTAGCCCTCGGACCGAACCATCCGTCCTCCCGCTGGCTTGCGATAACCGCATTGATCCAAACCTTGGCCTCATCAATCATTTTCGGATCCTCTAATATGTAGGCCAGGTCCCCATAGCCCTTCAACCAATACGGTACTTCCTCCCAGAATTTTTCGCCCACACCTTCCGGGCTGAGCCATGGATTACCTTCCTTTATCAGAAATCGGCTTAGTTCAGGGAGATGCCCGAAGAAGCCGTTTGCTTCCAGCTCAAGCTGTTTACGCAGCCATCCTTGCGGTTTAATCACACGTATCGGCAGTTTCAGAAGAGGACTCGGCAATAACGGCGGGCGGTTGCCTACGTAGAAATCGTTTTTCGTTTCCGTGCCCGGCTTGCTAACAATTGTAATACGGCTATCCTCCATTGGCTGACTTGCGGTGGATGCCTGACAGCCGACACTGGCTAACAAAACGATCAGTATTGCATTCATCATGATTACCCTGGACATTACTAGCTCCTTTTCCAATGAGAGAAACCTTGTCTCTCTCATTTAATAAAACGTTAGCGAACATTTTGAACATATCGTGTAACGCACACAACACATAGTCTTGACAATTATAAATCTTGGTCGATGTGCAAGATGCCAGAAAAGTGCCATGTCCCCCCGCAAAAAAACAGTTAACGTCACATCCTTTCTCTCCTACCGATCATATGACTCATCCTTCAACATCCCTTTGTTATAAACTTGTTCAATAAATATTGCTCCCGCTGGCAACTCATTAAAGAAATGTGATCATCTGCTTTAACTGCAACGGGCCTGCGAACAATAAAAACGCCCTGTGTTCTCCTTAAAAAGCCCTCATACTCGCCATCCAGCCGTCCCCATATTGAGGGTCATTCCACCTACTATAATCCGCTCCGCCAGCCACGGTCCAGAAGTTTGCAGTATCAAATCCTTGATGCCATTTCAGTGTCCACAACTGTTTAAGATAGATGCTCGACACTGATTTATCCATGAACAACATACCGACTGTACCTCGATGCCGATTCCGGACGAAACGCCTTATAGTGTTTGTGTTATGTCGGGGGGTTCCCCCGGTACTTGTATCGCGTTCATTTCTAGGGGGCAAATCTTCAGCCAAAGGCATGGCAGAACAATGAGAGCTATCTCCTATCAAAGGTGTATTATAACGGCCATCGGTAATTCGCCGCCAATAACGTTTTTCGCCATATAGTGTCATATCATTCAGCATGCGAGAGTCACACGCCCATTGATTGAACCCATAGCTGCCGTAATCACCTCTTACTTTCCAGTTCCGTTGTTTTTCCCCTGAGCCCCAGACGGGGGTGCTGGGCGGTACGCCCCATGGCCCCCAGGGGTCACGAGGACCGCCATCACCTACACTTGGGTTATTTGCTACAGGACAGCAGCGTATCTTAGGGTCATCATAATAGTCTCGAACCGCGGCCATCCAATAATTGCTGCTACCGCCCGTTGCCGCCGGAAAACGTGAATCGTAATCGTCAGCATACATAGCCCAGATAAGACCCCATTGCTTCAGATTTGATTTGCAAACAACCGTCTGGGCTTGTACTTTCACCTTTTTAAGAGCCGGCATCAATATCGACAAGAGCAGTGCAATGATGGCGATAACCACCAGAAGCTCTATTAACGTAAAAGCTTTTCGTTTAGACATGACTTCAAACTCCTTTTCACATATTTAAATGTCGTTTACGGACACACCTAATTCAAAACTCACAACAGGATCAACCCCATCAGCACTCATTGCTTCAAGACATGGAGCATTAAAATCTTCCACATCATCAAGCACGATCGCCGGCCGCTTTTCTTCCTTCTCATAGGCCAGCTTCACATTATCCAGCGTTATCCCCTTCGCGTGGCGAATATAGAAACCGTAGGCAGGCAGATCGCCTTTAAATTCGAAGAACTCAGGTTTGAAATCGCCAAGCTCCGGCACATCTTTCCTGCGTGCCATCTCTTCTGTGCCTCCACCGGGAAATGTAACTTCAACATCTTTGAACTCGATGTTTTCAATTTTCTTATCCAACACACCAATGATCGCCATATACGCTTTGGCATCCTTGACAGCGGGGTTACCCGCTTTGGCCTTGATATTGACAAACTTCATATTTCTAAGCGTCCCGGTCGGCGGCAATGGCACATCCAAAAGCTCCCTGCAGAACCGATGACTATTCAGGGTCATAAACAGCGGCCTGGTTACATTTTCCATAGTTATGTTTTCGAACAGCATGTTCTCCATCACGGCACCTTCGGCCATCTGTATCTTGAATCCGCTGCCGTCGATGTCAAAAAAATGACAATCGCGCATTACAACATCCCTGATGTCACTGCGTGTCAGCAGCCCTATCCGGATCGCTGCCCACTTGCTGCTTAATCTACAATTGGTAATCTTTATATTCTCACAGGGCCTGTCTTTTTCAGACGCCTGAAGGCAAATGCAGTCATCACTGGCAGTTATGTCGCAGTTGTCAACCGTCACGTTCCGGCAACTGTCGAAATCCAGCCCGTCACCATTCCAGTTGGCCATGTTGTGAATGTTGAGATTTCTTACATCAATATTTTCACATCCGATGATAGCACAACCCCAAGATGCTGAATTACGCATATTGAAATCACGTAAGACAACATTTTTGCAATTAAACAACCTCAGCAGCATCGGCCGGTCAAAGCCAACTCCACCTGTCGGAAAATTCTCTTTTGCCCCCTGTCCATCCAGGGTTCCCTCGCCAGTGATCGAAATATTGTCCGCTCCTTCAGCGTATATCAAGCAGCGGTCCATCCACGGCTCATCATAACGGATCCCCCCCGTATCGGTCGCATAATCATTAATATCAGTGCTGCCAAGAATTACCGCATCTTTTTCAAGATGCAGCTCTACATTTTCCTTAATGTAGAAGGTCCCGGTCAGGTATCTTCCCGCAGGAAAGACCAGTTTGCCGCCACTGCGACTACACTGGTCGATTGCCGCCTGAATTGCTTTGGTATCGAGCTGCTTGCCATCGGCAGCGGCACCAAAATTCATTATATTTAACTCCTTGTCCATTATGTCCGATTCCCTGCAGCCGGCCACAAAGCAAACAGATAACAATAAAATAAACGATGGGTACATCACCTGTTTCAATTTGATGTTACTTTTCATTAAAGAATTAAACTCGCACCGTTCAGGATTTCCCGTATTTTGCTTTCAGCAACGCCCCGCACTATAATTTCAAAAGTCACTTACATTCTAAACGTTATGCCTTGCCTGTTCAACACCATTTTGGATGTTTTTTCCGCCATCTTGTAAACAAACGGGACTTTTTAAGGCTGTAATTGCCCTTACACTGAGCTACTTTTTGCCGTACCTTTTTCGGTATTCCAGCAGACTGATGCCTTTTTCCTTTTGAAAATATCGGCCTATGTGAGACTCCATGAATCCCAAACTCGTCGCAATCTTCGATATCGACTCGTTTGTGTCTGTCAGCATCTTGGCAATCAGTCCTATGCGGACACGTCTGATCTCATTATGAACAGACCAGCCAAGAATCTTGCGAAACCGCTTGTGCAACCACTGGCGCGACACCCCAACTGCATTTGCAACTTCATAAACCTGAATGGACTCTTTACTATGCTGACGAATGAAACGCAAAGCGTCAGCGACCTCGCGATCTTCGATCGCCAGAATATCCGTTGATTCCCGAGTTACAACGCCTATGGGCTCAACAAATAATTTCTGCCACGTTATCGTTTTACCTGCCATCATTTGATCGAGCTGTTCCGCTGCTTCATAACCAGCCCTTTCACTGTTAAGGGCTATACTCGATAGCGGCGGATCGGTGAGATTACATATAATCTCATCGTTATCAACACCCATAACGACTATTTCCTTCGGCACATGAAGGTCGGCGATTTTACACGCCTCAAGAACCTGCCGCCCACTGTCATCATTGCAGCCCATCACCGCTAACGGCTTCGGCAATGATTTTAACCAGTCAGCCATAAGAGTCTGCTCATGCTCCCAGGAATGCTGAGATTTTTTATACGAGCGCTCGTAGAGATAAGACTCAAAACCAGCTTCTTCGATACGCTGACAGAAAAACTTGCCGGTCTCTCGGGACCACTCGAAATCTTTATAACTAAAATAAGCGAAATGTCGAAACCCGTTGCCAAGAAGATGTTCGGCAGCCATTTTGCCTATTGCTTCGTGATTACCTGTAACATCAGGTATGTCTGTATTGTTATCTTCGGCATTTATAGTAACCATACACAAACCAGAGGCCATGAACTCGTCAACTTTACTTATTTCACGAACGTCTGCGATGACACCGGTTGCACCCCAGCCCTTCAGATAATGCTTGCTTCTTTTCACATTCTCGGTTTGATGAAAAAGTGACCACTGACCATGCATATGAGCATACTTGGCAATTCCAGATAACAACCCCCTGCCAAATGACCCTGAAGGACTAATCAACAATATAACTTTTGGGATCAACCACATATACTTTACTTTCTGACATAACTTTGATAAGTTTAAAATTCATCCTACATTTCCCGCTTTACCGAAATCGGCAAGTCATAAACATTAAACCTGTCATCATTGTTCACTCAGTATTAACGGGATTTGCAATATTAAACGGCGTATCTAAGGTCTTAAACAAAACCTTCAACCAGGGCTTTGTTGTCGAACTGCAATCAAGTGAAACCTGTGAAGAACCCTGGCTCTTCTGCCAGTTGGCAGTACTCACTGGCAAGGTTGATACAAATTGGCGGTTCGCATTGAGCACTGTCGCTGTGCTGCCGCCTTCATAAACAAGGTAGTTTCCATTGGCGACCGATCCGGTAACCGACAGCGTCCCGCCGCCTGTTGCCATGGAAAGGTTGTCTAAAGAGGCCGCATTTTCCTGTAATGCTTTCACGCCCTCAATAGTAACAGAGGCAGTCTGGCCTGAGGGAACATCAATAAAACCGTAGGAGACTCCAACAATCTTATCATAATGGAAACCCAACTTGATAGAATACCAGTTGCTCGAATGCGGCCACAACTCGTATAAGTGATCGAGATAAAGGTAGTCACAAACCTCGAATGTAGGAATCTCGACATACTTTCGACCAGTGAAGTCATTTGGTATGACGTAATGGAGAACCTTATCCCTCTCTTCCTTGAACTCAACATAGAAATATCCGCCATTGCCGTCTCCGGTAACATAGAGTCCAACACCGCGTTTGTTGGTGAGGTTTAAGGTTGAACCAAGGGCGTAGTCGGCCTGCACAGATCCACCGTTGCCCGTGGTGCTAAACGTCCACTCATCACCGATTTTCACAACCGAAAGGTTCGTTGGAATCGAAAAGTCGCTAACATCGGATGGCAGCAGGTCCACATTGGATCCCGAGTTATAGTCAAAACTCCCAAGCACCCGCGCCTCGAACCGCAGCGGCTGGGCGGCGAAGGGGTTGTCCAGAGAAATGATGTTGGCATCAGGAATGCTGTCGTCGAGTTGGACGAACTTCGGCACGATTTTCGTCGGCGAAATTTCCCAGTTCGTATCGCTCTCGCCCGAAGAAGTCAGGCGATAACTCATATGATGGTCCTTCATCGCATCCCTTTGAGCTTGGGGGACGACGCCCGACAACCTTATTTTGTCCCACTTATTGCACAGGGCGAGAATCTCGTGCGTCTGCCCGTGGTCCCTGAAATGGTCGGGGGATAAGACGTCGAACCTCCAGGTCGCGTCGTAGGCGATGGTTTTCCCTAACCACCACTCCCACTCGTCGGGCGTGGAGGCATGCCACGACTCGCCATCCAGACGCCAGGAGTAACCCCCGAGCCCTGGCGGGAGAAAGGCATCCTTCGCAGCCGTCGCGATGGGGATGAACCAGGTATTAAAGAAACCCTCCGGATAGTGGTGCATGCCGTCGCCGATGGTAAGAAGAGATAAAAGATGCCATGCCTGCCCCAGTCCGCTATCCGCCGCCACGGGGTGGTCGAATCCACGACTGCATAACTCTACCCACTTCTCCATCGCCCATAGGCCTTTCATGTCGACCGACGCGAGCGCGTCGAAGGTTACACGGTCGATACCGCAGGCGTTCACAAAGGCGGACGCGACATCGGCAGTCTCCTGAAACAGCGTTGAGTCGGGATCGATGCCGGGGGTGTCGCCGAAGATGGCGAGCAGTCCGCGTCCTGTGGCGCCACTGGTGTGGGCCGCGGCGGAAGTGCCGTTTTGGCCACGCGTACAGCCGGTCATGTGCCACGGTATCGAGCTGTCGTCGTAATCGCCCACGAGAATGATCTCATCACCGACGCGAAAACGGTCATATTTCCAGGCGTTGAAGTAGGTGGGCGGGCGCAGACCCTTGAGTGTTGTCGATAGTGTGGGGATAACATCGTTGGGGCCAGGGGTGAAATAAAACGACGTGTCGTCGCTGTCGATGCTTCCCGACAAAGTCCCCGTGCACCACGAGTACAACCGATCGTCCGGAATTGGGGAAACGTAAACGGTATCGTTTTTCTTGAGCGTCGAACTGGCGGTGTGGATACCCAGATAGCGTCCCATGGCATGGAGCGTATCGGAGAGATCGCGCAGGTCGTCGACCCCGTTCGGCCAGCGAGTAAGATCCGCGGTAAAGATACTAGTTCCCGACCAGCGGACCGGATAAAACATGCCGAAGCCGCTTTCTTCGAAATAACCGAGCATTTCGTCTCTCTCATTCACGCCGTCGAAAGAGATCCACATTTGCGTCTGGCGGGCAATTACGTTGTTAATCTTGGCCCACTCGCCATCGTTCATCGGGTGGTAAAGGCCCTCGTCAATCTCGATCTGGCCGAGTGTATTAAGCGTTTCGTTCTCATCGCAAACAAAAATTGCGAAACCACCGATCGGATCGGACGGATCGTCCGCACGATGCCACAAATACTTCCACTCAAGCTTGAAATCCTTATAACTACACGTCATCCAGTCCAGGGCTATTGGGCCGATCCCAATACCTTCACCGTACCAGGCCGGAATCTGTAATGGGGTTGTCATGTCTCCCATGTTTATGCTGTTGGGTTTGAAATTAAATCTCAATTTCGCATTTTCACTGGTCGGCATCCCCACCAGTTCTTCGATCCTGAAAGCAATGTGCTTATCACGTTCTACTACACCGAGAAGCACCTGCCTGCTGTCATCAGCTGAGCGGGCAAGCAGCTTCCCCGCCGCCGTCCTGTTGACCTTCGTTAACCGCACCTCCGGGCCGTCATTATAGACAGTGAAACCTTCATTGCCGCTGGACACCGACACCAACTCCCGGCTGGTGGGCTTGTAGAAAATCGAAGAAACATAGCCATCGCCATCAAACTCCAGAGTGAAAGTGTTGCAATTCCAGACAGGTGCAGACAAGTTATAAGCCGTAAAACTCCATACGTCGCCCTGCCATGTCGTAGCGCCGTCATATTCATCAATACGCCAGTAATACGTTTGTCCCTCGACAAGGTCGCCTGGTGGATCATAAGTGATAGCTGGCTGGTTCTGTATGAAAGGCGGATTAGAATTTGTACCGAAATATACATTATGTGAAATTGCGTTTGTGCCGGCTGTCCAACTGAGAATTGCATCTGTAGCAACACCAAATGTACCGTCTACAGGACTTGGTGCAGATGCCTGATAAGGATTGTTTGTCGTAAAGCTCCATACATCGCCTTCGTAAACGTTTACGGCATCGCGTTCATCGATTCGCCAGTAGTAAGTAGTTCCTATAGCAAAGCCGGACGGATCGTAGATGTTAGAAGCAAGCGGCTGATTGCCTTTGAATGCTAAACCAGCCTGCTCCATCCACAGCCCTGCAACGATGGCGAGGTCGTCTATATCCACATCACCGTCACTGTTCAGGTCCGCGTACGGTTCAGGCTTGCCTGTCGGGTCATCATACCACTGCTTAGCAAGTATCGCCACATCAACCATATTAACCTGCCCGTCACCGCTTGCATCACCAGCCGGTCTGACCGTGTCGCTGACATCGTCATAATCAGTGCCGAAGTATACATCGTGAGATGTGGCATAATAACCGGCTGTCCAGCTGGCCGCTGCATCAAGAGCAACATTGACAGCGCCGTCTGTAGGGCTTTCCTGCCAGGCTTGTCCCAATACGATAGGATCACATACTGCGGTAATAATAAGATTTACAGGATCGGTTGTCGAGTCAACATCAACAGTCCCTTTGCCCAAATAAGCAACGATCTGCTCAGCGCCGATCTCGGCATTCACTGTATCCAGGCGGGTCTTAGGAATGATTAATGTTCCGCCGGCAATGTTCAATATACTATTTCCGTTAAGCCCAATGTTATCGGCGTAGCATGTTCCGCCATTAAGGTTATACACAGTATCGTTGTCATTGTTATTCCTGTCCAACATGAGTTTTTCGGCAGCGCTGACTGCACCGCCTGTCTGATTAACGGTAGTGTGCCCTTTATCACCAAACCAAAGCTCTGTTGCAACATTGAATTCACCATCGCTGATATTAAACTCCGTCACACTTTCGGTTTCCCATGCAGCCCATATTACATTTTTATCGGCAGCGAAATTACCGGCGTTGATCGTACCACCTGTCATATTAAGAGTAAAAGCGCCGAGTCTCTTGCCCATATAACAATTGCCCGTACCATTAAGGTTCATTGTACCATTGCTCATATCAATGACTGTCGTATAACCATTCGTGGTACCGATCTCGATTATATCGCTAACGTCGAGAGTACCGCCTGTCATTGTGAGGATATCTGTACCCGTTGCGCCGCCCATGAAGAGATCATTGCACGCTGCAGCAACAGTACTATCAATGATGGGGTCATCGGCGAATGAGGCATTCTTAATTTTAGCCTGGTCGGCCGCACCTGGCTCGCTGCCGCCATTCCAGTTAGCCCCAGTACTCCACAGTCGGTCAGCACCTCCGCCAACCCAATCAGTGCCAAAACTGTTAGCCGAAAGTACAAAAAACACAAGAAACAAAAATAGAATTGAAAACTTTGTCATAACCATCCCGTTTTCTGACTGAATTTCTGTCGGCAATAGCTGATACTCTCCCTTAAACATATTCACAACAAACCATTGTAACAAATATCCAATTCCAAAACAACACCATTTTGGTTATCTTTGCCACCCTTTTGTAAGTACCCCCAACACACTAAGAACCCGGATTATTCAAATACAGATAACTGATTATTATGAACTTGCTGCTTAATGCAAAATTATGGGCTGAAAAGCTGATTTGGCGTTTTCACCCGTTAGATTTAGGAAGAAATCTCCATAAGTGC
>SDBV01011535.1_pt1 | contig 11434 bp, 11 predicted proteins | sample 2277081 | NCBI WGS metagenome assembly SDBV01 (sample SAMN10402039, study PRJNA504765) | marine sediment metagenome | isolation source: marine sediment core GS10_PC15, 223 cmbsf | place: Arctic Ocean: Southern Knipovich Ridge | collected 2010
AGCGATTGTCAAGATCAACCGACTTGGTCCGACAACACTCAGCGGCAAGGTGGTTGAGTTCAAGGTGGGTGAAATCACCTCCCATTTAAAGTCAACCTAATAGCGACAAGCCGAAACTTATGTAGTTAGACATCTCTTATAAAGCATATTTAAGCATATCCAAGTATAGCTTCTTAAAATTGACCGGATATTCATTAATAAAAATTGAATTATGGAATAGTACCGTCATGCTGCTTTTGTATTTTTTAGCTATATTTATTAAATTAATTAGCATATTCATAGACTTCTCCTTACCCGTTTCATCCGAATAGCCCAAATGAGTGGCATCCATAAATATTATTGGCCTTTCTTTCAGCTTCAATTTTTTTCTGTGAATTATATCAAATACTGTAAAAATATCACCTGTACCACATCTGAAGCCTTCCTTTTCCGGATAGCCCATCGTTGAATCCAGCTCCATATTGTTCTCATCCCATAAGATCCATGTATCAGGTACTTTAAAGCGAAGATAATGTCCTCTCCCTTCCCTTATTTTAATATTGGTTATCTTCTCAAGTGATTTCTTTTCCTGTTGCCAGCTGATTCTATTATCATAAGCATCATAACTTGGATGAAACCCTATAAGATGTTCCCTTCTCTTGATTTGGTCAACTAATTTTCTAACTTTAATATCATTAATCTTATAGTTATCATCATAAATGGACATTCCTCCGCCCATCAGATAAAAACGAGATTTAGTATGATATCTCTCTGAAAGATCCATAAGCCAGTCAAAAGTATCATATGGATCAACTTTTATTTTCATATTTATATTAAGAAAATCATTTAAAGTTGAAAATGTATCTTTGAGACTTTTCTCTTTTATAATATTCATTTTAATCTTCTTTAGTAACTGATGTAAGGATGATATGTTCCTCAGATGGTCAACATCATGGGTTAAGACCATTTCAAACTCTTTATTTTTTCTGCTTAATGTGCAACCTTGCGAAAGTAATAAATTCCAGAGCATTTCTACATATTCATTAACTATCGGCCTGTGCAGGAAATTATTTTTATAGGCCAAGCTTTCATAAGCAGGAAATCTGTTGTGGTTATCTCTCTTGAGTTTGACGTATTCTTCCCATCTCGTTAACATAAAAAAGGCTGAGGCAAAAATATCAATGCCGCAAAGAAGATCATCATTTTTACGAATAAACTCACCAGTGCCATAAATAATGGGTATATTTGCTTCAGGGCAGTATCGATTTTTCTCAAAACTAATGGAATTGGGAATATATTTTAGATCCAGATAATTGGTTCCGCTTTCAAATTGTCCGAAGAAATGATCTTTAATAATAATCTTATTAGCATTTGGCAATAAAATCTGATAATTTTTATTTTCTTGATCTACTTTGATTCTATATGGTAAACCAAGAAGTTCATTGATAATAATATCAATTGTGTAACTTCGTTCCGGTAGAAAATTGTTTGGAATAATTATCTCGATCATTTAATTTTTAAATGAATTTATTAACTAAAATATTATTGCAACTGCTTTGTGGATATTTTTACCCACAGATTTTTTATCATTTTTTTTATCGTTTCGATATCTTCCCCCTTAATCACTATAATGTCTTTTAACCGCAGATTTGTGACTTTTAAGAATATAATGGAAACGAGTAAGGTGTATATCGAATAAGATGTAGAAGAGGCAATAGAGGCGCCGATAATTCCAAAGTTTGGAATGAGCAATAGATCCAAAATCACAGTAGCCGCTAGAGATACGATAGCACATATTGTTCCGACCTTGGGATGCCCACTACCTATCAAATGTATCACTAGCAGTTTTCCAATGCTGAGCATCCATATTCCTGGCAAGATCAATATAAGGGCTGGTACCACTGGTAAATATGCCTTTCCGTACATCAAATATATTAATGGATAACTTGTAACAACTATGAGTCCGCAAATACTTCCAATTATCAAAAAAACAACCCTGCTGACTCTTGCCGTTGTTTGATTAATTTTGTTTCTATCCTCCGATGTCGCAACCTGGTAAAGCAGAACGGTTCGAATTGCTTCTGGAATTTCCCATAGTTTTTCTGCTATCATTTGTGCAGTAACATAATATCCGATTTCAGCAGGAGTACGAAATACTCCTACAATAAAGACATCAAGTCGATAATTAAGGAATTGAGCGATATTTCCAGGGTAAACGCACATTCCGAACTTGAAGGAGCGGTATAATAAAGATCCGTTTATCTTTATCGACCCACCTACAGTTCTTATTGTCAACCAGACATCAAAAAGCACCATTAAAATAAGAGAAATAATCCAGGCATTTATAACACCTGAAATTCCCATTTGCATGATCCATAATAGAATTATTATTAAGATTAAATATGAAAATGCATGCCAGATCCTCACAAGATTGTATTTTATAATCCTCCCTGCAGCCCGGAGAATTTGTGGAAGATATTCCTTTAGCTGAACAAGAGGCAAAAATAAGATTAATACTTTGATTAAATATTCCTTGACTCCGTTCGCATTAAGGTAATCATTGAAAGCAGGCACATACAATATTAATTGAACTAAGATAATTCCTAAAATGCCCAGCCCAAAAGAAGCAATCATTAAATTACCGGCATGGATTGGCAGCTCGTTTTGATTCCTCGCTCCGTAGTAAATTGAAGCCGATCCTAACCCGAATTGCATTATTAAAGACACTACACTTATAATTAAAATTATAACGCTGAATGTACCCTTGAGAGACGGTCCAAGTAACCGTGAAACGATTATGCTTGTTCCCATGCTGAGAATAAAAACCAAACCTCTTGCTAAAAAGGTAATTGAACTTTCTTTAATTAGACTGCTCATTATTGATATTTCTGCTGAAGCAATTTCAAGATAATCTTAAAGAATACATATTTTCTAACAATATTTTATTTATCTTTTCGATCTAACTGAATGAATTGTTCATAATTCATATCCATATTTTCCTGCTAAATTTGCCTGGCGCGTGAGTTGTTCTTTCTGTTCCTCTGACCAAGTCTCGTAAGGACCAATGAGAAGAGTATCCTGCTTATTGATTCTTTTTTTAACTAATTTCTTTACCTTACTTTCAGGAATATCCTCTATTTTCAAGAACTTTAAAACGTGAATTGCGAATTTTTGATGACTGAATAAATCTTCCGACCTCACTCGGATATAATTTTTTTCATCAATTTTTTTTAAAAATTGTTCAATAAAATTGTTCGTTTCATTCCACAACCAAGCAATCTTTTCGAGCGTGCTCATCAAATTCCATTTTTTTAGATTTTTGTACATAATAATACGGCCAATATCGTGGTGATGTCCCTTATACCAGTTCCGGCTCAGTCCGCTACGCACAAAATCACCAGGATTTCTTATTATATGAATGAACTTAGAGTTTGGATATACATCCTTGATGGCATATGCAAAAAAAGTTATTCGATTGTTTGTTTCCAAGTACAGTTTTCCCATTTTATATGAATCAAGGATAAAGTCATCTCTTGCTGCACGAATTATTTCTCCAAAATCATCTTGACATTCCTGGAATTTCTCGTAAGCTAATCGGCTATTCCGTATTAATTGTGGAGGTAAAGAATGATTGACAAAAACTCTACTCGATAGTTTGCAAAATTCCGTAAGCCAAAGTGTTCCGCAACGCCCGGTTGAAAGTACAAATACTGGATTAACAAAATCTATTTTTTTTTCTTGGACAGTTTTATAATCTATTTCGCGTCTATATTTATAATTTTTTTTCGTAACTCTATTAGTTTTACGTTCAATTCTTTCAAGAAGAAATATCAGTCTTCTTAAAATCATAATAACCTTTTTACATTATATAAAAATCTTATTTAATGCTTTAATATTTTTTATATGGCTTCAATGTATTTTGATTCTTGGTTTTCCTAAACTATGTGCCATTTCCCAGTGTCAAGTATCACAACTCTTGCAAAATTCTAAAGAAGTATGGAGAAGCAGGTTTTATATCGTTAAACATAAGCTGCTTTCCGAATTTGGACAGATCTAAAATGGAAAGCCTCCAGTGTCCCAAGGCTAGGATATAATGGCTGTCCTGGTATTCTCCTTCATCTTCGGGATCTCCATAAGACAAGGAGTCTCTCATCACTTAAAGGACCCCGAAATGGTCGTAATCGCCTTTGAAATTAAAATCCCAGTATCCTGCAACTCTGCATATAACTTCTAATAATAGATATACATTATTTCATTGGCAAAGAGGTTCTTATTAAGCTTTACTAGCAATTTGTTGGATCGCTTATGGGTAAAATATATTACTTTATATTTTTTATTATAGAGATGGGCACAATACCCCATTAGGTTATCAGCCTGTTGAACACTGTAAATCCATTTGTGCCTATCCTTTACCGGGACCAGCGGCAGCCCCGTATTTCCCCCCATACTCTTACCCAAGATTGCCCGGATATATCGAAAAATATTCAAATCATTGGGCAGTACTATAACGATTTTTTTCGCTACACGGAATATTTCATACATAACAGAATGGAAATTATCAACATGCTCCAGAACATGGCTTATAAAAATTAAATCAATTCCATTTGCCCCAAATGGTAATTTTTCTTTCTCAAAATCTATTTTCACTACATCTTTACTTTTGGGGATAAAATCATAACCCACTGCATCTTTGTCCGGGAACTCTCTCTTCACAAGTCGTATGAATTCATTTGGACCGCATCCCAGGTCAATAATTCGCTTATCTTGCTCCATTATTTCAGCTCGTATGATGGAGTAGTGAAGGCCCATCCGCTCTATCCAACTGGAATATTTAGATTCAGAAAATAACTTCTTTGTCGGAGGCAGCCAGTTATAATCCAGTAGATTATTATATTCATACTGGTGGTCAGTTTTACAGTAGGCACATTTATATCGAGAAATGATGTTTCCACAAACAGAGCATATCTTCCTTTTTAAGTGCTTCATTATTTGCGATCACTTTTGGATTCAATGATTTTCATCGTATCAATAGCAACATTTCTCCAAGTCCTTGGTTTTGGAGCGAATTTATAATTCCATGCGTAATTATTGATTAATGCAAGAAATGTATTAACTGCTTCGGCGAACTTCTCCTTGTCGCAATATTCATCTTCCGAAATCAGATAGCCTATGTGGTATTTGCCAATGAACTCATTCCCCCGGGCATTCGTCGCCAAAATGGGTATTTTCATCGCCCAGTACTCTAGCAACTTCAAGGTAGACTGCTCTACTGTTTCACTTCTGTCAATTCTGTCAAAAGCGAAGGCAGCATCTAATTTATCATAAAAAAAATTTAATTCATTGTAGGATACTACATCATAGAAAATGAAGTCATCGTTGTCTGAATATTTTTTATAGACAACCGTGTTCCTGACATTTGGTCCAGCAATGTAAAATGTAACCTTTCTTCCAGATTTTTTTATGACCTCGTAGAGCTCCCCTGTTTTTTCATGGCCGTCCCACGGGGTAAACGTACCCAGGAAGCCGATGTTGATACGCTCATTATTTCCGAGCTTTTTCAACTTGAACTCCTGTATTAATTTCGGGTTACATCCATTAAGTACGGTATAAGCATTCTCAATGCCGTATCGTTCTTTTATGGTCTCGGTAATTTTACCGGCCACTGAAATTACGGTTACACCGCAAAATTTAAGGTACAGCCACTCCATAAATTGAAACCAAGCTACTTTTAGTTTCCCATTCTTTTCTAAGCTGTTTTTCTGATCCTCTTTCGCCAAGCCGTTCATTTCTACAAAGACCTTATGTTTTCGAAGCAAGAGAGCAATTAACATTAGTATCCCGAACTTTGATTGTCTTATGTATACAATCGATTGTCTGTAAACTAAGAACACCAAAAATAGATACAGATCGAAAAAATATTTGAATAATCTTCTTTTTAGTGGTCTATCGGTTCGCTTAAATTTTAAGCTTTTTAGCTCAAAATTTAAGCGATTATAGGGCTTGTTATTCTTCTCAAGGACAGCGTATCCAATTATCCGGTATCTAGTTAACATCGAATATTCGTTCCACAACTCGATAAAATGAATTGCCGGACCCCATGAGTATGAAATATCCACAAAACTAACAACATGGATATGAGTAGATTTTCTATCTTTCATATTTCTTGTTTCTTGAATCTTTCTATTAAATTATTCATCCAGCAGCATTCAGGTAGAATCCCGCTTCGGACCCGGTATTTAACAACAGGTCAATAGCACTCAACCCCACCATGAACTCCTTACTCCATAACTGTCTATAAATCGGGTGGGAGAAATTAGATTGCCCAAGGATGATTCTCTTCTGACGAAACAAATCGGTATGCTGGTAATTTACGCCTCCCTTCCCATGGATATAGATATCGCCTCCAACAAAACTAACTAATTTAACCAGCCTCTCGGTGGGATCGGTATCATCCACTCCAAGATCCGATGCACTCCTGAAATCTGTGTGGATTGACAATTTGCTTGCCATCCACTTGATCATTCTTATATTTGTCTCAGCCAATAAATCGGTTGCGCTGTTCAGGAGAGTAAATATCTCCTCTTCATAGTCCTTCCAATATGCAGCCCGAGCATAATTTGATTTGAGCATTTTGAAATGCTTCTCCGGCCACTTTTCCTCTGCAAACTGGACCTCGCAGGTTAATATCCCAAAATTTCCGGCAGTAGATACTGGCTGTGTCAGCCACTGTGCTCCTTGGGAAGTCATGATTTTTACCCGGTTCTGGTAGCTGTTTTTGCTAAACTGTACAGTATCTAGAAAGATAAAAATATCAGTCTGCAACATTTTGTAAAAATAGCCCAGCCAGGGAAAATAATTTGGTTGATGGATTGCTACCTTGATAGCCATAATCTCACAAAGATAATTCGATTGGCTTCTAAAGCCTGAAGATTTGCCTGACTACCTCGAAGGTTTCTGCATACTTTACACCGAACTGAATACCACGCGTCATAGCAAGAGCCTGGATGTAATTAGCAGATGCATAATCTCTGCCGGATTGAGATTCATAGCACATAAGAGCTTCTATTTTCTTTGCCAAGTGTCGCTCACTAATCTCGATAAACCCCGAAGATATAAAGGTAAGATTGTTCCAGGGAAGTTCATAACCGAGAATCGAACATTTTTTAAAGGCCCTAAATCCTTCCACAGCGATAACACCGTGATCCTGATGAGTATCGAACTGAGTTGGAAGAAAAACAAGGTCCGGTTTTATCTCATTATTTAACCTAACCATATCTTCAAGGATCTCCTGCCGTTCTTCAGGGAAGTTCCTGACATGATAATTGAAGACTATGCGGTATTCATCTTTTATCCCCAATACTGTTGTCGCAGCCTTCAATTCCTGTTTGAGAATATCCCTGGGATAACCTGGAGGCACCGATTCATCGCAAGAAGAGAAGGCTACGTAGTAACATTCGATACACTCTTCAATAAATCTGGCGATGCTTCCGCCGCAGGCAAATTCTCCATCATCGGTGTGGGGAGCCAATATTATTACACGCCTAATCTTATTCATGCTTTTTTGCTATATTCAATACAAATACAAAATTCTCAGAGCTTTGTCAGGTTCCGATAAAAATCAATTAATTTTTTTTCTTCTATTTCCCAGCAGTACTTTTCTATAAATGCCTTCTGTGCATTCTTCTTCATCATTGGATAATTTCTATCACTGAACAGCCGCTCAGTTCCTTCGAATAAAGCAGCCGGGTTATTGGGATTAACGGCTATGCCGGTTTGCGACTCTCTGACAATTTTTTCCATTTCAGGTAAGCGGGAACATATAAACGGGATACCGGCAGCCAGGTATTCGTAAACTTTATTAGGGGAACTATAGATATGGCTCTTTTTTCGATTTCCGATTGGGGCCAACCCGGCGTCGGCACATTTCGTGTATTGAACCAACTCACTGGCAGGCACTGGATCATGATAATAAAAAATATCTGGATAGATTCTGCAGTATTTTTTAATTAATCCAGTCAGGGCGCCCATCCCCAGAAATACTACTGCGTACTTTTTCTGTTTCTGAAAAGCCTTAAGAATGACTTCAACACCCTTGTCATAAAAAAGCGTTCCCTGAAAGATTAACAGCCTCTTATCAGTAGGAATATTGAAAAGTTTTCTGAAATAGTCATCTTCTATAGAACCTTTAGCTTTGCGTTTCTTTGAACTATAATTATGAATGACCAGTGGGTCGTGTTTGAGTCTCCACCTGACCCTATAAATCGCGGAGAGGGAATCATTGACAGTAATGAAGCTCCGAGCGTATCGGACTGCATTTCTCCCCACATTCTCCCAGAATCTATTAAATAAAAACAGGATAAGCATCTTAAGTGCATTTTTCTCATGGTGTGTAAGATAATCGATAAAAAGCTCATGAAAATCACATATCAGGGGAATACGGAGTTTTTTTGCCAGGAAATTCCCAATAAGAGAAGCATTCACGTCATGGCAGTGCAACACGTCAAATTTTTCAGGATAGTTACAGACTACATTAATCAGACGAAAAAAGGGAAGTAAGTCACGGGGACGTTTAATAATGTAAGGCAGCCGGTCAACCGCCTTGACAACCTTCACACTGTTTCTATAGTAAACTCCCTTTTTTTCGTTTTTCTTATCAGTACTGCAAAAAACAACTGGATTAAAGCCTCTATCATTCAATGTTTCCGTTTCTCGTATTACTCTCATATCATTATCGTAATTGCTAAAAACAAGAATGGCTATTCTTCTTTTCATCTTAAGATGTTAACGGCCGATGCCCACGCAGATCAATTTTATTGCCGGGATAATCTTTTGTTGTTGGCTGAGAATATTTCTGCCATCAATAATTATCGGAGTATGCATTGCTTGCTTTAACCTTTCTAGATCGATTGTCCTGTACTCCGAATGCCGTGTCACAATGCAGGCGCAGTCTGAGCCGCTTAAAGATCGAAATAAATCCCTCTCGACTTCCGGTAGTTCATCTTGCCGTACGTAAGGATCATGAATTATGATCTTCCGCACACCCCCCGCTTTCAAATGATCAATCAGAGGCACGGCTGGTGTATTCCGGGTATCATCACTTTCTTCTAAAAAAGCGTAACCTAGTACAGTGATCTTAGCTTCTGGGGCTTCGATATGGGCCTCTTTAAGCGCGTCGAACGTAAGCTCCGCCATGTGTCGGGGCATATAATCATTCACTTCACGGGCGCCAATAATCACCTTTGATTCAACGGGAAACTTTCCATAATTATCCACCCCGTACTTTAAAAGCCAGGAATCTTTAGGCAAACAGTGCCCCCCCACTCCTGCGCCGGGAAGGTGCATGTTTCGGACCGGGTTGGCGGCAGGGTTGGAAGGATCGTTGGGCAGGTTGTTTACCAGTTCCCTGACCTCAAACACGCTCACACCAAGGGATTCACACATAAGCGCTACCTCGTTGGCAAAAGCTATGTTTACATCACGGTAAGCGTTCTCTACTGTTTTCGACACCTCGGCGGTAAGGCAGTCTGTGGGTACAACAGGTGCTTTCATGATCAATTTATAAAGCTCCACCGCCCTGCTCGTACATTCCTCGGTCAGCCCCCCCACCACACGCGGGTAATTCTGTATGTTGTTGATCAGGCGGCCGACCATAACCCTTTCGTAGCTGAAAGCCAGGTGGAAATCCTCTCCCGCGTTCATGGCTGAGGCCTCTTCCAGAATGGGTTTTACTACATTCGTCGTAGTGCCCGGGGCCACAGTGCTCTCGATACACACCAAAGCGCCCTTTTTAAGCAGTTTTCCTGCCTGTTCGGAAACACTCTTCAGAGATTCATAGCGAGGCTTGTGGTCCGCCTCCACGGGGGTCTGTACATCTATCAGGATGTAATCGGCATCCCTTATCTCTTTAAAATCATCGGTAACCCTGAAACTATTTTTTTCCTTGACCACCCTTTGGATTAATTCCGCCATGCCCGGTTCATTATCCGGAAAGGGAGAGCGACCTTCATTCAAGAAATCTATCTTCCAGCCGCTTCTCTTGCTCCGCCTCTGGATCCCGACCACCTCAAAGGCGCCGGTGTCCGCAAAAAGAGCTGCCGCAGGAATGCCTACATAGCCCATACCGATAACAACCAGCTTCTTCAATTATACAACCTCCGCTGCTTCAATCTCTCTGCCGCATTTCGGGCACTGGTAAATGCTGAGCTTTCCCCGGGCTTGCCCTTTAATTAGCTTAACCCCGCATTCGCAGGCATAGCCGATCAGTTTGGCCGGCGCTCCTACAACCAGTCCGTTATCAGGCACATCCCTGGTAACAATGGCTCCGGAGCCGATCATGGCGAAGCGGCCGATGGTTATTCCGGGCAGAACCGTCGAGTTAGCCCCGATGGAGCTGCCGTATTTGACAACTGTTTTGGAAACTTCCCAGTCATCGGTCCCTTTCAGCGACCCGTCCGGATTGATGGCCCGGGGGTACTTGTCGTTGGTAAAGCATACGTGGGGTCCGACAAACACACCGTCCTCGATGGTGACGCCGTGATATATCGAGACATTGTTCTGAATCTTGACGTTCTTTCCGATCTTGACTCCAAAATCAATGTAGACGCTCTTGGAGATGATCGTGTTGTCCCCTATTTCCGCGTCTTCCCTGACCTGGACCCAGTTCCAGATCCTCACATTCTCCCCGCTCTTCGCCCCGGGGTCGACCTGCGCAGTCCGGTGGATCATCTGGGTTCCTGTGCATCAAAATAGATAATCTCATTCCGGCCGGCCGAAGCCAGCACTGCCTGGGAATACTCAACCGCAGATTTGCCGTAGCCGGGGTCAAAGCCTTCCACTTCGCCGCCGACCAGGGCACAGAAATAGTCCAGTTCCTTCCTGAGCGGTTCCTCTTTTTTAATGGGAAACTTGATCACTTTTCCCTCGCTGACCCTTCCCCAGATAACGTTCTGGTAGTAGTCGTCGCTGTAGTCGATGCCGACGTCCCCGTTCTCGTAGAACCAGACCTCCTGGTCCGCCAGGTTACCGACCAGGAGACCCTTGTCCCCGTATATCGAGATACTCCGCTCCTTCCGGGGGGAGATCCAACTGAACTCGGAGCTTCCCAGCGTTCCTCTTTCCGTCTTGAACATGACCCGGGCGTAGATATCCTGCTGGTGGGAATCGGTCTGGATCTGGTGGGCGTAAATATGGACGAGCCGGCCGAACAGGTAGCCCACCAGGTCCAGGTCGTGAACGGCCAGATCGAGCACCACCCCGTCCTTGCTGCCGTACAATCTTTTCGGGAAGGGCCCCGATCGGACCGTCTCGAGATAGTAGATATCTCCCAGGTATCTCTCTTCCAAAAATTCCTTAAGCTGCATAATCACCGGGTTGAACCGCTCGATGTGGCCGGTCATGACTTTCAGGCCTTTGGCTTTCGCTTTCTCGATAATCTCCCGGCACTCCTCGACCGTGG
>SDBV01011536.1_pt1 | contig 11434 bp, 8 predicted proteins | sample 2277081 | NCBI WGS metagenome assembly SDBV01 (sample SAMN10402039, study PRJNA504765) | marine sediment metagenome | isolation source: marine sediment core GS10_PC15, 223 cmbsf | place: Arctic Ocean: Southern Knipovich Ridge | collected 2010
CTTTAAAATGCAATAAAACAGCCACTTATGGAGACGAAGCATAGCACCGCTATGGTGAGTTGAGATAAGTGAGTGTAATGCGCTGTATTGAAGCATTTTAAAGGCGGAATAGATTTTCTAACGCATATTTCGGGTTTAATTATCTTCTTTAAGCAGTTATGAATTTACGCAATTTTTTTATTACAACTTTTTTTGACTTTTTTTCAATAAGAGATGGCGGTAACTTCATTTGGCGTTGTCATAGTATTGAAAGTAAATGAAAATGAAACAGACCATGTCTGAGATTATTATTGAGACGCAGAAAAGCATAATTATTATTTGCAAATAGGAAGGTTTCTACTAAAGATAAACATGAAAGGACAAACTACAACATACTGGGAGCTGTACATCAAACAAAAAGAGGGTACAATAGGCAAAGACGAGCAGGCCGAATTGGAAAACTGGATGCAGGATCATCCTGATGATATCCATGAATTTGAAGTACTTTTTCAGGAATCAGCCATCGATGAAAAAAAACCTGTTTTCAATCCTAATGATCAATGGAATGAATTGCAAACCATGATCAAAATAAACACCGAAAGCCGGTCGGAAAAAACGATCAGGCTATTCCCATGGATTGCCAGAGTGGCTGCTGCGGTCATTCTGGCGCTGGGATTTACCTTCATTTTTTATCAGTATAAAAACTCATCCAACGAGAATCTGAATCTTCAGGTTATGGTTCAGACGGATGATTCCAATCAAAAAGTTATCGAATTACCGGATGGATCCAAAGTATGGTTGAATCGAAATTCTGAATTGCTCTATCCCGAACTATTTGAGGAAAATTCACGAACCATTTACCTGAAAGGAGAAGCATTTTTTGAAGTAACACCAAATAAAGATAAACCATTTATTGTACACTCAGGAATCTCAAAGACAACAGTTTTAGGCACATCCTTCAATTTGCGGGCATATAGCAAGGAGGATGACATCAGGCTGACTGTGCTTACCGGAAAGGTGGCATTCACCCTGGCTGATGATAAAGAAAGAGTGACTGTCACACCCGGTAATATGGCGTTTTTAACAAACAAAACTAAGTCAATAGAACATGCACAGAATACGGATATGAACTTTCTTTCATGGAAAACCAGGCATCTTAGCTTCAATGACAGCCCGATTGCTGAGCTTATTAAACCATTAGAAAGGCATTACGGAATTAAAATTCATGTGCAGGATCCGGAAACACTCAGTTGTCGATTTACTGGTGATTTTCATGAAACGAATATTGAAAACACGATAAAAATCATCACCAGAGCCACGGGTACTTCGTATGAATTAGCAGAAGGTCAATACACAATTTTAGGCACAGGATGTAACTAAATCAATGAAGCGTCAATTCTCCATATCGCTGTTACTTATTTTGTTTTCCTTTGGTTTGAAAGCACAGGATGTACAACTTGATACCCTCGTCAATCTTGAATTTGATGGCATCACACTCAAACAGGCCTTGCACGAAATTTCACAGCAATACTCCATCCGATTTTCATATTCAGATTCTAATATCCCTGTAAAGCATACGATTCATGCCAGCTATACTTCCGCTAACCTTGGAGATATTTTAAGGGATCTACTACATTCCAACGAGATCAACTACAGCATTATTGAAAACCAAATTGTGCTTTTCCCATTCGATAGCAATCAATCCATTGCAGTACGAGGCATAGTAATCGACAAGCAGGACGGCGCACCAGTCCCTTTTGCAAATATTTCAATCTCCGGAACATACAAGGGAACCTCCTCCAACGAGGATGGCGAATTTGAAATCAATCTATCCAAGCTGCCTTCTGAATTGTTGGTTTCGCATTTAACTCATGAAAAAAAATTGCTTTACGTGTACAACGAATTGCAAGAATTGGAAATTATGCTGACGCCATCATACATTACGCTGGAGGAAGTTACTATTAAGGCCAAACGGAACCTTAACTCTAGCTATAAACTGGTTCAAAAAGCGTATAATTTGCTGAGTAAAAGTGAATCAGAGATCAAATATGGTAAAGCCTTTTACAGGCAAAAATCACAACGTGAAGAAAAATACACTGAGATATTTGAACTTTTTTATGATGTAAAATACAATAACAATGGCATAAAAGACTGGGCAGTTCAGGAGGGGCGTTATGCGTTTCAGAATGACAACGAATACGATATTTTTCTTTATAACAAAAATTTTACCTTACTATCCCGATTGTTTTCCATTCAACAACCGGACACCGAAAACTATCTGTTTCCGATAAATACCGATGTAAAAAAACTTTTTGATCTCGAACTAAAAGAAATTGTAAAATTCGACCAACGATTTATTGCCGTCATCTCCTATGTTCCAAAATCCAATGTCACGATACCAGCAGCCAAAGGTGAACTGTACATCGATATAGACACCTACCAGATATTAAAAATCAAGGGTACTTTTACAGATGCCTCGCTGGATATCATTGGTTTTAATGACGAAAATAGTGACTGGGATAATTATCAGCTGGACTACCAGATTTCCTTTATCGATGATTATTCAGATCAGCTTTTGATGGACTATATCCGGATCAACCATAGCTTTGAATACTATTTCAAAAAAGAACACATAGGAAAAATCAATAGCTCTTCATTGTTGACATTTTATGAGCATTATGTCCCGGTTAAAAACAAAAAGCTGGGAGGAGCGATCAACTTTAAAACGAGTGATATGAAGGTGATTGATCGAATTGGATATAATGCTAATTTCTGGATGCAAAATCCCATCGTGATGCGTACTCCTTTGGAAGAAAAATTGATTCTTGATTTTGACAAAAATGAATCGTTCGGAGCAGTATTTATGAATAAAAATGAGGAAGTTGTTTTGCTCCCGGATAAAAAAAATAATGTACAAGCCCTGCAATTAATTTCGTCCTATGAATCGAATTATACTGAGCCGGTGAGTCAGTGTCTTTTCCTTCGATTGGATAAAAACAATTATGCCAAGGGCGATAATCTGCGATTTGCCGCATATGTTTTGGATCGATGGACATTAAAATCTTTTGTGCCCGGGAGCGTGCTCACAGTTGAAATTTATGATGATCAAAATCAATTGATGCTAAATAAAAAATTCGATATCAAGGATGGAAATGTGTATGGAGAAATGAACCTTTCAGATGCGCTTCTCCCTGGAAAATACCACCTGAAAGCTAATACAAATATCCGTAGCGCTCAATCCTTTGAAAGGGAAATTAACATCGCTTTCAAAGCGCTCAATTCTTTACGTTCACCTTTAGCATATAATGATGTAGACGAAGAAAATCTGGTAGTCGACTTTTATCCCGAAAGTGGAATCATCCTACAGGGAGTCAACACAAAGGTTGTTTACGCTGTACATTCGAAGGATGGGCAGCCTGTATCATCCAACTGGCAGATTGTAGATTCCCTGGGTACAGTATTACAAACCACCACATCTAAGCAAATTGGAATTGGCACATTCAAAATCATTGCTCAGAGCAATCATAGTTATTTTCTCAAAGCTCAGAATTCAAAAAATAAAAACAAATGGATGATTCCCATGGCAATAAAATCGGGGCTTTCCATGAGAATTGACCAGGAAAGGGCGAGAAGTATTCGCATAGAGCTGAATCAAAAACCAGTGTTGCCAAAAGGAATTTACCTACTATCTACCGCACAGGGAAAAGTTTTCTGTATCCAGGAGAAAAGAATGCGGGGATCTGAAACCATGATGGACGTACCAATACAGCATATGCCGGGTGGCGTAAATACTTTGATTGCCATGGATCAAGGTGGAAACGTACTTTGTCAACGCTCGTTTTTTGTGAACCCGAACAAACTTAACATAGAGCTCCAATCTGTCTCATGGAAATCAAAAAGAAGCAACAGGGTGGAGATGAAGTTTCAGATCAGCAACCAGGATGGCATGCCACTAGACGCAAATTTAACTGCTGTTTGTTCGGCTACTCAGCAACCTGGCTCCGAACGTAGCGACATCAGAAATCACCTGTTTTTCAGTGGGAATGCAGCGCTGGAAAAGATCGATTTAAATCTCGAAAATGATTCGGTTCTATCGCTAATCGACGATTTGATGATTGTTTTCCATGAAAATAATTACCCGGATTCCTTAGCTGTTACGGATAAAAAAAATGATTCTTCACAAGCTATGGCCATAAATAATTCTCTCGAAGAACCTGTGTTGGCTGAAGTAACTGTTTCCGGGAACTTTACTTCACAAAAGACTTCAAACTCAAAAAAATCAGTACAGCTTAATAATAAACCGGATTCAGAAGATCAGGTGTACTGGATTCCCTCACTTGAAATCGATGACCGTGGAATAGCTACGATAGTTTATAGAATTAAAAATAAAGGCGAAAAAATACATGTAAATATCCAGGGGATTTCCAGCAATGGATTAATAGGTTCTCAAAACTTTAGGATTGATCCACATTTGATTAAGAATAGAAATAAATTGGACAACACTAAAAAAACAAAGTTTAACCACTAAATGGAAACTGATGAAAGCAATATCCAAAAATAAAAAGACACATGGGATGGCAAAATTGATATTAATCCTGCTATTTGTTTTCAGCTCAAACGCCAATGTGATTACCGCCAAAAGCGGCTTAATCCACCTCCATTTTGAAAAAGCCAGGACCAAAAAAATTGAATTGAGATTTCAGATGATCCATAACCTCATCATTATTCCTGCTTTTATCAATGGTTCTGATACATTAAAATTTATATTGGATACCGGCGTAAGCCACACCATGATCACCAGCCTCAGTGGCACGCAAGGGATCTCCTTCAATTTCGCCAGGGAAATTGAAATGTTTGGCCTTGGCAGTGGTCGTAAAGTGCATGCATTTCATTCATTTGGCAATGTGATTGAATTACCCGGCATCATTGGGTTCAACCATAATGTAATTATCTTAAAAGAAGAATTTGACTACCTATCTCAAGGCTTGGGTACGCAAATTCATGGTTTATTAGGATATGATGTATTCGATAGCTTTACCGTAGAAATTGATTATAAAGCAAAGAAGTTGACTTTGTACGATCCGAAATATTTCAAATCCAAAAAAAGGGATAAGATTCTTAAAAAATCCGATATCATCAAAATGGAAATCATCAGGAGAAAACCATATATTAAGGCCAGAATATATAATGAAAATAATGAAGAATCTAAGGTAAATTTACTAGTCGATACAGGGGCCAGCCATGCCGTATCACTTTTCAACTCTACCAATGAAAATCTGGAAATTCCTGACAATTCCTTATTCACTTTTATTGGAGTCGGTTTGAGTGGAGAGATTTATGGTCATATCGGAAGAATAAGAAAGTTTGGTATTGGAGATTATACTTTTAAAAATCCCATTATCACCTATCCCGATGAGATATCGACTCAAATTTCTGATTTTGAAATTGAGCGAAATGGAAGCCTTGGCGCAGATATTCTGAATAGATTTACAGTTATCTTTGATTACCATGGAAAAGAGATGATTTTGAAACCAAATTCAAATTATAAAAATGATTTTAGGTATAATCTGAGTGGCATCGACATTTCTACACCCCTGCCTGATTTCCCGATTTTTGAAATTACCAAAATTCGAAAAGGTTCTCCGGCGTGGATTGCCGGTCTGGAAGAAGGCGATCAAATTGTGACCATCAACGGAATCGAAACATCGGAATACAAATTGAGTAATATAATTCAAATGTTGCAATCAAGGGCTGGTAAAAAATTACATTTAGGTATCCGAAGAGAAAATCAAAATTTTTCCGCCAAGTTCACTCTGGAGGATCCGATAAAATAGGCGATGCGCTAATGTTTATTTCAGTATTCAATCTCTTTATTCAATCTCTTATCAATCTTTATTCAATCTCCTATCAATCTTCTTTGCTCCAAACCTTTTCCAGCAATGCTTTAGTTGCACGTATTCCGTCTGGTTCGCTGAGTACATCTCCTTCATATTCTATACCGATATGCCCATTGTATCCTGAAGCTTTTACAATTTGCAGCATTTTGTAATAATCAATTTTTGTTTCTTCACCTTTGGAATTGAAATCATACGACTTGGCGCTAAGCGCTTTGGCAAAAGGCAAAAACTCAGAAACTCCCAAATATCGATCGTATGCTTCACTGCATATATCACCTTGAGTACTCCCCCACTTTGCATTGAGACACCAATTGCCAAAATCTGGCACAGTGCCAATATTGGGTTTATTTACCTGTGTTATAATTTCACTTATAAAGTTACCATCAGAGCTAAATAGTCCGTGATTCTCAATGATGATATTGATATTTTCCTTGCCGGCATAATCAGCCAACTTACCCATGCTTTCTATAATTGCAGCTCGAAAAACTTCTTTATTGTCGTCACCGAAGGCATTTACCCTGACCGAATGACAGCCAAGAATTTTGGCTGCATTAATCCATTTATAGTGGTTTTCGACAGACTTATTCCTTTCCTGATCATTGGCCTGCCCTAGATCACCCTCATCATCCACCATGATCAATAAGCTCTTGACGCCGGCATTATCCGCATTGATCTTCATATTGTTCCAAAAAAGCTCATCATTTCCTGAATCAGCATAAAATCCATTCACATATTCTACAGCATTTATGCCATAGGAGTTTTTTGCAATACCGGCAAAATCATTTGCCTTTAGAACTCCGCCATTAAAAGCCCGATGCAAGGACCATTGTGCTAAGGATAATTTCAATTCCTTCCCTTCCGAACTGTAGCAACTACTCAAAATAGAAGTGGTTGATAATGCTGCAGCACCCATGACCGCATCTTTCAAAAAAGATCTTCGTTTCATCGAAATGGTGATTTATTTATCATAAGGAAAACTTTACTTTTCATTTATCATAATCTTAAACAAAAAATTAGTACCATCAAGGTAAAAGTTCAATCAATATTGGTTGAATACATTCTATTTTGTGCGGATCAGTATCACTCCATTCCCTCCTCGCGTACCATAGATAGCAGCGTCTGCTCCTTTCAATACACTCAAAGAAGTGATGTCATTAGGGTTAATCACATTTGCTACTTGCGAATAATTTGTCCCTATTGCTACTCCGTTCAATACATAAAGTGGATCTGTCGCTGAAGTAAAAGATCCAATCCCTCTAACTACTACGCGAGCATTATTACCTTGCCCACTTACACTGACACCGGACAGCCTTCTTAACATATCTGCGAGTGTGAGGTTTGATGGAACCTTTTCATTTGGTTTCAATTGCACATTAGACTGATTTACATCTTTCTTAAGAACCTGCTGGTAACCCATATCCACAACTTCGGGTTGATTATCTTTATTATTGCTTGCACTATTGTTAGAGCTGGCACAACTCGATAGTATCACAAATGAAGTAAGAATTAAAACTAAATGTGTATAATTTTTGTAGGTGTTCATAACTAAAAATTTATTTAAAAAGTAATATAAAAATAGCTTATTATTATAAATAATCAAAATATTAAGTTGCTGATTTACAACTAAAACATCGTTTGATATAGAATAACTATATTATTTGCATGGCGATAAAAAAGGAGGTGCGCGACCTCCTCATTTTTCTCTCTCATCACAACTCCTCACAAATTTTACATGTTCTTATTTCCCGATTTTAAAATATCACATAATTTCATTTCCGGATCTAAAAATAGATAGCTCCGAAATAGATATTTCAATGATTAAACCCAGATTGAGGTAGAAATAAAAACTGCAATAAGTACGAGAAGAGCAATGGTAAGATTCACAATCCTTTTCATTGGCTTTTTCATAACAATCAATTTTATTCAACACAGTGTTCTATTATACAACGATTAGTTACCCAAAATCATTTCAATAACTCATAATTATTAATTTGTATTGAATAAAATGTCTTGAGCAATACATTAATTTTGAAAAACCTAATACCTCAACAGTTTAATCCTTTTTGATAACCAGGAAAATCCAAAGAAAAAGAGTATTCCAAATGCAAATACCAAAAACGAAAAGAGTAATAATTTGCCCTTTGGCTGAATAATAAATATCGCGCCAATAAACTGAGCCAAAATGATAACATAAAGGAAACTAGAAATAAATCCCCTTGTCCGTTTATTAATAAAATATGCGCCGGCCGGCGCACCGACAACAACCACCGGTATGCATACCAACCAGTAATTAAATTCTGGCTGACTAAAATCATTTAGGATAAAATAATGAAGAATACTTCCTGCTATCGAATTGATCGCCATAATTATTACACTTGTAGAAGTTGCTGTTTTTTCTGATAGATGATAGCGCATGGTGACATAAGAAAAACTAAAAATATCCAAACCGCTTCCCAGAAGCGAGCTCAATCCACCTCCAATTAAGCCAACAATGACAATAGTAAGTTTTTCGAACCAGCCTAATGTTGGCAAGCTATCATTGATTTTCCTTTTATAAATCACATTGATATAGAACAAAACCAAGCCAAAGCTAAGCCAGAAGGTCACAAACAGCATTTTAGCAAAAGGAGCAGGAATGATTGGCACTAAATAATACGTCCCTAAAACGATCCCTATTGTTCCTCCGATACTTGCCGGAATCAGATAGGTATACTCCACCTTAAATCTTTTTACTAAAATCAAGTATGAAGCCGTAGTCATACCAAGGGATTGAATTGCAAGACTAAAGTTCCTGGCGACTTCAGGTGGGATTTTAAAAATAAGCGTCATGACAGGAAAAGCCACCGCACCTCCTCCTTCAGCGCTTGCCCCGGCAATGAACGATCCAAAAACCATGGTGACAGACATAAACCAGAGTTCGGCAAATAAATGCCAACGATCATTAACAGACATATACATGAACCAAACCAGCACAACTAAGATGATCGGGATAAAGATTCTTAAGGTTGATTTCGATGTATTTTTATGCATACTTATTCACATCCTAATGTATACCATAGTAAAAATCGAATTATGTTAACAGTCCGAATTACCAATTGATTTCTATTTAAAAAGTTTGAAATATACATGATTTTTCTAAAAAAGGTCGTTGAATAGCTCATTCAATGACCTTTTTAGCAATAAAATCTTTACCAATCCTATTTTGTCACCATCTTTTAAATAAAGTTTTTGTCCTTTGAGGTCAAGCTGATAAAGGCAAACTCTCTTCACACCTGTTCTTTATGCCTACGGACGATAAAATTGCAAAGCGTGTGAAAATGGAAGGCTTAGGGTTTTTTGGTGAAAACTACATTTTAAGTAAAAATAAAAACTTAAAATCAACTATATTACCATTAGTTTTTCAGCTAAGTCACTGCCAAATAAGCTAGACTTGATTTTTTAAAATAGTATAGGATACAAAAATCAAATAGGTTTATGGGAGGATAAGGAAATAAAAAAACAGCAAAGTCTTTATTAAAGGACATGGTTAGGATTATAATGGAAATAAATGCAATTGCGTTTATTTCTTGATATTGGCGGCTAAACGCAATTGCGTTTAGCCGGTTGTTGTGTTTCATGAAATCAAAGAATGAAAATTAATAGAATATGGGATTTGGATTTAATTTATTTGTATTTCCAATATTAGTAATTGTTTTTGGAGCTTTTCTTCTATACTCAATAATTAGAATTATTATTGCTCTTATTAATAAAGATAAACAGACTATAATTAGACTTTTAAAAAACTGGGGGATTACTGGACTTATAATTATAAGCATACCTCTTTTGATTACGGTAATAAAGCCACTATCATCTAAAATGATTGTTAATGAAAATGACACACGTGGAAATTATATTATTGACAGAGAAATGTTTTCAGGAAAGCAAGCAGATTGGCAGTATAATCATTATCGCTTCGAAATTACTAACGATAACAAATTTTTATTTTACATCACTGAAAATGAAAAAATAATCAAAACAATTGAAGGATATGTAACTTACCATTCTCCTTGGGAAAGTGTCCGTGTTAAAATCCGTTTAAACAAATCAAAACATCATATACTAAAATATACTCCTACACTTTATAGAGATATTTGGAGTTTTTATTATGTTTTTCGTTCTGACAAATTTGGTAATATGTTCTTTAAAAAAGGAAAATGGGGAAAAATTGATTAAGTGTAAAAATTACCTTCGAAAACGAAACGAGTGTAATTATTTACTATATTTACACTCGTGAAAATAAAGAGTGTAAAATTTACCCTTGTTCAAAATGAGTGATTTTAAGAAAGACATACCGTATAATGATTTACCATTATTGCCACCTAAAAGCAATTTGGAAACTACAACCATTTTAAGAAAAACAATTAAAGCTAGTAGAGCATTAGCAAATCTCAACGGAGCTATAATAAACCTTCCTAACCCTCAATTATTTCTTGACACTATTCATTTACAGGAAGCGAAAGCTAGTTCTGAAATTGAAAATATCATTACAACTAACGATGAACTGTACAAATCTGCTGTTGCAGATAAAAAGTTCGAAAATCCTGCTACTAAAGAAGTAATAAGCTACAAAAATGCTTTATGGTACGGATTAAAGCAATTAGAAACAAGACCATTCATTACTACGAATCTCTGTGTTGATATAATGCAACAAATTAGAGAAAACACATCGAATATTAGAACAACACCAGGAACTACTCTTTCTAATACAAATGGAGATGTAATTTATACTCCTCCATCAGGAGAGGATATAATTCGTGAAAAATTATCCAATTTTGAAAAATTTATTAATGAAGATAATTCACTTGACCCGTTAATTAAAATGGCATTGATGCATTATCAATTTGAGGCAATACATCCATTCTCTGATGGGAATGGTAGAACTGGACGAATTCTACTCTTACTCTATCTCAAAATGGAAAATTTATTAGATGTACCAGCCATTTACTTAAGTGAATATATTATTCAAAACAAGTCAGAATACTATAAAAGATTAAGGTTAGTGACTGAAAAAGAAGATTGGGAAAGTTGGATTCTGTATATGCTAGACATGATTGAAAATACAGCTCAAAATGGTTTAGTTCGATTAAAAGAAATAATTGTATTAATGCAAAAAATGTCTGATGAAATAAAGAATGAACTTCCCAAAATATATACTAAGGATTTAATAGAAATAATTTTCAAACTCCCTTACACTAAAAGACAAAACTTAATTGATGAAGGATTTGGTACGCCAAAAACTGTAGGAAACTATTTAATGGCACTTGAAGATAAAGGGTTTCTTAAATCTGTAAAGGTTGGAAAAGAAAAACTCTATTTAAATCACAGACTAATGGAAATACTTGAACACTTAGCCGAATAGCCAACATACCCACACAAAAAAGCTTCAAACAAAGATGATGTTGAAGCTCTTTGGGAGTTTGCAAAAAGAGGAATGGGTATGTTGGTTATTCGGTGTTGACCGAAGACCGGAGTTCCTCCCTTAGGCGATAAAGTATTCCCGGGTATTTTTCTTTTGTTGC
>SDBV01011537.1_pt1 | contig 11434 bp, 9 predicted proteins | sample 2277081 | NCBI WGS metagenome assembly SDBV01 (sample SAMN10402039, study PRJNA504765) | marine sediment metagenome | isolation source: marine sediment core GS10_PC15, 223 cmbsf | place: Arctic Ocean: Southern Knipovich Ridge | collected 2010
CAAGATTTTGGTTCATAACCGCTTACAATGGAGGGTCACATTCCCATACGGTGAAGGGGCCCTCCATTGTAAGCGGTTGTGGGCCAAAAGGTTGTGCTTATAGATCATTTTCAACTGCGTTTTTTAGGTTTAAGGAAGATTTAGGGGAGAATTTCGAAATGCCCGTCATGAAATCCGATAATCACCCTTCCTGCCATATTGAAAAAGAAGCCGGTTTCAATGACGCCCGGCAAACTTTGGATCTGTTCATCATCGTGTTCAGGATTCATACAAGGATACTGCAGTTTCACATCGACAAGATAATTTCCATTCTCAGAGAGATAAATCTCTCCACTTTGATCTTTTCTCAATGGTCCTGGATAGCCAAGTTCCTCGAGCTTAGCTAGAGTAGCAAGATAGGCGAAGGAAGAGATCTCTACAGCTAAAGGGAAACGACCGAGATGATTCACCAATTTCTCTTCATCTACAATCACCACTAATTCCTTACTCATCCCTGCAATGATTTTCTCTCTGAATAAGGCGCCGCCGCCGCCTTTGATCATCCGTTTTTTTTGGTCTATTTCATCAGCGCCATCGACAGTAAGATCTAGGGAAGTTCGACTGTTGATATTGATTAAGGGGATCCCTTCCGATTTTGCCTGCTCGTAAGAGGGTATCGAAGAGGCGACAGCAGAAATATTCAATCCTTCTTGACACCGTTCTCCGAGGCGAGGGATAAAATAAGCGACAGTGGAACCGGTTCCAAGACCTACGATCATTCCCTCCTGGACGAGGTCAGCTGCAGCGATTCCAGCTGCCTTTTTTGCATTGTTAATATCTTTTTGGTTCGACATTTTCTTTACGTTCAATTCCAATTTAAGTACTCTTTACTGAAAAATTGAATTATTGGTGGTGCTATGATTACATTACAAGAACTTTGTTTAACCCTCGATGAACTTCTCGATGTTCCCACTTTTTCCGATTACTGCCCAAATGGACTTCAAGTCCAAGGAACTCCCGAAATCAAAAAAGTTGCCACAGCAGTAAGTGCTAGCCTTGCAACGATCCAGACCGCTGTCGATCATGGTGTAAATGCTTTGATCGTGCATCATGGTATGTTCTGGAAAGGCGACAGTTATGTGGTGAGTGGGGTGAAAAGAGAAAAACTTCACCTGCTCCTTAAAAATAACATATCACTGCTTGCTTATCACCTTCCCCTTGATGCCCACCAGGAGCTTGGAAATAACTGGAAAGCAGCACAGGATATGCAGTGGAAAAACCTCACCCCTTTTGGAGAATTTAACGGGACGCCAATAGGCGTCAAAGGTACCATAAACCCACAATCTGTTTCGGATTTTCAAAAAACGCTCGAGAACTACTACCAACATCCCGCAAATTGTGTTTTCGGAGGGAAACAGGAGGTGGAATCTGTAGGTTTAATCTCTGGAGGAGCCTACAAGATGATCTCTGATGCCATCAGAGAAGGGTTAGATTGCTTCGTCACAGGAAATTTCGATGAACCAGTGTGGCACCAAGCCTTCGAGGAAAAGGTCAACTTCTTTGCCATGGGACATTCGGCAACAGAACGGATCGGCCCACAAGCCCTAGGAAATCACTTAAAAGAGCACTTTGGTATAGAATCTACCTTCATCGACATCCCAAATCCCTTCTGAAAGCGGGGAGGGGAGTGAGCTTGCAGAGGGGTTAAACACAGAGGCACAGAGACTCAGAGAAAAAAGAGAATATTTTTTTTATTCTCTTTTTTCTCTGAGTCTCTGTGCCTCTGTGTTTAAATTTCTATACCACTCTCCTTCGCACCCTCTCCTCTCTACTTCTTGATGCGGCCGGCAAGTGGTGGTGAAGGTTTCGTTTCTCCGGCTTCTTTTTTTAACTCTTTTTGGAGATGGGAAACATATTTGCTTTTAGCCTTTTCAGGATGGCGGTTTGCGTCAAAAAGTTTTCGTTTATGAAGAGGTACCCGCTCAGATTTATGGCGATCAATCCAGATTCTAATGGCCTCTTTCATTTTAGCGATGGCTTTTTTGCTGATCTGTGCATCCACAGCCTCTAATTGCTTTTTCAATTTTTTTCTTGCTTTCAGTATCTGTGGGCTCTCTTTGGCTTTACCAGGCTTAACCTTCATTGCAACCTCCTAGGGTTATACCTTTACTATACCATATTATCTCATTTTTTGGACAAGACGGTCTCTTGTCGTTTAGACCATTGACAGAAAAATACTTAAACCCCCAGAATAGGTGATTCATATCGTTAATACTCATCCAATTAGAATTGGCTCTGAAAGGAAAAACATGACCAACGTCATCCAAATTTTAAAAAAACGGGGATTAATCGAGGCGATGACAAGCGAAGAGCTTTGTGACCTCGCAGAAAACCCCCTTAAAGTATACTGCGGCTTCGACCCAACAAGCGACAGTCTCCATCTAGGAAATATGGTAGCAATCATGGGTCTTGCCTGGTTTCAACGCCTGGGTCATACCCCCATAGCCCTTATCGGAGGCGCCACAGGGATGATTGGGGACCCTTCAGGAAAAGCAAAGGAGAGACGGCTTTTAGATGAAAAAACTCTGAGAAAAAATGCTGAAGGAATAAAGAAAGATCTCGAGACGGTTCTCGACTTCGACCACCCCACATCTAAGGCAATGATGATCGACAACCTCGACTGGCTGGGGGAGTTTTCATTCATCCATTTTCTTCGAGAGGTCGGTTCCTGCTTCCGTGTCGGAACCATGCTCGCCAAAGAGAGCGTTAGACTCAGACTAAACTCCGAAGAGGGGATTAGCTTCACAGAGTTCAGCTACCAACTACTACAAGCATACGATTTCTTATACCTCAACGAAAAATTTGGTGTGAACGTACAGATTGGCGGGAGTGACCAATGGGGAAATATTACCGCTGGGATAGATCTCGTTCGAAGGGTTCGCGGTGAACAAGCATATGGGGTGACGTTTCCCTTACTCATGACCAGCGATGGGAAAAAATTTGGTAAATCCGAAGAAGGAGCTATCTGGCTTTCTTCCGAGAAATGTTCGCACTATCAGTTTTATCAACATTTATTCCGCGTGACAGACGCCGATGTGATTCGCCTCATGAGAATGCTTACTTTCATGGATATGGAAGAAATCCATGAATATGAACGGAAAATGTTGCAACCCGATTATGTTCCAAATACCGCTCAGAAGCGCCTGGCAGAGGAAGTTACCCGCATTGTCCGCGGCGAGGAGGGTCTTCAAACGGCTTTACGTGTTACGAGTACTGCGAAACCCGGCTCAGACACAGCTCTCGACGCGGAAACACTGGAAAGCATTGCTGCCGATATGCCTTCTTGCACTCTAAAAGCCCAGGAGGTCGTCAACGAAAAAGTTGTTAACCTTCTCGTTTATACAAAACTACAGAGCAGCAGGGGACAAGCCCGACGCCTAATTATCAACGGTGGCGTGTACCTGAATAACGAAAAAATGGCTGATGAAAACAGAGTGATTTCTCAAGAAGATTTAATCGATGGGCGCATGCTTCTTCTAGGCGTTGGTAGAAAAAACAAGAAGTTAATCCGTCTATCGAAAGAAAATGAGTAATGAGAAAAATAGCCTTGAAGCTAAATAGCAATTGTTTATGATAGATACTAACCTTTAACTCGGCTTTGCAAAGTCGAGTTTAACACGTTGATTCAGTAAATTGCTTCGTGAGGATTTCGTGAAACATGAAAAATAAGCAATTTTTGATGATCGACGAAAAATATCCGATATTCTTAAAAATTGCATGGCGATTTGAAAAAAAGTACTTGCTTGAAATTTAACAGGATATGTTAATATCAACATAACTATTTTTCGGTTAGGAAGAGTCGGTGGCATTATTAATTTGAAGGAGTTTTAGCGTTATGTCTTCCAATGATAAGAAAAGCACAATGACAAAAAAGAGATTAATCAATTCGATCTCACAAGATAAAGGGATTCATCCCAATGACGTGCGTCATGTTGTTCAAGCCTTCCTTGACAAGATGACCGAGTGTCTAACTAATGGAGATAGATTGGAATTTCGCGATTTCGGTGTCTTTGAAGTTGTGGAAAGAAAGCAAAAAATTGGACGAAATCCCAAAAATGCTGCAGTGCCTATCATCATTCCTGCAAGACCTGCAGTGAAATTTACTCCTGGGAAAAAAATGCGCAAACAGATTGAATGTTCCGGTTCAAAATGTTCGACTGCAACGAAATAAGGCCGCTGTCGGTACGTTTGGTGCATTCTGCGGTTGATATTAAGCCAGGTGCTGTGTGAATTCAGGCTACATCCATGTAGGGTGCGGTCCTGGATTCAAAGTCTTGCTTTAGCAAAATAATTCATGGGCGCAGCTTTTTTAGCTTTTTTTCGTAACAATAGTTAGTGCTCTGCAGATGTTTTCTTAGAAAAAGGGAATCTTACCATGTTGTTCCGTCAGATCTTTATTTTGGTGATAGTCGCAATATTTGGCACTATCGGTGTTGCTGCTTTTCTAAAAAAGAAAGACAAGAATGAGGAGCAGTCCCGTACAACAGCCTTTGAGGTCGTCTCGGAACCAATAGAAATAGAGCTTTACAATGAGGTGTCCATAGCTTCGAGTTATCTCACGCCGGAACAACCAATCGTCACTTCTAAGAAAATACCTGAAGAGTCAAAAGAAATTTCTCCCATAAGTGTTGAGGATCTTCCAGAAGCAAATCGAATCGATGAGTTTTTTAATAAGCGTGATCCCAGGTTGCCGATTGTTCAGACAATTGTCTATAAAAGTCGAGTTTCTTGGCAAAAAGGGCGTGCTGCTTGGATTGCAGATTATGCTTCACACTACAAGACATCTCGACATTTCATTGCTCGGAGCCTGAACGGAAAAGCTGATTATGAAAAACAAGATATCGGTGAGGGAGATCGTTTCAATGTCTTTCGTGAAGACAAAGATTTTGAGTTCTACCTTCTTATTGACATACTTTCAAGCCGCATGTGGTTCTACTGCTACGACAAAGACACCAATGAACGTGTATTGCTAAAGACCTATGCTGTCGGTTTAGGGCGTCCAGACGATGGCTCAGAATCGGGATACCTGACCCCTCTAGGAAAGTATACCCTTGGCGATAAGATCGCAGTCTACCGCCCAAAGACAATGGCGTTCCACCATGGTGAAAAGATTGAAATGGTGCGAGTCTTCGGTACTCGTTGGATTCCCTTTGGTGAGGAGGTCAGCGACTGCACTGCATCACCGAAAGGGTATGGAATACATGGATTACCCCTTTCTCAAAACGAGAAAGGTGAGCTCGTAGAAAATACCGAGACTCTAGAAAAATATGAGAGTGATGGATGTATTCGCATGGCGACAGAGGATATCGAAGAGCTTTTCGCCATTATTATTACAAAGCCCACAACGGTAGAGCTCGTCAAAGGGTTTCATAAGGCAACTCCTCCTGGAGAGGAAGCTGGTGACAAGATTCACCACTGAAGACTGTGAGATCACTGAGAGAACGATTGAAACAAGGAGAAAAACATGCCCTTAGATCTAAGAGCTGCTGTAAATTCCTCTCCTTTTGGAAGGCTCCCTAATGAAGCAATTCAAGGCTGTTTTTCTTTTTTAGATACTCCGACACGCGGCAGACTTGCTAGAGTGTGTCAATTATTTCGAACAATCTCAGAAGAAAATGCTTTTTGGCGCCCTCTCTATCTTCAAAGGTGGAACAAGAATACTCCTGCAGTTTGGGTTGGTATGCTCCCCAACAAATGGAAAGATCAAGTTGGGAAAATAGCAAAGGCTGATTTTACAAGAAAAACATTTCACATTCCCGATGACCCATATGAACCAAGTTTTAATATTTCAGACAACGTTTACAATTCCATTTTATGGGCCCAGGGCTTGTTTAATGAAGCGACACATCCCAAAGTAAAGAGAGAGCCTCTAGAGGAAGAAAGAGGAGTCGAATCTTACGATAACTTATTTGGAGAAATGACTGCATTGATTGGACTGAATCTCAATGGAACGGAACGCTTATGTGCTGGGATGCTTTTCGAGAAGGATAATTATATAGTAAGGACTTGTGAGATTTTATCATCCTTGCGAAGTGGAGACTTTTCTTCTTTTCATTCGAGTTTTCTAGAGAATAGACGATTGTTCATTAAAGCCTGTCCAACGTTAGGTTGGTGGCTGTCTTCTTTGCTTTCCAAAGTGTGTGATCGACCTTTTACAAAAGAGCAAGAGATATTTTTTCCCAGCCGAATAGAAACGGACAGAGGAGAATGGACAAGGACCCGAAGACTCCTTCAGGGATGTGCGCTGTTGTGGACCCAAGAAGGGAAGGAAGAAATTGCCTTTATCACAATGTTCTGCGTTGAAAAAATCGGACAGCATCTTCTGGCTTCCATTTCAGAAGACCTGTACAACTATGATGAATTATCAGACCATTGTGATGACGGCATGAAGAAAGATATCCAACCAGAAGAGTCTGGTGACTGTGGGGTAGCTGATGATGAGTCAGAAGAGTCATTCGATTTCAACCTTTTTAACATAAATCCTTCTCCTCCAACAGGTTGTTTTGGGAGGCGGGAGTTCACATATGATCTTCATAATGTAGAGTTGTGTCTCATGGAAGACCAAATGGAGACCCTTCTTACGCAAAAGCAATCGGCTTTGTGGTGGGAAAAATGGGCAGATGCTTTAACCCACAATCCTCAGGAACCTTTTATCCATCAATGGAGAAAGGGGATGCATGCGTATCATCAGGCATTTGATTTGATTGACGTGAGAGACCGTACTAACCGACAACGCTTAGGAAAAAAAATGGCCAAAAAGCTGCTCACTTTTCGAAAAAACTGCAGTAATAAAACCATAGATGCCACACTATTACGTGCGATTACTACAACCTTAAAACAACTGAAAAGGGGGGATTTGGAAGCATATTGCCTGCTTACGGATTTTGTAATCACTTTTTCCCTCAAAGATGAGTATCCAAGCTTACTGAGCGTTTTAAGGAATCAGAGGTATATGTACACAAGGAACAACCGATTGACTCAAGTTCATTTGCTTTCTTTACAATTAGAATTGCATTATTTAACAGGCGATTTTAAGAATGTCGGCATAGCATGGGCCAATCTTTGTTCGAAGTATGTGCCACAGATTGAGGTTGGATCAGATTTTTTTGGCAATCCCGAAGACAATCGCATCGAAAGGGAAGCCAATCCCCATAGCTGGCTAGCTAAATTAATCCAATGTAGCGATGAGGTTTGTCAAGAAGTTATTAGGTTAAACATGCCTTCTGCTCATGTGCAAATTGGGCGTGCTTATGCTTTTTATCGATTGGGTGAAATCGAAACCTCGCTCAAAATTTTAAACACAGTAATCGTTTTATCGAAACTCCGTCCAACGTTGGATAAAGATGATCTTCCTTGGTTAAATGAACTCAGTCAATCGAATTTTATTGCTGTGCTCATTTATTCTTTTGTATACACTGAACTTCAAGATCTCAAGGGCTATTTTCTTGAAAGTTTAAAGCATCACCCTTCAAAAGAATTTTTCATTTACCATAATTTAGCGATTCGTCTCTATTTTGAAAGAGAATATGATGTCGCGCTTCGCTATATCAAAAAAGCGATTCAAGTCGACCCCGATGAAGCTGAAGCACATAGAATCTTGGGATTGATTTACCATAAGCTAGGGTTTAAGGAAAATTCCCAAGAAGAACATGATGAAGCAAACGTCTTAGAACTCAGTTTGTATTCTTGCAACAAAAATTACCAACAAGGCGAACTCCTTTTTTTTCCTGTTGAAGATATTCTATAATGGTCCACACGAGCATCACTCAATACTATTTAGCACTGCATGTTCATACCCCACCGTATGAAGTCATCGTCTCATTAGAAGAAAAATGGGATAAGGTTACTCAAGCCTGTGTTCGTGTTTTTGCAAAATTGGAAGCTGCAAAGGTAGAAAGTAGGGGGCTTTTTTTTTGGTCAGTCAATCGAGAACTGCAGCATCTTTCTTCGGTGCATTTTGATGATATTTTATACAATCAGAAAATAGTCAACAGGATTGCCGGTGAGTTGCAGCGACTGTTTTCCTTTGTCTATCAAATGGGAGATGACATAGGTATTTCCCATTCTTTTCGACACGTCCTTGACGATATAGAAGATTTTCAGATCAGCCGTTTGTATATGGATCGGAAAGAGGAAATAGTCGATCCGGAGCTTAATGCAGAAATTGCTAAGCGATTAACAGAAAAATGCCAAAGACATTTGCGAAAGGTCACTGAAGAGTGCATCGCATTACAAGAGAAAATGTGTGCAGCTTCTGATTCCATAGAACGTTGCTCTGCTGCCAAAGGCGATCAGAAAGTTCGTTATGATGCAAATATTGACAAGTCTGGGTTGCCTAAAAAACAGCGGCTAACCTTAGAAAGGGATCGGGCTCAAACCGAATTAGATCTAGAAAATGCGATCGAAGTAAGCAAGAGAAAATGTGGATCCATGAAAAATGAACTACGGGAAATGAAACGACGTCTTGTAGGAATAGAAAAGGATCTAAGTTATGTCACTCAGTTGAGAAAAGATTGCAATCCACCAGAAAGTTGTAAAGGAGAGGCAGTCGCCTCTCCCGTAGTGGATATGAGGCCGCAGCCTGACTTGAATGAAGTATTTGATCCGGATGCAATTAAAATTCTTTTTCAACTCTTTACTGGTTCTCCCAAGCAGGCACTCAGAACATTTAGACGCATACTAGAAACCTGTTTATGGGAAAAAATCGATGAGACCTCTTTGCACATGGTACTCATGCCAGTGATCCATATTGTTCGACAGGTTGTTTATCCATATTCCAAAGCAGTCGAAAAGACATTTTCTTTCTTAGAAAAGTGTTTTTCTGTTCCTCCTACAGAAGTGGAACTGTTAAAGCAAATGGATGAAAGCAATATGCTTACCACCAATTCATTCTTGTTGGAATGTGTACAAATGTCTGGAGGGAAAAAGGTTCCCAATTTAGGTAGTATCTTACAGGTATACCATTATTTACCAGAAGAGCCGAAGAAAGAGTTTATCCGACGATGTCTTTCTTCGTATTGCTGTGATTTTGTTGAAGAAGTCGTGAAGTCTTGCACGATTCCAAACCCAGTGGGCTTACAAGCTCTGAATATTTGGCTAAAGGTTTTACTTCTCAAAGTTGAAAGTTTGCATGATGTTACCTTTCTCTATTATTATCTAGGGAGAGTGGAAGAAAAGCGGAAAAATAAGCCTTCAGCGATGCAATTGTATTTTAAAGCTGTTGAGGGTGAGGGAATGCATGTTTCTAAAGCCTATTATAAAATGGCCCTTTTACATGTGCCACCAAGAAACATTGAAGATGGAGGGTGGATTAAATCTCATTTACGTCAAGCCGTATGTTGTTATGATGATAGACTTTCTTTGCGGTTGCATCAATGGCGAAAGCTCGGAGGTAAGCGTAATTTATTACAAAAGATTTCGGGCTTATTTGATGTTGTTTGTTCAGAGGAATCTTGTTTTGTAAAAGCGAGAGACTGCATGCAGTTTGGTAAACAGCTCGTTCTAGATGGAAAATATCTCGAAGCGATTGAGTGGCTAGAAAAGAGCCTTGCCTTAGACCCGAGGCTGTGGGAAACCCATTTTGACTTAGGACTCATTTACGAACAGCAAAACCGTTCAGGAAAAGCACGGGATCATTATCAAAGAGCAACGATGTACTTTTATCAGTTTCAGCAAGCTCTGGGGATTAGTGAGACGGATAATGGTGCATATCGAGAGCTTTTGTTTGGGTCGGTTGAAGGTATGATGAAGAAATTTGATGTGCGCTGCGAAATTTTTACGCATAACATTGTGATCCAACTAGAGAGGGCACGGGAACTGTTAAATGAACTGCAGGTGAGTTTACGTAAATTGAATCATCAATCTGATGCAACCCTAGAAGCTGTTACGAGAAATGTTAGACAAGAGTTATTAGTGAAAATGCGACATATTCTCGATCAAATGATGTGGGTATTTTATCAAAAGAGAGTGGGGGAAGAGATCATGGAGCTCTATTTTCCAGTCAAACTCACTTCTAAGGACAAAGAGCATAGTTTAAAGAGTGCCGAAAATAAAGTGGATGAATTTTTGAAAAATGCACGTATTAAAAGAGATTTCAAGCGGTATTTAGGACCGTTTTATGAATTTTTGTGTTACCTTCAGCCAATTTATAACAAGAATTATCGGTGGCTCGGATTCTTAGCTGAAAGAGCGGGCAAAGATAAACACGAAAAAATTACCCCTCAAGTTCCTGTATTTAAAATCAATCCTGATATGACTTTTAATACGGGATTAGGTTTTATTCCCAGCAAGGCTGCTCTCTCATCCACGGAACTTCCTCCTGTGCAAGAAATTGCTGAAGCCTGTGAAGAAGCTTTAATCGGTGTAGAAGAACTTGTAGACGATATCGCAGCCTTTACTTACGGTTGGGTTTCGAAAAGGGCCTTTATCATGTTGACAAAGGGTGATGTGAAACAATCTGAGAGGATATGGCAGCGCCTTGTTCAACTTAAATGCATTGATGAACAATGTCATTTTTCTGAAGATTCATTTGAAAGTGGTTGCAGAGCCTTTCTCAAAGAAGAAGCGTTTGAAGGTGTTCCTGTTGAAGATGTCGTGTCTATCATAAGGGATATTCGAAACAATAAAGATCAAAAAATAAACCAATCACTGTAGAGGCGTAACCGTTCACGCCCCCCTTTTTCAGGTCGCGAAGAGGTAAGCGTTAAATAAGCCCATCTTTTATCTGATTAGCGAAACGGTTATTCTTTCCCTTCAAGAACACATCAAGGAGAAAGAATGTCTAACCAACAATTATCAAACCTCGCAAAATAGATCATGTTGTTGAGTGTATTAGCGCTTTGACAATCAGCCTTCGAATATCTTCAAACACAACCCTTATTACGGGAAATTTTCTTGTCTCTTTTTTTGATGAACTTTACTATTCTAGAATCAAAAAATCAGATTTCGACCGACTTTTTCGGTCAATTTTTCAATCTAACGCGATTATAATAATCAGGAGTTCTGAGCCTAAAGACATATCTGTTAGTAGCCCGGATGTTACACTTTGATGAAACAGGAATGAGATGTGAGAAAAAACTTCACTGGGTGCATGTAGCCTCATCTGCTTTGGCAACTTTATACACGATCCATCCTAAACGTGGTCGAGAAGCAATGGACGCAGCAGGTATTTTGCCTCAGTTCAAAGGAATTGCAGTTCACGACCATTGGTTTCCCTATTTTGCTTATGAACAGATTGCGCATGGATTATGCAACACCCACCACTTAAGAGAGTTTACTTTCATCCATGAGAAAGAGAAAGAAGAGTGGGCAAAACAAATGAAAGATCTTCTCATTTTGGCAAAGCAAGAGGTAGAGAAATGTGCAGACCAAGAGACGCTTGCTGTAGAGATTTTGC
>SDBV01011538.1_pt1 | contig 11433 bp, 13 predicted proteins | sample 2277081 | NCBI WGS metagenome assembly SDBV01 (sample SAMN10402039, study PRJNA504765) | marine sediment metagenome | isolation source: marine sediment core GS10_PC15, 223 cmbsf | place: Arctic Ocean: Southern Knipovich Ridge | collected 2010
AGGTATTGAAGCTGGGGATGTAGTTGTAATTAACGATGATGGAAACTATGAACGCTCTCAAGAGCCGTATGATTATTCTATTGCCGGTGTAGAATCAGGAGACAGAGGCCGATTTAGATTGAAGGCAGGATCCATAGAACGTGAAGAAGGCCAAAGACAGGTTGGTATGATGGGACATATTCTAACTAAGGTATCCATAGAAAACGGGCCAATAAGTCCAGGGGACCCTCTAACAACCTCTTCTTTACCTGGGCACGCTATGAAGGCTACAAAATCAGGATATGTTGTTGGCAAAGCCCTAAAATCTTTTGACGGAAGCCAAGGTGCTACTGGAATGATTGAAGTACTAATCAACCCCGGCTGGTTTGGCGGTTACTAAGTAGAAACCCTCGTATTAGTTAAACCTCTTGTTTCACATCTGGAGAAGTTTCAAAACTTCAAACATGATAAATGCAGGCCAAACAACCGCTTTGAATATCCCAACAATCCATCCCCATAGAGAATCATCTTGCTGAATATAGTAGATAGCTGCACCAACGAAGGCCAAAAAGTAAACACCACCAAAAGCACCATTATTGTTGACAACTTTCTCAACATGTTGATATTTTAAAAAGCTACTATCACTTGCCAAATTACTCACCTCCTTGCATAAAGTCAATTAGTCTCAAAAAATCCTGGTCGCACTGGAGCGACTAATCTTGAACTACTAACTAAGGCTATTTTATCACATTGGAAAACTCCAGAAATTAATTTGAATAATGTTGTTTTGAATAAGCTAAATGAGGACGAATCTGAAAATGATAGGGGATTTAAGTATTATTATTGATTAAGGTAAGTGGTTTTGAACTAAAATGAACCTATTAAGGTATAATTGTAGTTATGACTGAAACCGCTAGTGTGTTTAAGCTTGTTCTAACTGTACTTATTTTAGCGGTAGTTGGTGTTTTAGGGTATTTCATCTTTCTTGGTTTTATGAACAAAGACCAGGTATTGCTTAGCCTTTTTCCACTAGCTGTGGTTGCAGGTGTAGCTAGCTTCTTTTCCCCGTGCGCCTTTCCACTTTTGCCTGCAGCAGTAACAGCTAATTTAAAGTCAAACGCTAAAGCAAGCCCCCTTATTGTTGGTTTGGTAAGTGCCAGTGGTCTAATTACACTTCTTTTATTGGTCGGCCTAGTCATTGCGTTTATTGGCCAGCCTTTAGGAGAACTACTTCAGAATAATTTACGGATAATCCGTGGTGTGATTGGTATTTTCTTAATCTATTTAGCCTACAACCAAATTTCTGATAAATTTCATTTTGGTCTACTTGAAAAACTGACACCAAAAATATCTAGTACGGATGGAGGAGGCCTTAAGAATGCCTATCTTTATGGATTTGGCTACACCTTAGCGGGCTCTGGTTGCACAATACCTATACTTGGTGGTTTGACTTTGGCCGCTCTTGCTAGTGGTGGTTTTCAGGCGGCTTTTTCCAGCTTTGCTGTGGCAGGAATCATCATGGCGTCCCTGATGTTTGTTTTTATGGGTTTAACTGGGTACGTAAGGGGTCTGCCCCAAGGTGTTTCTGCTGCTACTCCAAAGATAAAGAAAGTTTCAGCAGCAGTTTTATTTTTAGTTGGAATATTTTATATTAGTAACGCTATATTAAAATTTATCTAAACTATGAAAAAGATAATCGAGCTCTGGAAAACTGAATGTGGTAACTGTGAAGCAGTCAAACCAACGATAGTAGAGCTTGAAAAGGAAGGTTATAGTTTCGAAAAATATAATATAGCTTCGCAGAATGGTGAAGGACTCACCAGACAATACAAAGATAAAATTATAGAGAACAATAAAAAAAACAGCTTTCCTCTGGAGTATCTGTTCACTCCTACTTTTATAAATCCAGAAAGCGATGAGGTACTAGCTTTTGAAGGCAGAGCTCCCAGCAAAAAGGAGCTTGTGGAATTTGCAGGAGGTAAATTTGAAAATGGACAATCAAGCTCTATTAAAATTTAGAGAGTTAACGTTGTTTTAAGGCTAAAAAAGGTTGGTCGCATTGGAGCGACTAATCTTGAACTATTAACAACCGCTATTTTATCACATTGGAAGTCTCCAGAAATTGATTGGGAAAAAGTATTACTTAGCGAGTTTAATAGGGGACAAGCAGAAAGTGGAATGGGGTTTCAGTATTACTACTAATCAAGAGGATAGGTTTTGAACTTTGACCAAACAAAAAACTAGCCTTTCGGCTAGCTTCTTGTCTTAAGAAAACCTTCTAAAGATTTGCTTAAGAGAGTGGGCTACGATTTCTCGTAGGTGGGTACTACTCTCACTCCCACAACTCTTTACGAGTCCCCTCCTTGTAAGCAGCTATGACCTTGGCGGTTGAGGTATTCCCTTCAGCACCTCCGTACATTCAGTGCAAGCAGTGTGCTTTTGAGAATCGAACGGAGCATGGCTAGCGGTTCGCTCACCCTGCCTCTTCTCCTCGTCGAGCTTGGCACACTCGGTCATGGCGTGGTGGGTGCTTGAACCCTCAACGACCCAACCTGGTGTGCCTTCGTCGTATTTCATGGCATCCCTCCTGGCGTAAGCCACTTTTCTTTCTCTGACGTCACTCAGAAACACGTTGAAGTCGGCTCTGCGGAACGAAGTGTTTTTGTCCATCGTCGTCGGCCAGCGTGTATTGCCAGTCGTAATCCCATGGACTTCTTGCAGTCGTGTATTCAGCGTGCGTCACGACGCCTTCGACTGGGACTGACTTCGTCCAAATGATACCAACCTTCTCAGTGCCTCGAACCCTCTCTCCATCCTGGAAAAGACGTTCTGGAGCACCTTCTTGTCTCTTTTGGTGTGCCCAACGCCTCATTCCTGCAGCTCCAGCCACAACATCCTCCTTCCGTTACTCTTAGTGTGTTTTTGACCCTCGAATGCTGCAAGATATCTGTTTTTTGTTAGGATAAAATTATAGCAAAAGTAAGGCGAAAAGTCAAGACTATGGGTTGTGTTCTGGCTATACTAGCGTCGTACAATGGTTGGTGGGCGACGTGGTTTTGAGGCTAAATTAGGTTGGTCGGGGTGACAGGATTTGAACCTGCGACCTCACGCTCCCAAAGCGCGCGCTCTACCAACTGAGCTACACCCCGTCTCGTTTCACTCGACGTAAACTTTCACTCGAAGCTAAGCATTTATTAATTCTAACTTCTTAGCTCTTGTCCAGCCTTTAATTTCTCGTTCTCTTCTCGCTGCTTTTATTTTATCCTGACTTATTTCAAAATATACTAACCTTACAGGTAATCTACTTCTTGTATACTTACTTGCACCCTTAAAGTGTGCTTAGACCCTCTTTTCCAAATTCCAAGTAATTCCAGTATATAGCGATTTATCACTGCATTCTAAAATATAAACAAAATACTTCACTTTCAAGTTTACACTGAGGCTGAAAATATCAGCCGAAGTGGTGGGCGAGGGGGGACTCGAACCCCCACGGCCTTGCGGCCAATGGATTTTAAGTCCATAGCGTCTACCAGTTCCGCCACCCGCCCACAAATTTACTAAGGTCGTCTACTCACTAGTTCACTTGGAACCACATTATTATATCATTTGGGTTTGTTTTACTCAATTTTACCTTGGAGTTTGGAGCCCCTGGAGTGAATGGTCCAGGGGCTCGGAGTAAACTGACTTTGTTTACTTAGATGTTGGGTGCCAGCCCTGCTTCTGCGAGATGAGCGATGGTTTGGCCGAAGTGTTGGTGGTGGTGAGTCACGGCCCGCTTCATCAAGTACTCCCTTGTCTTCCTATCTTCCAGCCAAAACAACCGGACAGGACTCTGAACCTCTTCCAGGAAGTGATGTGAAATCACGTCTCCAGCTTCACTCTCATCCAAGTCACTGGCCCAGAACGCCGCGGGTTTTGACTCGGCCACCTCACAGAAATGCCTAGCCACGGCTACCCTATATTCTCGAAGAGCTGTGAAGGATAACCGTCCGGTTACTTCGCGTGCCTTTGAATCCCCTATACCCGTCAGGACGTTCCCCATGCTTAACGGGGCCTCAAGGCCAAGTTTTGATCCCCAAGCACCTGTGTTGAATTCGCGAGCCACGCCCGTTGTAGCTTGGACGATAGAATCATCGATGAGCGCGGCGTGTAGCAGGAGAAATACTGCTTCACTTACCCGCCCATCGGTATGACCTTGGGTATGTTGGTCACTTAGCTTGGTTAAATCCCTGAGGTAAAACTCCTCTTCAGTCACGTCCCCCAACCAACGCCGACAGACTGGAAACAGACTCCCCAGTTCAACCTTTAAAGACATGGTTCCCTCCATCCTCCCTCGTGCTATCTCTCGTTTGTCTGGTTTGAGTGATTATATCAAACAAATTCAAGCCCTCTCAATCTACTTGATACAGCTTGCTACAATTTAATCGTAAGATGATGCCTCTAATACTACTCAGTAGCCTAAACAATAAACTAAGGCTAATCCCCGAAACTCTTTACAAGTTATCTTTAGTTGTGTAATATCAAAAAGTTAATCTGTAGCTTAGGAATTATTTTGAGTATCAATCTTTCTACAAAGGGTTTGGCCAAAGCAAGCGCTAAGCACCCTTGGATCACAATACTAATATGGTTATTATTTTTGGGCGCCTCGGTCTTTTTGACCATAAATCTACTCGGTGATGCATTAAGCACGGAAGATACGTTCACCAACAATCCCGATTCAAAAAAAGCTTTAGAGTTACTTGAAGAGCGAATGCCCGAGTATAGCAAGATTGAGGAAACGGTGGTTGTGGACTCCTCTTTAAAAGTAGGTGACCCCGAATACAAAAAATTCGTCAAAGATCTTCAGAAAAACATCTCCGGTCTAGGGGAAAACGTAGTAGAGGAGTCTGTCTCCTTTTATCAAACAAAAGACGCCTCGCTTGTATCCAGTGACAGGCATACAACCATATTACCGATCACTTTAGCTGGTTCCATGGATGAAGCTACCGAAAACATTGAAGGTCTTATTGAAGTGGTCGATGAGGCAAACAAACACGATCAGTTCAAAGCATCGATGATAGGTGATATTAGTGTAACAAAAGATTTTCAGGAAATATCAGAAAAAGATTTACGAACTGGCGAGCTTTACGGAATTATGGCCGCTTTAATTATTTTAGTGATTGTTTTTGTTTCAATCGTATCTGCTTTTATACCGCTGCTTTTAGCAGTTGTCGCAATAATATCCGCCGTTGGAGCGACCGCATTACTGGGATTAAAATTTGAATTCTCATTCTTTATCGTAAACATGATTACGATGATGGGTCTTGCTGTTGGAATAGATTACTCCCTTTTTATCGTTTCCAGATTTAGAGAAGAGCTTGGAAAAGGATCCAATGTAGTAGATGCAATAGCAGCAACTGGAGAATCTTCAAGTAAGGCCGTCTTTTTCAGTGGGGTGACCGTGATTTTGGCTCTTATCGGGATGGTTATTGTACCTCATACCATATTTAAAAGTTTAGGAACCGGGGCAATTCTAGTAGTTTTCTTTACCGTAATAGCGTCACTTACCCTCTTACCAGCAATACTGCGTATTATGGGGACAAAGGTAAATTCATTAAAAATTCCGTTTCTGGGTCGTGCTTTATCAAGCCAGGAGGGTAACAACAAAGGAGGTTTTTGGGATTGGACTGCAAAGACTGTGATGAACCGCCCTGTAATAAGTTTGTCTCTTAGTGGGGGTTTATTAATACTTCTTACGATACCTCTTTTGAATATTAATCTTGGCTCTTCTCCAATAAGAGAAAGTTTGCCGGATAACCTTAAGTCCAAAGAAGCGTACCTTATTTTAGAAGATAAGTTTTCGGTAGGAAAGTTGGTACCTGCCTTCGTAGTAATTGATGGAGATATCGAATCTAAACCAGTCAAGAAGAGCATCACTAATTTAAGAACGGCTATTGATGAAGATACTGATTTTGGTAAATCAAGTCTAGTCGTTAATAAAGAGAAAAATCTGGCTCTGCTAAACGTGCCGGTTACAGCTACAAAAACCACTGAAGATTCAAACAACGCGGTAAAAAAACTTCGTGAAAACTATATTCCGGATAACTTCTCTGAAAGTGATGCCGAAGCTTTTGTAACAGGAAGTGTAGCCGGTTCTATTGATTTTACTAACGTTATCAATACATACACCCCGCTTGTATTCGCTATAGTCTTGGGATTAAGTTTTCTATTGTTAACACTTGTATTTAGATCTATTATTGTCCCCATAAAGGCTATCATCATGAACCTACTTTCCGTCGGTGCTGCTTACGGATTAGTAGTCCTTGTTTTCCAAAAAGGTTATGGGGCCTCTTTTCTGGGATTACAGCAAGTTGAGGTTATTGAAGCTTGGGTTCCGTTGTTTCTCTTCTCGATCCTCTTTGGCTTATCAATGGATTATCACGTTTTCCTCCTTAGCCGAATCCGCGAGTTTTTTGTTCAAACAAAAGATAACAGTTCCTCAGTTGCCTTCGGACTTCGCTCCACCGGACGCATCATTACCGGAGCAGCTATTATAATGGTTGCCGTGTTTGGTGGGTTTGCAGCAGGGGATATGATTATGTTTCAGCAAATGGGTTTTGGGCTGGGGGTAGCCGTGCTTTTAGACGCTACAATTATCCGCTCCATCCTGGTACCAGCCAGCATGAAACTTCTCGGTGATCGTAATTGGTACCTTCCTGGGTTTCTTCAATGGTTACCAAAAATAAGTATAGGGGAATAGGAAACTTGACACCAGGTTAGAGTTTAAAATATATTCCATATATCATATGATAGGTGGATTATAAAAATGAGAATAAAGATTCGTATATTTGGTCTGATATTAATAGCAGTATCAGTATTTTTTATAATCAACGGAGAGATTCTAGGAGTGAATACAAGATTTATCGGATTTGGAGTAATGATTCTTGGTATTATTTTAATATCCGCCGTTAGTCAAAGTAAGGGTTTTGATTAATCCTCTTAGCCTTACCTTCTTTCCACTGTAATTGTGCACTCGGTAACAAGTGCGGCAATAGCGCCAATTGCTGCTAGAGCCGGTGCTAGGACAAGTCCAACCACACCAATTGTCAAAGGCAGCACAATTAGTATTTTTCCCTCTTTATTTTGTATTGTAATTTGGCGAACATTACCTTCTTTTGCTAATTCTTTAACCTTAGCTAGAAGTTCTTCACCTTTAACCACAAATTCTTCTTTGACTTTAACCATATTTTTATCACCTCTTTTTTGAACATTCTAATATTGATCGTTCTATTGCTATTTTACACTAATACGAATGGAATGTTAATTCACCTAAAATATGAAAGTACTAAAAAGTATATTTAGAAGGAAAGTAAGAGCACTTCTTACAATATCTGGAATTGCCATTGGGATATTTGCTCTGGTAGCCATGGGTTCCATGGCTGAGAAGCTTAACAGACTTGTGTCTGGAGGAGTAGAATATTACAGCAGTCGAATAACCGTGCAAGATGCGAAAGCCCAATTTGGTTTTTTTGGTACGAGTCCGATCTCCGTATCTAAAATAGACGAGATTGAAAAGATCGATGGCGTAAAATCGGCTTACCCAAGTATAGGGATGTTGTTAGAGGAAGTAGACGCGGTTAGCTTCGGTATGCCACCGATGATCGGTGGAGGAGACCCAAGTCAAGATAAAGATGAGCCTTTCAAAATTTCATATGCAAAAGGAAGACCAATAGAGGAGGGTGACAGCCGAAAGGTTGTTATCGGACAAGATCTGATGCGTGAATTAAAAACGGATGTAGGCGATAAAATAAAGCTGAGGGAAAAGGAATTTGAAGTTGTAGGAATAATGGAAAAGACTTTTACTGCTCCTGATAACATGGCCATTGTTAACCTCCCAGATGCCCAAGCACTGTATCTAGAAGATATACCAGCTGCTTATAGATCCAGAGTCAAAAAAAAGGATCTTGCAACATCAATCGAAGTGTTTACCAAAGAAGGAGTAGATCCAAACTTTGTGGTAGAGGAGATTAATGAAAAAGTAAGTGATGTAAAAGCCATTTCCCCAGATGAATTTGAAAAACAAGTTGCCAGCCAAACCGCAATATTCAATTTGATTATTTTAGGTAGTGCCCTCGTTGCCTTAATCGTGGGTAGTTTTTCGATTATCAATACCATGATCATGTCAGTTACGGAAAGAATACGTGAGATTGGTATCAAAAAGGCGATTGGGGCTTCGAATATAAGAATACTTCGTGAATTTATTATTGAAGCGGCTATAATGGGTCTTTTGGGAGGCTTAATTGATGATTTACGAACATTTAATTGGGTTGAAGTTATACTTTATCCGCAGCTTCTACAGAAAGAAATTCAAGGTTATTCCCGACATTTTGTAACCTAGGAATATAATCTTCCTGTTCTAACAACAGAAACTCTTAGGGAGGAGTGGAGTGGTCAAACCTGCTGGAGTCTCTATAGTAATCATGGTTTACGAGGAACAGTATGGGTTGGAAGTGCTTATCACCTGCTTGGTAGAGGGGATTGACGAACCACCTATAATAGAGGGTGAGCGAGTAGAAACGGTGTTGATCGGAGAGCTTTTGATCCTGATGTCAATAGCGGCGATCAGTCTGCCACAAGCCGAATCAAGGGGTTTGTCAAGGAGGCTTTTGGAGAGCAAAACCTCCAGCCCGCCATGCAGGCGAGCAACCCCCACGCCCTGTTCTCCAAAAATCGATTAGTTTTATCATAGTTAAATTTAAACAAAAAACAAAGAGTATTCGTGTGATTTTAATAACATGTCTTAATGAAATTTGCCAAAAAAGATGCATTTTGAACTTAAGAACAAATGAAACCACTTTCGTAAAATTGACTTAGAATGAAATACAATGGAAAAATCATGCATATTCTCGTGGTTATAAATTCGCTTGAATGTAATGGCGTTATGCGCTATGTAACAGTGTTAGCAAACGCTTTTGCTGAGGAAGGTAATAAGGTAATTGTTATCTCTGCTGGTGAAAATTCTATTAACAGATTACACAAGAGAGTTCGACATAAAGTAGTAGACTCGATACCAGAAACTTCGAAGGCAAACATAATAAAAACCGCAAAAGTCATAGAAGATATTTGTTTGAAAGAAAAAATTGATCTGGTCCATTGTAATACTCCAACTGGCTTAGACGCCGCGGCTTTAGCAAGGAATCGTACAGGAGTGCCTGTTATCTTCACAGTCCATTCGGTACCAATGTGGGGAAATCCAATCGTAGGCTCCGAAATCGATAAAAAGGCTGATATAGTTATCACCGTTTCAAATTTTATTAAACAACATTTGATAAAAACGGGTCTAATTTCTAGTAAAATCAAACTGATTTACCTTGGCCTCGATACCAAAAAATTTAAAGAACGAAGCTTTGACCCCAATATAAAAACCTCCTTGAGGATAAAAAGTGATGAAAGAATAGTTATGTGTGTTGCAAGACTTTATGTTACCAAAGGTATTAATTATCTTATCAAAGCAATCCCAATAGTTTTAGAAAAAGGAAATAATATTAAAGTGATTTTAGTTGGGGATGGGGAACATAGAGGAGAATATGAAAGACTAGCAAAAAATCTGAAGGTTAAAAATAAAATTTTGTTTTTAGGGGTTAAAGATAATGTGGAGGAATTATTAAGCATCGCTGATATTTTTTGTCTACCTGCCATACGTGATAACTTTCCTTTCGCAATACTAGAAGCAATGGCTGAAGGCAATCCTATAATCACTACAAGAGTAGGTGGTATTCCGGAAGCTGTTGTTGACAAGGTAACTGGGTTGCTTGTGCCACCAAGAAATGTTCGAGAATTAGCTTTGGCAATCAATAGTTTGCTAGAAGATAGCGAGTTGGCTAAAAGACTAGGATCAAATGCAAAGAATAGAATAAAAGAAAAGTTTATATTTGGTTTCATGTTTAATGAAACAGTTGCTGCCTACAAAGAAGTTTTGGAAGAGCAAAAAGTATTTGCTTAAGCTTATTTCGCCAACATTATTAATATGTTTTTATGGCCTGTCAAGTGAGGTTTTCTTTGGTTCAATGTTCGAATCCGCAACGTCCTAAACGACTATCGGATAAAAATTGAGGCTAAATAATCTGGCTGGGTAGTTGTAACGCAATCAGGAACTTCTATCGGAATTACGCCACCATAAAAACGGTTTCAGTTACTATGTCTAAAATTTAAATGAGTGCTGAATTGTTAGGGAGTTACATATTTTTAGCCTCAAATTATGTTAGTGAAGTAATAACTTTTTCAAGCAACTTATTATCTTGACATTACTTAGCTACCACGGTAGTCTCTTTAAGTATTCAACCCAAAACATACTATACTATGGCTAATAAGGAACTTGTTGGAGATATCATAAAAGGTGTAGTTCCTGCTATCTGGATTAGTGTAGGTCTAGTAGTCCTGTTATGTGCGATTTTCTGCACAATAGGAGCGTTTACCGGAATGGGTTCAGCGATACTCAGGTGTGCGGTTGGCTGTTACATATTCGGTGGGATTCTGATAGCTTCTGGGTATATTTGGTACAATCAAGTTACGAAGTAGAAGCCGAATAGGTAAACGTGAAAGAAAAGGATAAAGGATGGATTTTACTAAAATTAGAGAGTATTTAAAACCTAACATAGCGGTTGATGCTGAGGGGGCTAGGGAGGACGAACTGCGATACAGTTTCGATATTGGTAATGATAAGAGTTGGCGTTCCTTAACACCTGCAGACTTTCCGAATGAAAAGGCTATAGCACATAGAATAAATACTCTATACGATCACCAAAGTAACTAAACTACTAAACTTCAAAGTATTACTCTTACTTATAGTTCTATTGTTACTTGCAGGCTAGTTCTATTGATATTCCTTTTTTTCTTGTTATAACAGGAATATCTGGCTGAGGATCGTTGATGATTTTCGAACAACTGATTGGGTAGAGATTATACCTCACCCACAGATTACATCTCAATTCCTCCAAACATACATTTGAGTTTGAAATTAAGAAGGTGTAGAATTTAGATGTGAGCGAACTCCGAGCAATTTTAAAGAAACCTCTCATTTTAGTTCTGGTTGGTTTAGTTATCATCTTCGTTGGTGCTGGGGCTATCTGGACTTTTTATAATTCCGGCAAATCCACATCATCCAACAAGAGTTCTAATCAGAATCAATCCCAAACCCAAGCTAAAGCAGAGAAAAAATCTGAAACCCCCAAAACCTACCCCTACACTTTAGTTGCCTATAAGGGGAAAGTTTTCGGTGCCAAAGTACCAAAAGGCTGGAGCGTTACTGATAATGAGAGTGGGATCGAGATTGTAGATCCAGCAGATTCCAATACTGGAGCAACAGGGACGATTGCCGTGGGTTGGTACGGCTATCAGACACCGGATGGCTTTATTAGCTTTTTGTTAGAAGCAATCGGTGCTACAAATGTAAAATACGTGAACCAATCGGCTGAA
>SDBV01011539.1_pt1 | contig 11432 bp, 15 predicted proteins | sample 2277081 | NCBI WGS metagenome assembly SDBV01 (sample SAMN10402039, study PRJNA504765) | marine sediment metagenome | isolation source: marine sediment core GS10_PC15, 223 cmbsf | place: Arctic Ocean: Southern Knipovich Ridge | collected 2010
CTTTACCAGTTCGGTACAGGAATATAAATCCGCATTCGGATTCAGGCAACACAGATGCCCTAACTTTTTGCAACGCCCTTTTATACGCAGGGCACACTCTTTAACTAAACGCATCCAGTATCACCCCCTTTGATCATTAAACCTTTTAAGTTCACAGGTAATTTCCTTGAGCCGTTTATTCAGTACGAACATAAAATACAGACAGACAAAGATCGGGAACCCGAGGTCCCTGATCAGTCCTGTTATAATTTCCATAATATAATCACCTTAATCGTTAAACCCAATCCGGTTTCTCAGCCATGATCGTCATTTCTTTTAGGTAGATATACTTAGCCACGGCCTCTCCCGCATCAAGATAAAACCAAGGCTCAAGGCTTCTAGTAGCCGGTATATTGGTCGTGTTGGTAGCAACCAGGGCGCCGTTAATATAGAATTTAATGGAAGTCGGATCGGACGCGTCGATCTGAAAATGCTGAACCCCGTCTATGGCATCAACCAATGTATCAGTCGAGGTGTCGGCCCCACCGTCCCGAGTAACGGCATACCAACGCATGTTGTTCGGCCCTACGTCTACAATGGCAAAAGCGATATATTGGGTTGCGGTACCCTTGAGGCCAAGCCACATCCGAACCAGCTCAAGAGGGGACTTCATACCAGTCAGCCTAAAGAGCATGGATGGTTTTTCGTTATTAGGAACAACTATTGCATTACCGCCGAAAGTAATATCCTGGATATCGTGCAAAAGGGGCCCAGTCTGTATCTTCAGTCCGTTGACACCAGCAGGTACAACCAAACCACCGGCCAGGCCGGTCTTGACCCAACGGTTAGATAGCGCCTCGCCGCCGAAGTCTTCATGGAAAATACTTTCGCGGACAGAGAGGCTATTCATGTGCCGACGGGACAGGGCCGCGACATAAAGCTTCGGGTCGGTTACGGCGCCGTCCAGAATTTTGTCGGTCTCCACGGCGTCCGGAGCGATGAGTTCAGGAATAATTCCAGCGAGGTTAATTTTGGGGGAAGTAATATTTCGGTCCTTGACGTTTTCGGTTCGCACTCCGTCGAGGGCGATCTCTAAATTTCCTACGGACCGATTCAAAATCTCCGAACCGGTTACGGCGTTCGCTGCAATTTTTGTTTGATCCACGGCCGATCCAGCTATTTTTGAGGTCGAAATCGCGCCGTCTTTTACGCGTGATGTTTCCACGGCATCGACCGCCAGCTCTGATGGGCCCACGGCCCCGGGTTTTATTTTTGATGCGTTCACGGAATCGGGCGCCAGCTTGGCAAGGGTAACTTTTGCGTCCTGGATCTCGTCAGTATCTACACCGGGCGTCAAGGGTCGAGTAATCCCCTGGATAGATGCCTCGAGTTTTTGGGTAGTTACGGCCCCGTCTGCGATTTTCGGGGTGGTTATTGCCCCGTCCTGGACGTCCGGGGTTTTTATTTCGCCGTCTTTTATGTCTTCTGATTTTAGACTTTCGTTAATGACGCGCTCTGAATCTATTGCATTCGGCGCAACCTTGGGGTGGGTCACGGCCCCGTCAACTATCTTATCCTCGGTAATCGCGCCCTGGGCGATAGTAACAGTCGTGGCCTGTTGGCCTGATAAGTACCGTCTAATATAAACCATATTATTAAACCCCCTTACGGTGTACCGTTAGTTATATCAACCGACTTGGCTTCTATTTCGCCCCGGAACTCTTCATACGTCAGGGCGGGATTCCCCTGCTCTTGCCTGAGTTCGTTGACGTATTTCATCGTGACTCTGATCAGGGCCTCGAAGCCCGGGAACCCGAACAGCCTGGTGATATTCCGATCTCCTGGTAACTCTGGCATAGTATACCCCCTTAAATAAAATATCCTATTACCGCGATATCCACACCTGTCCAAGCGAGATTAGACAAGTTATAATCCATTAGTCTATCAGACTCTATCGGTAAGTCAAACGTCTGTTCGTGGATAAGGTTAGCAACCTGAGTACGCATGGTCCGGAGGCTAACGCTAGAACCGGCGTCATGCCTGATACCTAACACGCTATCTACGGCATCGTCTACTATAGAAACCCGAAGGCTAATTCCAATGGCGCCCGCAGGGACAATAGCGCTAAAATCCAGGGCGTTAACTTTCCACGTCCCATCAGCGGTTAAATCCCCGACGGCATACTGCCATGTGCTAGTCGGAACCGGCACGTATCGCCCAAACCCTAGGGACGCCTTGTCAGGAGTAACGTTCAGGGCCTTTATCTTGAGGGTCTCAACTGAATCGGTCTGCAGCTTCTCGGCAGAAATCGCAAGGTTATCAATTTTCGCTTCGGCACAAGCGAGCGGGCCAAGTTTCCCCTCGGTAACATTTAAATTCTTGATCTTGAGGGTCTCGACCGAATCGGTCTGAAGCATACCGGCCGTAATAACATTAAGCGGAATAATAATCCAGTTGGCAGTATCCCAAAAATAGAGGATGCCGGTGTCGGTTGCGTAGTAACGATCCCCCAGGGCTTTACCACCGGCGGGTATCGTTGCCTTGTCTGCGCTGACACCGGAGTAATAGCGCCGCTTCTTTTCGATTACATCGCCCACTGGATCCCCCTTATTCTAAATCTAACCGAACATATCTACCTGGCCGGGTTGGGGAGTGTGCTTCGGAGTGTTGATCGAAGTGTCGGGCATGGCGGGCGCAGCGGGATTCGCTACCCCGTAATAACTGCACCAGGCGGGACCGTTAGGACAGTCCTGAATGCCCCCGCTTTTACGGTCACAAGCCTTACCGATTTTTCTACACCATCCTGTACCCACACCATCAACTATAACCGAACAAAAGATTTGTCAAGTAAAATTCTGAATATATTTATCACGACGTTGCCCGGGGTGATGATCCGATCCCCCGGGTCAACACATACTCCCCGGTCAATCCCTTATATAATGCGTCTTAGAAAGTATTTTAGTAAAACGACCTCGAATACTTGACACAGTAAAATACTTCTGATAATATCAGGGCAGATGGAGAACAGGGAATGTCTAAAACATTAATCAGGGGACGCACGGTTTCTTAATCTCTCTTTCTATGTTCACCATCTACCGCTGCGTCCCCTACTTTAGGAGGTCACTATGACTAAGACGATCATTGCCGGGTTAATCCTGGTAATAGTTCTCTTGACGATCCTATTAGGGATCGCGGTCCGGGAAAACCACAAACTCCAAAAGCAGGTTGAGGGGTACTCCGACCAGGTCATGGAACTGGAACGGATGCTCGAGGACGAATAACGATAATAAAAAAGGACGGTGAATAATGGTGATATGCTTACGCAAAAAATGTCAAGTGCGAAAGGGGTGCCCCCACAGCAAGCCTCACCAAAAGAATATTAGATGCAGTACTCTATGTCCTAAGTGCGTCCCCTGCGTCCGGCATCGTAAACCAAAAAAGGAAAGCGACATCGGCCTAAAAGCTTGACAAGGTTTTAGCCCGGGTTAGAATAACCACTGTAACACTGAAACGATTGGAACAATGAAACTATGACAAATAGATACCGCTGGCAATGCGATCTGATCCGGGTCGTCGACGGCGACACGCTCGAGGCATGGATCCACCTGGACTTTGGGGTTAAACTCGAGGCGAAACTTAGACTCGAGGGAATAGACACACCTGAAATCCATACCGTCAAAACGAATACCGAGGAATATAAAAAGGGACTCAAGGCCAAGGAATTTGTCGAGGCCCGGTTTAAGAACTGCGGCCCGAAATTCTGGATCGAGACAGACGGTAAGCGCCCGGGCAAATACGGCCGGTTCGTGGTCAACGTGCTTTTAGGTAGCGGCGATTACTTAGACGTCCTACTACTCAAGGCCGGGCACGCAGTAAAAAAGGAGTATTAAGATGATCAATAGAATCAAACACATCATAACGGGATGCATACTCAAGTTTACGAGCATCGTGGATAAAGCGAAAGCGCAAATCATAACGCAAGAGCAATCAAGCGAATTAGTAGCGGACTTGATCAGGAACACGACGTCAGAGATACACCGGCGCCGGGTATCTAGTTTCATAACCGATAATTAGAATGAAACGGAAACCCAAGTGCCCCCATGCGTGGAAGTTATTTGAAAGGGCAAAGGGCCGCGTATTTACGCAGTGCCTAAGATGCGGAACGACAAAATGGCAAAGGTTTGACCGGCTTACCAAAAGCAAGAAGAAAGAATATGTCGCATGATCCTATTCAACCGGAGACCACTCTTTTTGACGATAGGCCCCGTACAGTTTATTCTACGGCGACAACTAATGGCTCCAAGAATATGGCGGTACCCAAAGGCATTCGCAGTACCGATATTTTACGGATTCCTTATAGGACCGCTAGACATCCGATGGTACCAGCGTCCAGCCAAAATATAGAAAGGAAACAAGAGCATGGTCGACGTCCACGACGAGCAGTCGGTACCCGATATCAAGACGATGATAAAGGATTACAGAATTAAGGCAAAGAGAAAATGGAACGCTATGCAACGCGATCCCCGCCCCGAAAGGCAAAACTACCAACGCAGATACAGAAAGGCTAGGTAACATGGTTAAACCTAATAACAAGGCGAGCATGGAAGAAATCAGAGCAGAGATAAAAAGAAAATCACGGACGGTCGAGGTACTTAACAGGGACGAACAGGCCACGATGCTTTTTAAGGCCCTCAAATCGTCACCCAGGAACTACGCGATCCTAATGGTCATGCTGCAGACCGGCGTGCGGGTCGGCGAACTCGTCGGCCTGGTCTTTGATGACATTATGATCGGCGGACATTTTAAGACGGCGCTTACGGTCCGGGCCGAAACATCGAAGTCTGGCCGGGAACGCGAGATCCCGATCAGTAAACGCCTAAAGGACGTGCTGCAGGATTATGTCACCGGGTACCAGTTAAAGCAACGCGCTATTAGGGCCGAAGATCCGTTATTCCAACAGACTAACAAGGTTCAACCGTTAAGCACGCGCCAGGTTGAGCGTATCGTTGCGAAAATAAGCAAGGAAGCTATCGGCCGGAAGATCCATCCGCATATACTCAGGCATACTTTCGGGACTAACACATCGAGGGTTGCGCCTATCCGGGTCGTGATGGAACTGCTTGGTCATACGAACATTGCCAGCACCCAAATTTACCTGCACCCGAACAGCGTGGACCTAAAACAGGCCGTCGACAAACTAGAATAACATGAAAGCCGTAATCAAGACAGAGCGAAATCTTTTTTGCTCCGGGTGCCAAGAGGGGTACGTTAATCGCTGTAGTTGTTGCAAGAAACCGTTTAAGTCAGGACAAAGAATCCATTGCATCAATGACGGCGAGGATCATATCTGCGCCGCCTGTAATAAAAAACCCTAACCCCTCAGGCCGTGAATAAACCGGAATGAACAACGAAGCACTTATAAAAGCCAAACGAGAACTATTCTATCAGTTACTACTAAAGAACTACAAAAGCTACACGCCGAAAGAAATAGACATGATGTCCGCCCTAGTCGACGACAAAGACATTCAGAACCACCTGGAAAAACACAGGCAAGCAGACCAAGCCAAACGAACAGGTTAAATGCAGGCTATAATTTGCGGAGATGTTCTGCGGATACTCGGGACCCTAAAATCCGGGACCGTGGATATCTGTTGTACCGACCCACCGTATAACGTGGGGATATCATACAACCCCAGAAATAAGAACACACACAAACACCAGTGCCGGAACGAAGACAATCTGCCTGAAGAGAAATATTGGGCATGGTTCAAAAAGGTATTTGCCGAAGTATACAGAGTAATGGGCCCCGGGTATCTCTACGTCTCACACTCGCACGCCGGTATATACCAAGCGAAGCCGATCCTAGAAAATATCGGTTTTAGATATATCCAGGGTATAATCTGGACAGCAAAGAACCTGCCACCATTCAGAAAGTGCAATAGGCTATGGATGTTACTCCACGAACAAATCTTATTCATGACTAAGGGAACCCCGGTACCGTTAATAACCAATCAAAAGGGATTACACTTCACCAGCATTATTAACGCAGCGCGACCACAAACCAACTATAAAGAGAAACGCATGCATCCGGCACAGAAGCCAATTAAGCTATATAAAACGCTGCTACAGCGTACACCCGGGCGATTAGTCCTAGATCCTTTTTCCTGCAGAGGAACCACGGCCCAGACCTGCAGGTACCTAAAGAAAGACTACATCGTTATTGACAGGGTCCCAGAATACTGCAAAATGGCGCACCAGGATATCCCCTGGAAGAAATAAAGATGAAAACAGCCCTAGATCTGTTTTGCGGTGGCGGCGGCGCATCGATGGGAATAAAACAGGCCGGGTTTGACGTTCAGGGTGTAGACATAACCCCCCAGGGGAACTACCCTTTTAACATAACGATCACCGACGCCCTAAACCTACCGGTCGAGGCTCTGCGAAAATACGATTTTATTTGGGCCTCGCCGCCCTGTCAGGCTTACACCAGGCAAACCATAGCGCTCCGTAGAAACGGTAAAGAATACCCGGATCTAATTAACCAAACCAGGCAACTCTTACTAGCGACCGGTAAACCCTTTGTTATAGAAAACGTACCCGGCGCGCCGATCAGGAAAGACCTAGTGTTATGCGGCGAAATGTTTGGCCTACGCGTTATCAGGCACCGGGCCTTTGAGGTCCACGGGTTCAAGACCCCTCGACCGGTGCACATAAAACACAGGGCAAGATCTACATCCAACAACAACCCAACCGGTTACTACTACACGATAACCGGTCATAATACCTGCAACGGATCAATTCGCAACTGGCAAAAGGCGATAGGCATAAATTGGCTCGGTGACAAGGCAACCCTGGCCCAGGCGATACCACCAGCTTACTCAGAATACATCGCCTGGCACCTCATCAACTCAAACCAGTAATCCCGACCCCCTGATTTCAGTTTACCCCAAGCCAGCCCGCTCTCTTAATATCTTATATATACTCTTATTATTATTATAGGCCCGGAAAGTCCTGCTTTGGCGAGTCATAGGTCAAGTAATGCCAATGGGTTATATCGTGTATAAATAGTGGATAACCTGTGAAACCGACCGTATAACCTGTGACGACAAGCCACAACCCTTTATTTAAGAGGAACTTAAAGCAAGTTTCCGGGCGACCCCGAAATCCCTAAATCGTGCATAAGTCGTTTTAGCGTAAAATCTTAAGCATATAACCCATACCCATAAAAACACCTAAAACCATTAACACTACCCATAAAATCCAATAAGTTATCCACAAGACCCTGAAGCTTATCCACAATGTCGTCTTCTTACAGTAAAACGACCACTAAAGGCACGTAAACCGACCCACACTATCCACAATATCCCTAATAAAGCGACATTGCTAACCCGACGCCTATTGACCATCATTGACACCCACAACAGGTTGTATAAGGTCGGTTTACCTGTGTCCTGTGTCGTGTTAGTTAAAGCGACGCGATAATGTCTATCCGATAATGTCTATCGATAATGTCTATCGATATACATGTGAAAATTTAAGGCAAAATATGAGGAAATTTAGGCCAAAAACGGATATAAAAAGGACGAAAATTGACGCTCAACTGTCAATAGCCACGTCTTACGTCAAGCAATAATTTCTACGGACCGGCGCAACGCCGGTAATGTGTTAAGGCAAGTCGCCCGCCTGATTACAGGCACGCGACATGCTAACCGGCCCGAGGCCGGTAATGTGGAAATCACTCCTCACCAATATACCCACGCATAACCATACCGCACCTACGTCTCAGCCTGTACCTGTACCGCCGCACGTATGCCTACCACCATACCGTCCCGGCGATGGTAGGCATACGTTTATTACGGCGGTACAGGCGGCTTTCGTCTTCGGTGCGCGGTTGGTTTGTTATGCGTGGTTATTGGCGTCGTCGTCTTGCGGCTTTTGACCGGAAGGCTTTATTTATACACCGTATTCAGTATTTTGGGTCATACCGTTGTTACCGGGAGTACATGGATCTACGGCGGTACCGTAGATAAGATAAAAACAAAAATCAAATCAACTGGCTTCGCCACTGACGTTTTTTGGGCACTTTTTTAGATCCCTCAAGGCAAGAGTCGGGGCGTCCTGGAGTGGGCGGGCTAAGCGATTCCTTGCCCCTTACTGGTTTCCCCCCCTTGCGGTCGTGCAGTTCCTGCACTCCCTAACCCCCCTTTCCTCTATCACCCTTATCCGATCCACTCGCCTCTGTCGGCTCGTGGTCTCCTTTCTGTAAGCTTAACATTCATTCAAGGGGGGGAAACCAAAATATGGGCAAGACGGCGGCAGGGAACCCCCAACCCCTACCGCCTTAGAGGCTGGAAGTCTAAGACCAGCCCCGAATCGCCCGCCCGCCGAGACCAGGGACGCCCGGGCCCGGGCGTCCCTAAAAAAGGCCAAGAGGATACAAAAGCAAAGAACGTGCCAGGGTTTAAGATAGACGGGCAAGGGACGGTTCCCTGTCTAACTATTCACTCCGGCCGCCATCGGCGGAATACACCTCTGTCAATCGGGGTGAATCCGGGCAGTAGCCCGACCGTGTCACCAGGTTTCAGTCCCGACCGCCCTCGATTGCTACGAGCCTCTGTCGGGGCTGAACCCGACCCTTGCCTTTTAAGCTGGCACGGACTTTGCGACCGGGGACAAAGGGGTACGCCCCGCGCCGAGCTTCCCCCCGGAAGTGGGGTCTGACCCTGAACTGGGACAGGTCATCCTGCAACGCCAATGCCTATTGGCAATATATTGGCTTACAGGTTGGCAGTCCCCCCTTGACCTTAAATACAATTTGCGTCTGAGGGCGTCCTCGTGCAAAAACAGATCCAGTCGGGGGGCTAAAGAGCGGAAAGCAAGGATACCAGCCGGCAGCATCTATCGGCTTGACTGCCGGCAGGATCCTCTTCCCTCCGGAGGGGAAATCATCCGCACGACCGGCGACACTCCATCACCGGCCGAGCGGTAAAAGTGCGGGGTAGGGGCAGGGGTAAAAAAGAACGGTACGGGAAAAAGTAAGGGGTATGGGGTTAGGAAAAAAAGTCTAATACGCATAGTTTTACTTACCAGGGGGGGATACCCTACCCCCCCCCACTAAAACGGATTAAATGGATCTAGAAACTAACACAATCGTTTTCGTCTAAGTTTTGCGACATAGAAAAAAGACCGCCGGGACCCTTACAGGCCCCGACGATCTAAGAGAAAACAAGTCTATATCAGCACGATACGACAATGGAGTACTAACTCCGGATCGGCGTATTCAAACTGACACAGCGAGTCAATGGGGCCACCACCGCTAATGAACTGTTTTACAACCCCCGTGAGCTTATGGAAGTCACAGAGAAAAGCGAGGATGTCATTCTGGGCCGTTATTTCAGCCGCCAGGAAATCCGCATTGAAGATCGATACCCCGGCCTGAACTACCTTACCCATAAACCCGGCTTTCCAGACTGAGCGTAAACCGGCCCAGGTGAAATCATAAGGCGCGCCATCGATGATCTCCAAGTGGTTTGTCATCTGATTAGCCCGATAATCACCGGTCATCCAGTAAGTCGCTTGACCCAGGATCGTACCGCGAATCTTGTCGCCGGTTATCCTTAGGGTTTTCTGGGCCGCTGCTGTCGCCCAGTTGTCCTTACTATTGTTGACCTGGTCTTTGAAGCGCTTGGCTTCTACACCGTCAACCGTTGCAAAGGATAAAGCGAGTTTATCGTTCCAGTGATTAAAGGATCCCGCCATGTTCTTGTACTGAGCCCTGATGATGTTGGCCTGGTTGCGTCCACTCTGGGAAACAAAGGCCGCGTCAATCATCGGGGAGAACTTATTACTGGACGGAACTGCCATCTTGGACTGGTACGTTCCCTCGTCACCTATCTTGGCGATCCGGCGATCATTAATCACCGTTGCATTATTCACCAAGCCAGCCGCCCATTTGTCCGGCATATCACCAGCGGCTTCTACGCTGGTCGGGACGGTAATTTTAATATCTAGAGCAATTACGTCTGCCATCTATCATCACCCCCCTCCGTTATTTACTTTTGTTTCGTTGTAGATTTAGTCTGCTTTTTATTGTAAGCCTCATTCATTCTGCGTCTTCGGTGCTGTAACCGTCCCCACTGATAAAGAACATGACCACGCTTGGCACTTAAAGCGGATATCTGGGCAGTAAGGGCAGCACGGGCCCCTTTAGGCAATGCCGCACGTGCCGCGCGCAAAGCCCTAATCTGAGCGTTAATCTCGTCAATCTGGCTTTTCAAGCCAGCGATATTATTATCGCTCGGGTAAGGATCCGTCCGGGTACCCTGATCACCACCATGTATATCATACAGCTTGCCCGTCTTTGAATCCCAAATGTCTATGATCCAACCCTCGTCGTCTAATGTCACTTTCATATCAGGGCTTCTAGTAAGAGCATGATACATGTCACCACCCTCAGTGAATTCACCCAGATCTTTAAGCGTGTAAGTCTCCCTCAACGGGTTCTTGACTTCTTTCTCGTAACTCTCTGGATATTCCGAGGTAACGATTTTTCCAGTTTCGTTACCCAGGTTATCGTAAAGCTTACCGGTTGCCGGATCCCTAATCTCAACGATAGTACCCCTCTCATCAAGCGTAACATTACGGCCCGCATTAAGGGCGTTCCAAATATCCGACCCCTCGATAAATTCGTCTTTCTGATCAGGGGTATACTTTTTGCGGACGTCCTTTTTGACTTCCCTCTGGTCGTCTGATTCAAAGGGTTTGTCCCTGGTTCCTACTTCGCTCCCGTCAGAAGCATATAGTTTATTGGTTCGAGGGTCCCGGGCATCTGCGATCCAACCATTCTCGTCAACGCTAACCTCGTACCCCTTTTTCAATAGGGCGTAACCGCGACCGTTAGGGTTGAACGTCCCGATATCACCAGGGAAAAACGTCTTGACACACATAATATATTATAAGAATTTCCTAGCCAGTCTATCCCTGGCCTTATCGAGTTTATTAGTAATCCTCTTCTTGAATCCCTTGACGGCTTTTAAGTTACCAGCCGCATCGGCGATTGCCCGGATCTTTTCTTCCGGCGTCATTTTCGAGGTCAACGCCTTGAGGACGCCCTGGGCAATCTCTAATTCGTCAGCGAGTTTATTCTTACCCACTTTCGCTAGGCCCGGGATAAGGATTTCCGCTAAAGCGATAATAATTTTGAGCCACTTCATCTCTTCTTCTTCCCTCTCTTTTTGGTCTCCTTGGTCTTCCCGACCAGTTCACCGCAGGAATATAAATCCGCATTCGGATTCAGGCAACACAGATGCCCTAACTTCTTGCAACGCCCCTTTATACGCAGGGCACATTCTTTAACTAAACGCATCTAGTATCACCCCCTTTGGTTATTCATTCTCTTGAGCTCACAGGTTATTTCCTTGAGCCGTCTATTCAGTACGAACATAAAGTATAAG
>SDBV01011540.1_pt1 | contig 11432 bp, 28 predicted proteins | sample 2277081 | NCBI WGS metagenome assembly SDBV01 (sample SAMN10402039, study PRJNA504765) | marine sediment metagenome | isolation source: marine sediment core GS10_PC15, 223 cmbsf | place: Arctic Ocean: Southern Knipovich Ridge | collected 2010
CGGTCAATTGTGGTGGGGCGGTGAGCCACATGTCAACACGTTTTTACGGTACGAGTGGTTGGAGGCTGACCTTAATCAATCGTTGGTTAAAGTGGGGCTGAATCCGGTCGATCTGCCGCGAGTGATCGACTCGAAACGTGAGGGGAAACCCTATCAAGTGTTCTACAAGAAGGCAACGTCCCGGTGGGTCGGAAGCTACTTCGCAGAGGAGATCAAGAAACTTGGATACAAATTCTAACATCCAGAGTGAGCGTCCAAACCTACCTCCATTGGTCGGGGATTGGAACGAGTGCTGCTGTGACCGCCCTTGCCCCGAGTGCGGGCACCTAATGTGGATGGCAGGCGACTGGGACGACCCGCTGGAGTCTGGGGGAGCCTGCATCGGCGTCCAACGTGTGTGCGGCGACTGCGGCTATTGGGAGACTGACTAATCAATGAAATTCATGGAGAGAACGATGAAGTATCCACCGACTGACACACGCGAGATCGACGCTGGCCAGTACACGCCCCTCACCCCAGACGACAACGTCCTGATTATGACCCACGGCCTGCCCCGCTCAGGGAAGTCTACGTGGGCATGCAGTCAGGCGAGGCCTATCGTCTGTCCCGACGCTATCCGGCTGGCTAAGACCGGCTTGCGGTGGTTCGGGCCCATTGAGCATGAGGTCTGGGCAACGGCCAGAACGATGGTACGCGCCCTGTTCCTGGCCGGTCATAAGACCGTGATCCTGGACTCTACAACCGGCACCCGCAAGCAGAGGGGTATGTTCCTCCCCTCACCGGACGTTCCGTGGCAGCGATACCTAAAAGTGATACCCACGCCGCGGGATAAGTGCATATTCCGAGCCCTGTCGGGGCCCTACCCTGAGTTGGAGGGTGTGATTAACTTCATGGCCGACAATTGGGAGCCTATTCAGTCTGAGGAAGAAATTATCTCGGATTGGGGCGGAAATTCGTGGCCACCCCTTGACTTTATGAAACCGTAGTGTATACTTGTAGTAGAGGAGATACAATGTACTTAGCAGTCAAGTTCTACGACAACGATTTCGGCGCCCCCATGTTTGCCGCTCTTGAACGGCTGTGGGGGTACATCAAAGACAACAACGCCGCGTACGCCTTCGATGGCCGCTGCCACTTGACTGTGTGTCGGATATTCGAGAAACTTCTTGCGTGCGACGCATTGCAGCCCATGTTGCTGCGGCTGTTTATTCTGGAGAGCTTGTGTCGAGAGGTCGAGAGTAAGACTCGTGGATTGCATCACTGGGATAAGTGGACTGAGGACGACGTGCAGATCGCCAACCCCAGCCACCTAGAGCCAGACAGCTACCTACGCTGCAAAGTTGAAATCTACAAGCAGTTTGAAATCATACCTGACATTGAGTGGGCAAACAGCGAGTGTGCCTTCCTGAACTTGGAAACCGGAGTAGTGGGGACTTACTGATGCTTGAAACGACACGAGATAGACTTGCCATAGTGTCCAAAAGAATCGAGATTCTGGAAGTTGACGCGAGCAAGAAATTCCAGGACGCAGCCCTCCTCCGCTCGTTGCGTACCAAACTGAACGCAGAGATACTCACAGAAGAGAAGTTACTAGCGGGCAAGTGGAAGTACATCGTTTACAAGCATGATATCCTTCTGGAGGCCACGGATGAATTAGCTGGTCTTGCCAAACTTCGAGAATTGCTCTCTCCCGATTACCATGAGAGTTTTCCACTTTGGCGGGATGCAACGTGTCTTTGCATTGATGACGGGGAGTGGACTCTCCACCTCCCGTTCGAGACTGCTGCTGAATTCATCCGAGAACATGGAATTATAGTTGGTATGACCGCTGCACTAGCGCATCGAGACGAGATGTTGAAAAGGCTCGACGTGACAAACACCTTGCTAACTGAGATGGGGTTTATTGATGCTTGAAGCATTGAAAACATTGACTTCCGCCAGCGAGTACACTCGGGAAGAACTTGAATGTATTGCTGACAAACACGGTCCCGACTGGCGTTGCAGCCGAAATCCCCTCCCTGTAAGCGTGTTACTGCGGGCTTACGACGAGTTCGAGAAGGTGGTGGCTGAGCTACCCCAACTGCGTGAAGCCCAAGCGACACTTCATGCACTGTATGCTGCCGGCGTGGACAATTGGGTGGGGTACGACATGGCTTTGGACATGATAGAGTAACACGGCGGCTGGCCTTTGCGAGAAATACTGGCCGATTGCCGCCATCATCCGGGGTAGCTCAATTGGAGAGAGCGCCCGCCTGTTAAGCGGGATGTTGCAGGTTCGAGTCCTGCCCCTGGAGCTTGCCGGTGTAGCTCAGTTGGCTAGAGCGGCTGATTTGTAATCAGCGGGTCGGGGGTTCGACTCCCTCCACCGGCTCCTAACTCTGGAGAACGAAATGGAACACGGAACTTACGTAGGACCCAACGCTGCCCTCACCGGTAAGACCGCCCTGCTGATGGCTTGCTGTACGGGCTGGCTGGCTCAGTTCGATGATCGCTCGACGCCTGGTCGCCTTGCCTATGGCTGGCATGAATTTGGTCGTAAGGACTTTGAGGTTGACCCCGAGGAGTTAAACTGATGCCTATCGAGGATTTTATCGGTCAGAGGCTTGTTGAGATTACGCGGCCCAATGGTTTTGACGTGCCCAATTGTGAATGTGTGCTCCAGTTTGAAAATGGCACAATCACAATTATGGCCGCAGACAACGACGGGCGCAGGGGTGACACTTACATGGATATGGTCATACAACGATGAAGACTCATACATTCTCAATAGTGGTTGGCACGGCGGCGTGTAACGCGAAGTGCCCATTTTGTGTCAGTAAGATGACGCACACGGCTGCTTGTAAGGTGAAGAGGATCAACAAACGCCGTCTCCACACCGCCTGCCGCATTGTGGAGCAAGCCCGAGACGGCCTTGTCAACGTATTGCTAACAGGTAAGGGTGAACCCCTGCTGTTTCCCGACGAAATCACAGAGTACCTTATCGAGCTTGGGGATTATCGCTTCCCGTTGATTGATCTCCAAACTAACGGCATACTTCTCAAAGAGGCGGCCGACCGCGGGTATCTGAGTAGGTGGGTGGGCTTAGGCCTTACTCTGGCTTGCGTTTCGATCACTCACTGGGAGCCGGACCACAGCAACAACTTAATGGGCATCGACCGCGGTTTCAACTTCTATGAGGCCGTGGAGGTGATTCATAAAGCCGGGCTGGCCGCCCGCCTTAATTGCACACTGACAAAGAGCGGTTGCTGCACGCTGTACGACGTTGACACCTTGATTAACCGGTGTCGCAGGGAGGGAGTTGAGCAACTCACATTCCGGGAGGTTGAGGTTCCTGACTGCGGCGACGAAGGTGGGGCGGCGCGAGAGTACGTTGAGAAAGAGAAGCCAGTCGGCTTCGCTAATCAGATTCGTCTGCACCTTGAGATGAAGGGTGCCACGAAGCTCATGGAGTTGCCGCACGGCGCGGTCATCTATGATGATGCTGGTCAGAACGTTTGCGTCTCCAACTGTCTCACGTCTACGACCGACCCGAATGACCTCCGACAAATCATCTACTTCCCAGACGGACGGATCGCTTACGATTGGAAATACAAGGGAGCCCGAATACTGTGACTAAACCTGATCCAGCCCTGATTCGACGTCTGCAAACTAGCGGCAGCGGCGCAAATAATCACACGCGGGGCAAGGCGTTGTGTTATTATCGTGAAGATGCCAACCCAAACCGTCTCGGCGCATTGGACAAGCTGATTAGGGAGGCGTTTGCCACTGACGATTGGTCCGAACTTAAAAAGTACATGAGAGGTTGGTGGTGATGAAGCGACTTGATCCAAGATTCATTGAAGCGTTCTCTATCAAGACCACACACCTGATGAAGGCCATTCGCCATATTCAGACACTTGAGGACCATCTGCCGGAGGGATTCCCAGAGCCTTCGGAGATCGAAATGACAAAACGGCCGTATGACTTGGAAGTGACTTGGGAAGCAAAGAGCCCCAAGCACTCCCAGTCATTGTGCTCCCGTATTACCAACATGCTCGAATGCGACGGCAAGTGGTACACGTATGGTAAGTTCTCGCTTGTATGTAGGTCGCGGGTGAGTGTCGGCGGTAAGGCTAGCCTGAACCTTATCATGCGCATTGAAGGCCCAGAATCACAGTAGCTCCGGGAGTAGAGTCTTGCCGGTCTGGCAGCGGTTCCATAAGCCGTTATAGACTGACGCCCCCGGAGTTATGACATAACACAAGAGGAGACTGATATGGGATATTATGATTGCTCTCAGAACACTTTGACGGATCGTGCTGCGGCGCGGGGGGCGGAACAAGCTGACTACAGACGGCGAGCAGAAAGGCTCGCCGCTTTTGAAAGGCGTCTCGCGGCACTTGAAAACCGCGTAGCCGAACTTGAAACTTGGCAGGCGTGCGAGCAAGAGGAGAGAGATGAAAGTAAGCCCGTGGACTAGATGCCGGGTGTGTGGCCAGTGGATGAACTTGGACTCACACGAAGACGGCGTGGATTATATGACATTTTACGGCACCCCTGAGTCACGGCATCGGGTCGACCTGAGAGGTAAGCAACCATATTCCGGTGTAGGATGTCTTTGTACGACCTGTATCAAAGCAATAGCGGAGTTAGCCAATGAAATCCAAACCAACTGAGCACTCCGTCACACGGGATGGCCGCACGGTCACCCCTGGCGACACCATCTTTGTGACTTCCAACGGCGGCCCCTTCGAGCGGAAGGTGATAGCGGAATGCTACGCCAAGAAGATCGCATACACGGAGCCTGACTCTGGCGGCTATATAGGTGCAAAGCTGACGATAGTGTACGCCGAGCCGGACCTGTACGCTTGGAAGCTGGTGAAAATCCCCTGCTGGGGCGCGCCTTACTGGATGAACGACATTGGCGACTATTGGCTCAACCAGAACGGCGGGCGGACACCTAAGAGCGAGGGGGACGTGGTATCCGGAGAAGGTTTTGGCCAGTTCAAGGACTTGGACCATAAGAAGACGGGCCTGGCTCTGATAAAGTCAGACGCAGGGTGGCTCAGCCGCGAAGGTAGATTCTACCCGTGCCGGAATGTTGAACATGAGAACTACGCCGATCTTATCTTTCACTCGTCCGGCCGCTCGATGGAGAAGAAGGGCTGGGTACGAATCTACAGCAAGCGGGAGTGGATCGCGACGAAGAGGCTAAGCCCGGACCAATTCAGATGGCTGCATGAAGGCGGCTACGACACTGAGGACTACAACAGCGATCTCGCCCCACACCTCTTTGAAAAGAATTAGCATGAGCACAGCACGAGAACATCTAGAGTCTGCACACGCTGCCTTGACGTTTATACATATGACATTGCTTGACATGTCAGACGGTGACATTGAAGACATCTGCGACCGCGACGATGCCGAGAGGTTGGACGACCTTTCAGTTTTTCTATTGGAAGACTTCCAGGATTTTCAACATCCGGAGAGATGTACGATCGAAACCCGCCCCGCACCTCTTTGAGAAGGATGGACATGCTAGTTGTAACAATCATCTGTGTAGTCGTTGTTGCCATTGCACTGATCCTGGTCATCATCCAGGCCCTAGAGGCACCTACATGCCCGAAATGTGGCGGCCCTGTGATACGTTACGAGAGGGTTCACATGTCACAGAGATACCGGTGCCTCAACTGTCGGACTTACTGGTGGCATCATCAGATTAAAGGGAGATAGATATGTTTAGCTGCAAGACTTGTCATTGGTACAAGAACGAAACACTGCCGGACAGCTTGCTGACATGTAAATGTCCGAAGATGTTCTATGGGTATAGGAATCGGGACGGGGACCAAGCTGAGGATGGAGTTCTCATTGAAAACGACGAAGGTTGGGGCATGATCCCCGGGCCGAACTTTGGCTGCATTCACCACAAGGACAAACAATGAAAACTCCACCGCCAATGCCACCCAGGCCGCCTAAGCCACCTAATGTACGCACCTTGCGGTTCATCGACAAACTGACTCACAAAGAGTACCAGGTCGTCTATGAGCGTGTTCTGGCTCGTGGCCGCCAACTGCTTGCCGAAGACCAACTGGTATCCGGCGTGAAGAGGAGCTATCTAGGCGAAATTCGCCACTTCACTCACGTAGATCGTGGGGGTGTGGTCACCTATTGGCGGCGGACCGTGAGCATAGTCGCCTCTGGCTGCATACACCACAAGGACAAACAATGAAAACTCCATCTCGACCCGACCTCTATAATCTACTACCCGGGGATACGGTGGTGTGTGGTGCCAAGACATACAAAGTCGCCCATAAACTGAATATTGAACTAAGTGACGTGCCCCAATACTGTGAAGAGGTGGCGAGCTTAGACTTCATCGACAAGCTGACTCACGCGGAGTGCCAGGCCGTATACAATCGTCTGCGAGACCGTGGCAAGCAACTACGTACCGAAGACCCGTTGGTTTACGGTGTGCGGCGGGTTTGGAAGGGCACCACTAAATATCATACTCGCGCCCCGGGGATGGGCTGGCGTCAACTACTAGCCCGCGACCTGGAGCACAGTGCCTTGTGGCTGTGCCCTCGGCGAAAAGCTGCCGAGGACTTGGTGGCGGCAATGACTAAAGACACCTGCCTCAAAAGCGCGTTGTATGAAGTCTTCGAGATTCCTAAGGTCAAAGCCGTCAAACTCCCCTGTTACAAGCATCACTATCATCAATTCGAGGAGATGACTGGTGAGACTACATAACTTGAAGCATGATCCGTTCCTGTGGGTGTTAGCCGCCCTCGCCACCTTAATCGTTATTGGAGCTACACAATGAATATGTTCCCCGCTGTAATGCTATTGTCTTCACTGTTCAGCATCCACCCCGTCCTAGAGGCTGGTAAGAAGTTCGACCCCCGCTGCGACATGCTCAAGTATGGCATTGGGGACAACTACTTAATGGGGCTGGCTGAGAATCACGCCCGCAGTATGGCGAAGCGCGAGCACCAAGATCACAATGGCTGGGATCGTCGGTTCCACAACATTTACGACGAGTTCCGCCGCAGCCCCATACCTAAAGACCTGGCGGAGGTCAGCGAAATCTGTGCCGAGTCCTGGCCGGGCGACGCCGCGAAGACCGCAGCCGCAGGGTGCTGGAAGGATTGGAAGACGAGCCCGGGTCATTGGAAGACTGCCAGCGGCAAACCCACGCGATTCGGAGTCGCGATGGCCCGCGGTAAGAACGGGGTTTACTACATCTGCATTATCGCAGTCTGGGAGAGACCATGAAACTAAACGCTTGGATTGAGGCACTGTCACCCGCCGATAAGGCACTCCTGGCAGATGCACTGAATAAAGACCCCGTCACCGCTTTGGAGACCTACAAAGCTCTCGCGGGGTCGGAAGCGCTCGAAGTGCTCCGTGAACTTTTCGACATCCGCCCCCTCGGTGATGCTATCTACGATGTTCGTGCAAGGGTTGGGACGGCCCCCTCGTTACGCGGTGGGCTGCGGCGGTGGCACGGGCGGAAGCACTCATTGAGGAGAAACTATGAAGATTTTGTTTTGCTGTAGGGTGGCGATTATTCTTGGCCTGACCGCCATCACGGCCACAATTTTACACTACGCGGCATTATTTGTGGGGGTGCGACCATGACAGCCCGAAGTACGTGGCGCGGCCACATGATTGAAGTAGTGGATGCCTCATGGGCGTACAGCGACACAGGTGAGCCTGTCGCCTGGGACAGGCCGTGCGGCCACTGCCACGAGTATCCAACAGCCGAGGATCACGATGCGTGTCTCGGAGAATTGCCCGGCGTAATGAATGCTTGCTGCGGCCACGGGACAAGTGAAGATGCCTATGTTCAACTGAACGACAAATCAATACTTCGTGGAGAGCGCGCCCGGGAATTTATACGGGAGATCGAGTGAAAGCGAATGACATCACGTTCCGCTACACCCGTGGACAAGGTCCCGGCGGTCAGCGTAAGAACAAAGTCGAAACCTGTGTGATTGCCACACACGGGCCCACCGGCCTCGAAGTTCGGATTGACGGTCGCAGTCGCCACCAGAACAGGCGGGAAGCCATCAAGCTCCTGACTCAGCGGGTGCGGGAGCACGCTGCAAAGCGTGTGGCTAAACAGCGAAAGGCGCGACGCGATTACGCAATAAGAAATGAAACGCGGGTCCGGACGTATGACTACTTGCGAGACCTCGTGACGGATCACCGGACGGGTAAGACGGCTTCGATCAAAGCCATCCTTGAGAAGGCAAAACTAGACAAACTGCAATAGGAGCATGACATGGGATTTGCAAGCGGAAGCGACATTATGGCTAGCGTTATCCGGGGAGCCAAACTGCGGTTCAAGCACGACCCAGATATACGCCGCGACATCTACGGCATTGTTATTGAGGCCCTCGACGGACATGACTGGGACACGCACGACGAGTGCTGGGGCATGGACGAAGAATACAACGAAGCTCTGAAAGACACCCACCCAGGGTATCGAGATTGACATGGCTAAATACCCGCAGCTTGCTGACTACGAGACTCTTGAGATTCCGGTGGCGGTGATCTACTTCGACCGGGAGTTCAACAGCCGCGGCATATTCACGCCGCAGTCGTGCATCGAGCTTGCCGACAGCATGCGGGCTAAGGGTTTGAAGATTCCCATCATCGTACAGCCTCGCGAGGATGCTAGGCATGTGCCGAAGGGGTTCGAGTACCGCATCGTTGCAGGCCACCGCCGCTACACGGCCGCCAAACTGCTCCTACAGTGGACCACCATCCCGGCAATGGTAGTTACAGGCTTGTCTGAGATTGACGCCAGGATTACCAACCTGATCGAGAATCTAGCCCGGAAGAATCTGACGCTTTACCAAGAGGCGGTCGCTCTTAGGCACACATTCCCCGACCCCATTTCTTACGAGAGAATGTCGAAAGAGGTGAGTAAGAGTTCCTCGTGGTGCCGCCTGCGGTGGCGTCTGCTGGACTCCCCAAAGGCCGTGCAAGATTTAGCGAAGAAAGGTATCTTGAGTGCGACCGATCTGAGATACCTGACGTACAAAACGACAGACGAGCAAGTGAGGATAGCGGCCGAGATTGAGGTCGCCCAACTTCACGGAGAGTCCCTGCTGAACCTCCGGCGACGAAACTGCAAATCGCGCAGGGCACGAAACCTCAGAGACATCGACGAGATGGTGACGATGCTCTTGTCTAAGGGGGCGTACCCAGACCCCTATAAAGCACTAGCCTGGGCGGCGGGAAGAATACCGGACAAAGAACTTTTAGGTTAATTGGCACAGGAGTTGCACATGATTGTCGACCAGCGACTACGAAACCTGCTTGTACGCTATCGGGGTAAGGTCCTGTTTGATTTCTCGGGCCCTAAAGACGTGTGCAGTATCCATGCGAGGCGGGACGGAGCACGCGACGATGACTGGATTTATGTCGCATTCGATTACACACGAGAGTCTTATGACCACTCAGTACGGCACATGGAGAATCTCCTGCTAATGCCACAAGCTGAATTTGACAGGAAATATCCAAAGGATTCTGATTGACTGGCACGGAATTTGCACTATTAGTACGCCATGGAGGTTGCGATGCAGAGACTAGCAAAATTGAAGAAAGATTTACTCGGGTTTCACCGCGAGAACGGCGTCGTAGAAGTGAGGAAACTTCCCGCTGGCACGAGAATTGCACTGGAGACGGCATCCGAGGTCTACGAGCTTGAAGTTGGCACCCCCAAGCTGGGGGTAGTTCTAATAGCCAGCGAACGCGGGTTCAGAAACCGCGACAAAGCCGTCGTCACTGGCAGCATTGACGCCGACACCGGCCTGTTCCTGCCTAAGATCATTGGGCAAGGCCTCAGAGTCGTACTCAAACGACCCTACGCCCGTGTGGTGCGAACTGACCCCGTACTGTTTGCCACGATCAGGGGTAAGAACGATAGTTACGTTTACGAAATATGGGAGAACGAAGTATGAGCATGTTTAGACCATTGATGTATGGCGTGATTGCTTTTGCATGCACCAGCTTTTGTGTGGGTGTGACAATTACAGTTGCCGATCAGTGCGTGCTGATCTATTTGGCAATGATCTTAGGCGCCTCAATATCAATCATCAAGATTCTGGAGAAGAGGCAGTGACAGAAGTTGTCAACCTGAGACATGAGTTTTGCGACGTGCAAATCTGCCGCCCCGGTCAGTTTGGGAATCCCTTTCTGATTGGGCGGGATGGTGACCGGGCGGAAGTGATTGAGAAGTATCGTGAATGGATTCAGACTCAACCCAAGTTGCTCGCGCAGTTGCCCATGTTGAAGGGTAAGCGTTTGGGCTGTTATTGCGCGCCTCTGGCGTGTCACGGTGACATTCTCAAAGAGCTAGCAGAGGCACTCGATGAGGACAATTGAACTGCCAACAGGTGAGACAGTGAAGGTCGATGACGACTTTTACCCCATGTTAATGACGCTGGGAAGTTGGTGTAAACAGACGGGGAAGTATGCGGCCACGCGACATCGTGGTAAACTGTTATTGATGCACCGGGTAGTGTACCAATGGCGATTTGGGAGTCTGCCGGGAGGTATGACAGTTGACCACAGAGACCGCGATGGTTTTAACAATTTGACAAGCAACCTCAGACCAGCCAATCCCAGTCAACAACAGGCTAACACAGCTAAGAAAAGTGACAATACGTCTGGCTACAAAGGCGCATTTTACATAAAGCAAACTGGCCGATGGTTCGCTCAGATTCGCTATGCGGGGAAATCTTATTACGGCGGTTGCTTTGACACGCCTAAAGAGGCCGGGGAAAAATACGCCGAGATGGCTGGGGAATTAAGTGGGGAGTTTGCGTGCCATGATTAAGACCACCCTTGATACCGAGACTTGTGGATTACATGGGCTCCCCGTACTGATTCAGTATGCCTACGATGATGGGCCGATCCACCTGTTCGAGCCCTGGACGCGACCCGCGCGTGAATCCCTTGAATTGGTGGAGAAAGTCTGCGACACCTGCTTCGTCGGCTTCAACAATAATTTTGATTGGTTCCAGTTGTGTAAGCTCTACACCATCTGGCGACTTCTACCGCCCGATCTGATCCCAGCTAACGACATCCCACTGGTGGCTCAGATGGAGCCTCTCGGGAGAGACGGTCCGTGCATAAAGCCGGTCTCAGCACTTGACCTGATGCTCCATTCGCGGAAGGGTCCATACCAATCTCTGATGGCCCGAAACGACGTGCGGATCAGGAAAGTCGCCACGATCCTGGCGGCCCCGCTTGCTCAGGAACTTGAGAAGCGCGTAGAGTTTGACGGTATTCTCTTTGCACGTCGCGCCGACCCCGAGGCTCCGAAGTGGCAAGTGTTTGACCGCCGTAACAAGGACGGCGACATTGATCCCGACTTCAAAGACGTTGTTCTGAAATTCCACCCTGCGGGCGGTTTGAAGTTTCTGGCAGAACATGCCTTA
>SDBV01011541.1_pt1 | contig 11431 bp, 7 predicted proteins | sample 2277081 | NCBI WGS metagenome assembly SDBV01 (sample SAMN10402039, study PRJNA504765) | marine sediment metagenome | isolation source: marine sediment core GS10_PC15, 223 cmbsf | place: Arctic Ocean: Southern Knipovich Ridge | collected 2010
ATGATAAAAAAGAGGAATATAAAGTGGAAGATATTCTTGTGAAATATAATGCTCAAAAAGAGTTAGTGGTATGAGATATAAGGAAATAAGGTATATGGAAATAAAGGCTGAGTGTGTACCCCCATACCCTATACCCTATACCATTATACCTGAATAGTAACAGTTATTTTAATACTACATTCCTTCTGCATAACCCTCCAAGAGTTTAGAACTCTTGGAGGGTTTTCCTAAAGTAAGTTTCGTAAAAACTCAATAATCTGTTCAGTAGTATATATATAATCTGCCTGAGTTTGTTTAAGTGATTCTAATGTCATTGTATTCACCTGGCATTCGTCAGGGTGTTGAACAATGGTTATGCCACCTGAGTCTTTGATTCTTTTCAAGCCTAAAGCTCCATCTTTATTAGCACCTGACAGTATGATGCCAATTAATTTATTTTTATAAGAAGAAGCCGCTGAAAAAAAAGAAAGGTCTATTGATGGTCGTGATTGATTTACAGGTTCCTCAGTAGATAACGCAATATGATTTTGCATTTCAATATACATATGATAGTTAGAAGGCGCCAGGTATATTATCCCTGGCTTTATATATTCTTTGTCGTTTGGTTCAACAATTGGCATATCTGTTTTAGTAGAAAGGATTTCTAAAAATCCTGAACGAACATACTTTAACCTGTGAAAGCACAAAAAAACAGGTAAATTAAAAGTTGATGGTAATGCCTCCAGTATTTTAGTAATTACCTGAAAACTGCCAGCCGAACCGCCAATTATTATTGCTTCGTACTTCATTATATCAAAATTTAAGTTCTTATATTTCTTGTATAAACATGTGAAATTTCAAAACCATTCATTTGCTCTTATAAATTTTATTATATTCATCAATTAAAACGAACTTTGAATCCCGACTAGTGGGGATTGCTTCTTTAATCCCTGAAATTAAATAACTACCTGGCAATAAACTTTCATATAGTATCTTAATAGCTTTTGCCTGAAGTGTTTGGTTGTAATATATCATTTTATTTCTGAACATTATTATTTTAATTTCTTTCGGTGATTCGTCCTGAAAAAGGTTATTATTAATAAACTCTACATTTTTAATCAGTGATGTATCCATATATGCTTTGTTGTCTGTTATAACATAATAGTTGGGTAGCTGGGATTTACCATTAAAGTTTTTATAATTATCATTGCTAAGATTTATTTTTTTTAAATTGTAGATACCTTTCTTAATATGTTCAATATTTTTTTTGCTGATGCTTGAAGCAATAATTTTTACTTTATCCGATAGATTTGATTCTTTCAGCAATATTGCCATTGAATAAATATCTTCGCCTGAACTGCAACAAGGAAACCAGATTTTAATATTAGCATTTGCTGTAGTTGAAGGTAAAATACTGTTGCTTAATTTTTTCCATAGAAATGGGTCTCTAAACATTTCAGTAACCGGAACAGAAATTTCTTTTAAAAATATTTCAAAAAATATTTTATCCTTTTCAATTCTTCTAATTAATTCATTCGCATCTCTAAAACTATGTAAACTAATAACATTTTCTAATCTTTGTTTTAAAGCAGCTAATGCATAATTTCTAAAATCAATATTGTAAGTTTCAAATATTGAACGTGTAATTTTACGAATATCTCTTATATCTAATGTTTCGCTCATAATGGTTGATTTTTTGTATGATTCTTTTAAAACTATATTAATATATCCTGGGATGTAAATTAGTTCATAATTAGATTTTGCAAAGGCTTCTTATATTACTTTCTTTCTATAAACAAGTCCTGTTTTTTCAAACTTGGTCAAAAGAGGTCCTAATATACTTTCTTGCATACCAAGAACTAAATACCCATCCTTATGTAAACAATCATAAAACAGATTCAATACTTTATTTTGTAATGGAGTGTTAAAATAAATTAAAACATTTCGGCACAAAATCATATCAAATTTTGTATTAAAAATATTTTTGTCAAAAACTAAATCGTGTCTTAGCCAGGTAGGTTTTTTTTGCAAAAATGGTTTCATATTTATAGTATCTTTCGGCTTATTAATATCAAAGTATTTAGAATAAGAAACGTCATATTCCTTATTGTTATTGTGAGGATTTTCCTTGATTGCTTTATCAAAATTATTCAAATATTCAATATTAAACCTGTACCTGTAAACACCTTTTGGTGCTTTTTCTAAAACATTATTACTGATATCAGTAGCATAAACCTGCACTTTATCAAATAATCCTAATTCATTTAATAAAATAAGCATAGAATAAACTTCCTGACCGGTAGAGCATCCTGCATGCCATATATTAAATGTATGGTAGTTTGTAAAATCAGGTAAAATTTTATATCTTATGGTTTGCCAGATTTCAGGGTCGCGAAATAATTCAGTTGTAGTATTAGAGAGGTCTTCAACTAATGTCTCTAAAAAAGTATTACTTTTTTGTATTTTATTTATCAGTTTATTAATATCAAAATTATTGTCTTCTAAAAACTTTACAAGTCTTCTTTTTAAAGATTTCTCAGCATATCCGCTAAAATCGTAATTTGACGAACTTTTTAAAGCATTATTAAAGAATGTTATTTCTTCCTGGGAAATATCCATTTATTCAATTAAAAAGTAAAAAAAACACAGAATAAAAAATAATAACAAAGATAGAAAATTAATATTGTTGTATAAAAAAACTGTTCTTTTTTTAATTAAAATAAATAAAAAAAGGCTGACCTTTATGGTCAGCCTTTTTTATTATTTATCACCAAATTGTTAAGAAATAAAGAACTATTCGGTAATAATCATCCTTTTAGTGCCGACTTCTTTACCATTAGCAATTAAAGAATAAAAGAACATTCCCGGTGTAAGCTCACCGCCATTAATTATTATTTTTCCATTACCATTAAATGTAGTTAATTCATATCTTTTAATTTGCTTACCCTGCATATCAAAAATAAACATTTCTGCCTGAGTAACATTTTCTGATAAATAATATTTAATTTCAGTTTGCTCGCTAAAAGGATTAGGAGCATTCTGGTAAAGAACTGAATTATCAGGAACTATATTAATATTGGGATTTATTTCTGAGCTGCCATTATCTCCTGCTGGTAATGATTTATTGTTTGAGCAACATAAATAAACTGTTGCCTGTAAATCTGCTATATCTGTCTTTAGTGAATCTATTATTTTTTGTTGCTCTTTCATTGCTTCAACTAATACAGGTACAATTCTACCGTAATCTGATGATTTATACCCTGTAAAAGAGTCAGTATGTACTATAACAGGCAAAACAGTATCCAACTCTTGAGATATAAATCCAATATCTTCGCTTCCATTTGAAATCCAGTTAAATGTTACTCCACGAATTCGCTTTATAATATCAATTGGATTATTAATTGTATTAATATTATTTTTAAGATTTACATCAGAGAAAATAAGCCATTTATGGGCAATTGCTGCAGTAGTAGGATCAACCGCTTCACCAACTGATAATAATTTAGAAGGATTCTCTGTTCCTAGCCCCACATTGCCACAGCCAGGAGGAACAATAATTGCAAAATTATCAATAGCATTCTGAGCAGAAAATAAGCCCGCTATATGAATAGGTTCACAACCATTACCAACTGAATTTCCTTCTACTCTACTAATAATTCCATAATTAATATCAGAATTATTAAGCATATCAAGGCAATTTGCTTCACCCATATTTAATACATTTAAAGCTATACCTCCTCCTGCAATGTCCTGAAATACATCTAATTTAGCATTTGGTGGATTAACCAGGCCTGTTCCAACTCCTACATTACCAATAGGAATTGAAACCATATCATTGGTAAAAGTAGTAAAGTCCCAGTCATCATCAGCTCCCATACCTTCACCCAAGTCCAGAACTAAAATAACATCCCCATCTTCATTTACTGAAAGAACATTTCCTGAAAGATTGTCTTCAGGCTCTGAAGCTGATGTTAAGTCAGTAAATCTTAAACCACTATTACCGGGTATGTCAGTGGTAGCTGGTGAATTAACTTCAAGAGTATTAGTAGGATCAAAACCACCATTGAAATATGGATTTCCTATAGGCTGGAGATCTACAGGAGGGAAACCTCCTATACCAGTGAAACCTTGATCTCCGTCAGAGACCATCCTGGCTATTTCTAAACCAAATTCATCTTCAGCGTTCATAGTCCAACCATCTTCAGGTGTTGTAAATATAAACCGTAACCTATCTGCTTGAGGTTGACCAAGAGGATTGTTTCCCCAATTAATAATAGCATCATTATTATCACCGTTTATTTCTAATAAACCTATATACATATTATCAGTACCTCTATTATATAAAGTTCCTATATTCATCCAATCGCGAAATCCTCCTCCTGCTGCATTTGTGCCTAAATGTAAATAAGTTAAAGGAGTAAATACCATAGGCCCAATTCCTATTCTCGCATTATTATTTGCACTATGCCATATTCGCATTCTTCTAATATCATTTGTATGTATGTCTATTGCACTATTCTCTCTTTGACGAATTTGTGCTAATCCATTAGCTACTATTCCTACTTGAAAACCATTGACTACAGCATTATTAGTAAATTGGGTATATACAGCATTATTATCAAAAATATGAAGGCGCGATTGTGGATTATCAGTATTAACGCCAATAAACCCCTCGCCATGAGTTATTCGCATTCTTTCTTCATTACCAACACCAGCCCCAGTATAGAATAACATTGGCATATCTTCCTGCTGATTTATTTCAGCAGTGCCAATGGGATCAATTCCAATCAAAAATCCATCGGTTGATAGAGCACCTGTACCTCCTAATTGTGCCTCATTGGTAAAAGCTATTCTTACTTCATCTGGTAAAACTGAAGGGGGCCATGTTCCTATTATTTGATTATCATGAAGATGTAACTTATGTTGTGGTGTATTTAAACCGATTCCGATGAGAATATTAGAGAAAATAAAAGGTGAATTGTTACCAAAATAGATTTCTCCAATATCTGAAACAATTTCATCGCCAGGAGCAAATAAAGAGCCACCAATTGTAATAGATTTTGGACCTATTCTTAGTTTACCTTTCACCCACATATCATTTTCAGCTTCTATATTTCCATCCTTTAATATAGAAAACTGTTTCAGATTATTAGTGAAAAAGTTAAAGTCCGCAAAATTTGAAGAACCTATACCATCATCTGGTCCAACATTACTATTTAAGTTCAATTTCCAGGTATTACCCTGGCTAAAAGCTGTGTTTGCAGAAATTGCTATTACTATAAAAGCAACTGCATAAGTTTTTAATAAATTTTTCATTTTTTTATAAGTTTTAATTGGTTAATAAATAGAATTTAAAGTTTAATTATTTTTTTTGTTATCACCTCCTTTCCTGTTAATAATTTAATAAAATAAATACCTGATGGTTGATTAATAAAATTTATTTTATAAATATTTTTTTGTAAATTTTTTTCAATCGGTAAAGAAACTAATTCACCTAATGAATTGTATATTTCAATAATTGAATAATGCCTATTGTTAACCTTAATTATGACAATATCTTTTGAAGGATTTGGTGATATATTTATTTGATTTTCATAACTTTTATAATTTACAATATCATTTAATTCATTAACAATAATATAATTAGTTTTAGTAATTGTGTCTCCACAACCACTGCTATCCGAAACAATAAGTGTTACTGGGTAAATCCCTGATGTATTATAACAAATATTTGTAGGGATACTATCATTAGAAATATTAGGTGTAGCCCCCTGAAACTGCCATTCATAAAAAACATAATCTACAACAGTATTTATATTGAAATTAATACAATTTCCTTCTTGAATAATTACAGTATCAGCCCAAAAATTTATAATTTGATCTTTAATATTAATACAAGTAAGAGAATCTATAGAAACACAAATATTGTCAACAAAGTAATATGAATTACAAAAATTTCCACTAAATAAAATAGAATCAGTATTTAAATTATCAAAAAAATTACCAATTATAATGTATTGATAAGCAGAATCAGCAACAAAAGAACCTGAAATATTTGTCCAATTTATGGAATCAATTATAATTGAATCTATGAAAAAATGAGCAAAGTTATTTATAGGAGCAATAATAGTATCATTATAATGTATAGTTGAGAATAAAACTCCCAATTTATTAGTAGCACAATTAAAATTATCAGCAACATTAATCTTAAAACTAATGTAATATTTTTCTCCAATGCAAAGTTGAGAGGTTAATTGTATCCCAATAAATTCTCTATAATTATTAAATGGAACATAACTATAAAAGCCGCAATATCCATTACCAGTTGTTGCACACTGGTTTCCAAAAGAATTATTAGGTACAGAGACAAGAATGGATGATGAACATAAATTAAAATAATCAGGAGAGTTTCCATATGAACTCCACCCTATTGCTTTATAAACTTGACCAGAATAGTTAGGACAAAATGAATAATCTTCAAAACTTGGGTTAGGCACTATATTTTGTGCAAAAACAGAAATATAAAATCCAGAAAATAAAATAAAAAATGAGAGTGATATTTTGTAGAATTTTTTCATATTACAAATATAATAATTTTATTACAATATTAATTGTTAAATAAATAGAATTTAAAGTTTAATTATTTTTTTTGTGATCACCTCCTTTCTTGTTAATAATTTAATAAAATAAATACCTGATGGTTGATTAATAAAATCTATTTTATAAATATTTTTTTGTATTTTTTTTTCAACAGGTAAAGAAACTAATTCACCTAATAAATTGTATATTTGAATAATTGAATATTGATTATTATTAACGTTAATATTAACAATGTCTTTAGAGGGATTTGGATAAATATTAATTTTTTCTTTTAAATCATATACAGATGATATGCTTGAAATAGTATCTTCGTTAAAATAATAATCTAAAAAATTAGGAAGACCATATGTGGAAAGTGCAAATCCACTAATATAAAAAGCAGAATCAACATAGTTACAAGCAATACCCGTTTCATTAGGTTCGTTTATTATACCTAAATAATCTTGATTTACCCTTGCAACATATATTTTCCCTTCGGGAGCCAATTGCATTGCACCTAAATAACTTGAAGGGTAAGCAATAGCTGTTTTTGAATTAATTATATCTGCTGGGCTACCTTTTAAATCATATTGAAATATTCTAACAGGGGTTAAATTTTTATTTACATATAGTTTAGAATTATCCGGTGAAAATGAAACACCATAATCTCCTCCATCTGCAGGTAAACTTATTAAATTTGAAATAATTCCTGTTGTATTATCAAAATCAAATAATTCTACCAAAGGGGTCTTTGTTGTTAATGCTAATTTATTACCATCTGGTGATAATTTTAAATATCCAATTGCATTTGAATTAGGAGTCGTACCACCAGAATGCACTGCACCTATGCTTGATATAACTGGTATAGTATCTATACCTGAACTTGTTATAAGATATGTATAAAAATTATTTGTATCCCATTCATGAGTTATCACCCAATAATCTATACCATTAGAATGTCTTGTACCGGCTAATTTTTCAGTTGTTGGAGTTAATAAAAGTATGTTTTTATAAATTGGTATAATATCACCTAAACCCCCATCTAATGTCATATCTATAATAGAATATGATACTCCACCAAAATCGCCAAAATAACCCGCCTGGTAATCTACAGTAAAAATATAATATTTCGTTGTGCTTTCAGGCATTGGTACTATTAATGCAGATTGTGTTGAAGACATATGTCCCAATAGGCTATCACCATTGGGCATAGTGTCATGAATTGAATTCCATACCTCTACGCCATTGGTATAAAACAAAAGATTTCCACTCGTATCAGAAATTGTTGCGCATCCTTCTTGTGTCCACATTGGAGTATAATCTACAACAGGCGTACCACCGCTAAAATCAATACCTGCATAACAACCAAAATACCAGTGGTATGTCCTTTTTATATCGGGGTTTTGTGCAAAGAGATTAAATGAAATTAAAATTAAAATAATATGCAGGGATAGTTTTTTCATTAATTTAATTATTTATTAATAAGACGTATAAAATATTAAAAGGTTGCCTGATTTTAAAATTTATTCTTAATAAATAGATTTAATTGTTGCAAAGATAATTATAATTTTTTTTATATAAAACAAAAAAAACTGAAATTAAAATATAAAAAATTCATAAAAAAATATTTCTATAAAGATATAAAAAAATTAATAAAATAAATAATTAGTTTTGCAGGTAAATATGAAATATAAAATATTAAAGAAATGAACAAAATTAAATTAATTGTATTATTTTTTGCTTTATCTGTATTTGCATTTTGTTCAATAAATTTATCTGCTCAAAAATATCTTGTAAAACAATTAACCGACAAAAACGGTTATAAATACGAAACTGTTATTAACGATCCTTTCAAAGCAAGGATTTATACTCTTAAAAACGGCTTAAAAATTTATCTTACAGTAAACAAAGATGAACCCCGTATTCTAACACTTATAGCTGTAAAAGCAGGTTCAAAGTATGATCCACCCGAAACAACCGGTCTGGCTCATTATCTTGAACATATGACATTTAAAGGTTCAAGTAAAATGGGTACTATAAATTGGGAAAAAGAACAAGTATTGTTACAAAATATTTCCGATTTATATGAAAAACACCGCATGGCAGATGATACTCTAAAAAAGAAAGAAATTTATGCTCAAATTGATAGTATATCATATCTGGCTGCCCAGTATGCTGTTTCTAATGAGTATGATAAGATGATTTCCACAATTGGTGCAAAATATACCAATGCCGGCACAAGCAATGAAAGCACTGTGTATATAAATAATATACCAACCAATGAGCTTGAAAAATGGCTTGTGCTTGAACGCGAACGTTTTGGCGATTTGGTATTAAGGTTGTTCCATACTGAACTGGAAACTGTTTATGAAGAATTTAACATGAGCCAGGATAATGATTATAGAAAAGCACATAAAGCATTAATGGAAGGTTTATTTAAAAAACATCCTTACGGCACACAAACTACAATAGGAAAAGCAGAGCATATTAAAAATCCTTCTATGATTAATATTCATAAATACTTTGATACTTACTATGTTCCCAATAATATAGCAATTTGTATGTCGGGCGATCTGGATTTTGAAAAAACTATAATGCTTATTGATAAGCACTGGGGCGATTTTGAACCAAATAATGATATTCCTGTATTTGAATATGAACCTGAAACACCTATCACTGAACCTGTTGTAAAAGAAGTTTTTGGACCTGATGCTGAATTCATTAGAATTGCTTTTAGATTTGAGAGTAAGGATAAAAAAGCACAGAAAATTCTTACTTTAATTCACATGCTTTTAAATAACCATCAGGCAGGTTTAATTGATTTGGATTTAGTTCAAAAACAAAAAGTTTTATCTGCTAATACTTATGCATATTTTATGCAGGATTACGGATTGTTTGGAATGTCAGGCAATCCCCGTGAAGGTCAAACTTTAGAAGAAGTCAAGGATTTACTTTTAGCAGAGCTTGATAGTATTAAACAAGGCAGGTTTGATGATTGGCTTCTTGAAGCAGTGGTAAATGATTTACGTTTGAGCAGAATTCAGCAAGTGGAATCAAACTGGAGAGCTTATGCTTTTGTTAGTGCATTTATTAAATCAACAGAATGGATTGAAGAAGTTGAAGAACTGGACGAACTTGCAAAGATTACAAAAGAACAAATTATTGAATTTGCAAATAAACATTTGCATAATAATTATGTAGCAGTATATAAACGGACAGGCAAAGATGAGAATGTTGTTAAAGTTAAAAAACCAAAAATCACATCTATTAATGTAAACCGCACGGATGAATCCGCTTTTATGAAAGAATTCAATGAAATTGAATCAGGCAGACTTCAGCCGGTCTTTATTGATTTTGAAAAAGAAATAAGTAACACGACTTTCCTAAGTCGTGATTTTTTACCTTCACCCATTGAATTTAGATATATTAAAAATAAAACAAATGAGCTGTTCAACCTGTATTATATCATTGATATGGGCAAATATCACGATAAAAAACTTGCCTTAGCTGTTAAATATTTACCATATATCGGTACAACTAAATATTCTGCTGCGGACCTTCAAAAAGAATTCTTTAAGCTTGGCTTGGATATGCATGTTTCGGCAGGAAGCGAAAGGTCGTATATTTATATCTCAGGTATTGCTCAATCTTTTGAAAAAGGTATTGAATTGCTTGAGCATGTTTTAGCAGAAGCAAAGCCCGATAAAAAAGCTTATGACGATTTTGTTGATGGTATCTTAAAAAAACGGGCTGATGCCAAACTAAATAAACGGCGAATCCTGTGGAGTGCTATGATGAACTATGGCAAGTATGGTAAAAAATCATCTTTTACTAATATTTTAACAGAAGCGGAACTAAAATCTATAGAGCCAGAAGAATTAACCAACATATTAAAAAAATTGTATTCTTACAAACATCATATTTTTTATTATGGACAAAAAGAATTGAATGAGGCAAAATCTATTGTTGAACAATATCACAATGTTCCAACAAAATTGTTAGAATATCCTGAACCAGAAAAATTTGTTGAACTTGAAACAGATTCAAGCAAGATTTATTTTGTTAATTACGATATGGTTCAGGCAAATATAATACTTATTTCTAAAGATAAATTATTTAATAAATCACTTATGCCCTATGCAGGAATATATAACGATTATTATGGCAGTGGTCTCTCATCAATTGTTTTCCAGGGAGTAAGAGAAGCTAAAGGTCTGGCTTATGCTGCATATTCGTCTTTTACTATCCCCGGTAAGCCCGATAGGTCTCATTATATTTATGCATTTGTAGGAACTCAGCCCGACAAAATAGATAGTGCACTTACCACTATGCTCGGTTTGTTAAATGAAATGCTCAACGCACCTAAACAATTTGAAAATTCCAAACAGTCTATTTTAAAGAAAATTGAAACCGATAGAATTATTAAAAAGCAAATATTCTGGACTTATCTCAGTAACTTTGACAAAGGAATAAATTATGATTATAGAAAAGATATTTACGAAAAAGTGAAAGATATGAACATAGAGCAAATCAAACAATTCTTTACTGAACATATTGAAGGGAAAAAATATATTTTGCTTGTGTTAGGTAATAAAGAAAATATTGATATGAACGTTCTTTCAAAATATGGCGAAGTTAAAGAGTTGACTCTTGAAGAAATATTTAATTATTAGTTTTGATATTGGAAATTGCTAAAAATTTATAGAAATACAATGGATATTTTTTTAACAGACAACACTTTAGCATAGTCTGTCAATTGATATTCATAGATATTTATAGATATTCATAGAAATATCTATGAATTTCAACGTATATCAATAAATTAATGTCACAAATATATTAACAGCTTTAAAAAAATATCAATAGTTCAATG
>SDBV01011542.1_pt1 | contig 11430 bp, 6 predicted proteins | sample 2277081 | NCBI WGS metagenome assembly SDBV01 (sample SAMN10402039, study PRJNA504765) | marine sediment metagenome | isolation source: marine sediment core GS10_PC15, 223 cmbsf | place: Arctic Ocean: Southern Knipovich Ridge | collected 2010
CCTGCTTCCCTCGTGTTCATCCGGTCAAAGCGTACCCTCTGCCTCAGAAACGCCAGCTTCGGCCAACGCCGCGCCAGAAAGAGAGTTCCCTGCCTTTGCCTATAATTCTGCCGAGGTGTTGCTGGCTTACCAGACGGCGGTACAGATCCCCGAGGTGTTGCTGTTGATACCCTGTTACTGTGGCTGCGGCGAAGCCCACGACCACAAAAACCTCAAGGACTGCTTCTTCAAGGCAGACGGCTCTCTAAATGACCACGGTGCCTTTTGTGAGATCTGTGATATGGAGGTGGCCGATGTCGCCAAATGGCAGGCGGAGGGCTACTCCCTGGACCAAATTCGAGGGTTCATCGATGTGAAATACCGTGATTGGGGTGAGCCTACGGATACCGAGCCCATTGCTCAGCCCGAAGTCTCACCAGCACCGCAACCACCGACAGCCGGTTTCAGTGAAGGACCGAGGATTTCCTTCTCCGTAGATTCAGTCGATCTTGGGGGAGTTCCGATGGATATTGCCATAAACTACGCTTTTCGCTTCAAGAACGTGGGCAATGCACCGCTCAATATTATAGATGTCCGGGCGAAGGTATTGGCAGGCTGCTGACCACCAATACCTGTCGTTGGTTCAACGACATTGCAGCCCGGCGAGGAAAGCACTTTAGTCATCGGGGAAACACCACATCACAGGGCAGGCTATCATGAGTTCGAGATTACGGTGGTGTCCAACGACCCTGTGGAACCGGAGAAGAAGCTCTATCTAACGGTGGACTTTCAGGCAGGAGGGGAAGACTGACGCTTCGCCACCTCAGGCACCGGGACACCGGGCCGTAGTAGAACGAAGGGAGTATCGTCATCAACCCATTCAGGTACGGTATCATCCAGAGCTTGTTCTCCAGCCGGTTCTATCCTTCTGTTTTCCAGATTGGGGCAAGCCTGGTATTCACCGCCATAATTATCTATGGCTTCCTGGGCCCGCCTCACGGGGAAGACAACTTCGCCGTGGTAGTGACCTGGATGCTGTGGTGGTTACTGCTACCCTTTTCCTTTGTTTTACTGGCCAGGTCGTGGTGCGGGGTTTGCCCTCTGGGAGCTGCGGGCGACCTGGTACAGAGAGTGTTCGCTTTTCAGCGGAGGGTACCGGGGTTGTGGCTCAGAAAAGGTGGCGTCTGGATAGCCGGGCTTTCCTTCCTTGGCCTGGCCTGGGCGGGAATGTTATGGCACTTCGACGACCAGCCCCGGGCGACAGCCATCATCCTGTTATCGGTCCTGTTGGCTGTAATTCTCACCAGTCTGGTGTATCAGCGGCGCGCCTTTTGCCGTTACCTGTGTCCCCTGGGACTGGTAGCAGCGCTCTATTCGATGGTGTCACTGGTCGGCCTGCGTTCAAACCGCCAGGTTTGCCGGGAAGAGTGCAATTTAACCAGGTGTATCGAAGATTGCCCTATGTTCGAGTTGCCCCGAGCCCTGGATAGCAATCGCCACTGCAACCTGTGTGCCAAATGCGTCAAGCAGTGCCCGCAACAATCGATGCGCCTGCGATTACGCAGTCCGGTTACCGAGCTCTGGCAGCGCTGGCAACCGACTAGAGGCGAAGCAGTCTTTGTCATGGCTTTAATGGCTTTGGTCCTTTTCGAAGTGGTCAGAATGACACCGCTCTATCCCGATTACATGAAGCAGATCATGGAAGCCAACGTGGTGACAAATTACAATCTCGTCTTCTCGCTAGGCCTTCTGGTCATAGTTGGCATCACCACGGTATCGTACCGATTGACCTCCCGCCTCTCCGGACTGGCGATGGGTGAAGCCGAGGTGAGGACATCCATCCGGTACGCCTATGCCTACATACCAATCGTCCTGGCGGGCTACCTGGGGGCCACCATCCAGCACCTGGCTGTGTATGGGGTGAGAGCAACCAAGGTAGCCATTAATCAACTGGCTATCTCGCTGACGGTATTTGACTTGCCGGCGGTAGCCCGAGGGGTAAATTATACCAGCGAGCCATCTCTTAAAGCCATTCAACTGCTGGTTTTGGCACTGGGTACCGTGGGTGCTTTATATGCCTGCTGGAGAATAGCAAAACAAGGCAATAAACCGAGAGCACTGGTAGCGGGACTGCCCCACCTAATCCTGATTGGACTGTTCTCACTTTCTCTCTTCTTATTGTTTCTTCTGCCTATGGGCCTGCTTCATTGAATTCTTCTTGATTCTTCAAACATTGGCAGGTAAGTGTCAGAGCAAATTAGCAGGATGCGCCGGTTGCACCTGGGTGACCTGCCCCCCCCAACCAGGCCTGCCATAACGCCAATCCGAAGTAACAGCCATTTCAGGCAATCCCTACCGTTTCTCAGATGTATCTGGTTCGGTATACATTGACTGCCGGGCAGGGTGCCTTTATACTTGATTATTGCTCTGTATCAATAGAAGGGGTGCCTGTGTCAACTGAATCGATCAATATATTGGTCACTTCTTCAATCGGCGATGAATGCTTGCGACGAATTGCTACCGTTGCCCCCAGGCTAAGGGTTACGGAGGTTTCTGATCTACTCCGTGCTGAGCGAACCGGGTCCCCGTCGGCTACAGAGAAGCTTGATAACCTGTTGGCTGAGGCTGAAGTAATATTCGGGCTTGACCTTCCTGAAGACGTCGCTGGCCGAACTCCCCGGCTGAAGTGGATTCAGGTGATAACTGCCGGGGTAGAACACCTTTTAGATACGGGTATTCTAGAGAGGGAGTTGACGGTGACCAATATTAAGGGCATGAGTGCTACCCCAATCGCCGAATTCGTCCTGGGGTTAGCGCTGATGTTTGTCAAACAGCTACCATTATGCTTTCAGCTAAAGCAGGAGAAGCACTGGCAGAAATTTACGACGGCGGAGTTAGGATCCAAGACAATGGGGATAGTGGGACTGGGTAGTATTGGGCGAGAGGTGGCACGACTGGCTAAAGCCTTCGGTATGAGGGTGGTGGCCATTCACCGGTCGACCAAACGAGTCGGGCGGGCTAGAAATGTTGACCTGGTATTACCTCGAGACCGGTTGCCCCAGCTACTCACGGAGAGTGATTTTGTGGCGCTTACTCTACCTCTTACGCCGGAGACGAATAAGCTTATTGGAGAAGCAGAGCTCCGAACCATGAAGTCTACCGCTTATTTAATCAATGTCGCCAGGGGCAACGTAGTGGATGAGGAAATGCTGATACGTGCCCTTGATGAGCATTGGATTGCCGGTGCCGGTCTGGATGTCTTCGCCAATGAGCCATTGCCGGCTGAGAGCCGGCTGTGGGAACTGCCCAATGTAATCTTCAGCCCTCACGTTTCCGGTGATATTGAAGACGAAGCTATTAAAGCTACCGAGCTGTTTGTGGGCAACCTTAAACGCTATCTCAATGGGAATAGATTACTCAATGTGGTCAGCAGGAATAAGGGATATTAGATACTGACGCTTTGGGTGTGGCAGCTTTCAAACCAACTCCTGCTTCTGACAGACAGACTCTATAATATCCTGCAGCTTTCCCATTATCATATCGATGTGGGCTTTATTTACCCACAGGGGCAAAGTGAGTTTGATTCGGCTGCCGGTAGTGCCGGCAACATTGATTATCACTTTTTGTTTTAGCCCTTCAGATCGAATCTTCCTGGCTATTCCTGGTGCCGGCTCTTTTGTTTCTTTACTCCTTACGATTTCAAAAGACTGGGTTAGCCCGAGGCCAGTCACATTATCGACATTCTGGTATTTTTCGAGGCGTTTAAGCTCCCGGGTAAAATAATCCCCTATCCTATCCGCATTTTCTATGGAGCGCTCTTGTTCGAGGATTCCCTGTACCTGCAGGGCAATATAGGTTGCCAGGGGACTATTGACGAAGGTCGAGCCAATACCGGAACCCAGCGGAGAAATACAATCCCAAATATCTGCCCTGGCGATGACAGCACTGAGGGGATAGTAGCCACCGGCCAGAGATTTGCTCAGTAGTATGATATCAGGCTCTACACCAGAATGCTCAATAGCAAACATTCTGCCAGTACGTCCCATCCCGACCTGAATCTCATCATCAATAAATAGTATATTATTGGCCTGGCATAGCCTCCTCAGGCCAACGATAAATTCCCTGGGAGGGACAATAAATCCGGCATGTCCCTGAACCGGCTCGATTATCAAACCAGCGATATCTTTATCTTGACTCAGGTATTGCTCCGCTACCCGCAGGCATTGAAAGTTACACTGGGCCTGCTGGTCACAGCGATAGCAATAGGCGTAAGGCAACCGTATCACATCCCCGGGATAGGGAGCGTACTGCTGCTTGTTGATTACGGAGTCATCGGTAACCATCATGCCTCCGTAAGAATACCCGTGAAATGCGTTGCTGAAGCTAGCGATCTTTGTTTTCCCGGTGAATGCCCTGGCCAGTTTTATCGAGGTTTCGACGGCCATTGCTCCACCCACGGGGAAGTAAACCTTCTTATTGTTAGACCCCGGTGCTTTCTCGGCCAGGACCTTACTTAGTAGTATCTTGCTCTCACTATTAAAGCTGTGAATGTAGTCGATGTTCCGGATTGCCTCTTCGGTTGCCTCCATGACCCTGGGGTGCCGATGGCCAAGGTTTAGAGAAGCAAACCCCATTACCAGATCCAGATATGGTTCAGTTTCACCTTTGAACCAGACGTATAATCCTTCTGCCCTCTCCACCAGTAAGAACTGGTCATACATTCCTGTTTCATCGCACTGGCAGGAAAACTGGTGATACATGCTATGTAACTCTTCAATGCTATACTTTCCCATCTCACTTGTTGTCTGACCAGGTTGTCTTTCCTGGTCCATTCTTCTGCCGTAAATAAGACTCTCCATTTTCAATTCCTCCTTAGTTCTCCTCGAAATTACGCTCATCAACGCAGAGTCGCAGATTAGATTAGCCTACAGAAATCATCCACACGAAAGCCCGGTCTACACGCTATCCTCGTGAGGTACTAAACAAGAACAATCAAAGCTTGAACGGGGGACAAAGCCAGAGGGAAAAACAAAAGCTGATTAACGGATAATGAGGACAGGGGCATGGTATGTCATGAATAGTGGAACTTGGTAGTTACTCTGGCACCAGCAAATGTGGTTCCTTTCCGCGGAGATATTTCGTCCTGATAGTAATTGTATCCCTCCTTCCCCATATGCCAGCATCACAGCTAGCAGACCGAATGCGGGTCAGCAACATTACTATTTTCAGAGATTTCCCGTGTCGCATATTGTGGTTAGTAAACATCTTTTTTCGTTGGATGTCAAGGTTTTCGGTCCGTTTAGAGCCAGCTCTGGCAGCTAACCGATGCCTGGCCAGGCATATCGGCCCACTTTTAGGAGGCAGGGCAGAAGAGTAGACTGCTAATGGATTTTCTTCAATATATCCGCCTTTGTCCAGCCAGCTGCCACACCAGGAACACTAACATTTTAGGTAGCACACCATGGGGCGAACGTCAAGGTGACTCACCGACTATTGACAGCCACCAGTCACAGTCGTATCCTTAACGATACGCAAATTCTAGCCAAAGGCCGTAGAGAGGTGGATGATGCGTCGAGATTACATTAGAGTCATCGTTAAGGCACCAGATGTAGAAAAGGAGAATGGGGGCTTGCCATGAAATTACTGATAGCGAATCGAGGAGAAATCGCCGTTCGGATCATGCGAGCGGCGGCTGAATTGAACATGCCTACGGTGGCGGTGTTTCCTGAAGATGACGCCAGCTCCCTGCACACCAGAAAGGCCGATGAGGCTATCGCCCTCAAAGGAGTGGGACCTGCAGCCTACCTGGACATCGAGCAGATTATTACGGTTGCCAAGGAATCCAGCTGTGACGCCATCCATCCGGGCTACGGCTTTTTGAGTGAAAATGCAGACTTTGCCCGAAGATGTGAGGAAGAAGGCCTGATATTTGTCGGCCCTCGTGTGGAAACCCTCGAAGTATTCGGCGACAAGGCCCAGGCTCGAAGACTGGCAGAACGTTGCGGCGTGCCCGTGCTGAAAGGCTCATCGGGACCGGTGACACTGGACCAGGCCAGAGCATTCCTCGATTCACTGGGAGATGAAGGTGCCCTGATGATCAAGGCCGTTTCCGGTGGGGGAGGGCGGGGCATGCGGCCAGTGTTCGGTTTTGATGAACTTGAGGAAGCTTACACCCGATGCCAGTCGGAAGCACGGCAAGCGTTCGGCAATGGTGAACTGTACGTGGAAGAGCTGATGCAGCGGGCCAGACACATCGAAGTGCAGATCATCGGTGACGGGTACGGCGGGGTGAGCCACCTTGGGGAACGGGAATGCAGCATCCAAAGGCAATACCAGAAGGTGATAGAGCTGGCACCCAGCCCGAGTGTGTCACCGGCCTTACGCAAACGCCTGACCACGGACGCAATTGAACTGGCAAAAGCGGTGAACTACCGCAATGCCGGAACCTTCGAGTTCATGGTGGACGCCGATACGTCCGGAAATGATGCCGCCTATGCATTCATCGAAGTCAACGCCAGACTGCAGGTCGAACACACCGTGACCGAGGAGGTGATGGACCTTGACCTGGTGAAGATCCAGCTTCAAATCGCCGGGGGAAGCCACCTGGCGGACCTCGGGCTTGACCAGGAGAACATACCTGAGCCCAGGGGATATGCCATCCAGGCGCGGATCAACATGGAAACCATGGGTCAAGACGGCATTGCCCGCCCGGCGGCGGGAAAACTGTCTACATTCGAGGTGCCTTCGGGCCGTGGTCTCAGGGTAGACACCTTCGGCTATGCACAGTATCAGGCCAACCCCCACTACGACAGCCTCCTGGCAAAATGCATCGGCCATTCCAGCTCCAATGATTTTACCGATGCCGTCACTCGAACCTACCGTGCCCTTTGCGAATTCAAGGTAGAGGGGGTTTCCACCAACATACCCTTTCTCCAGAACCTGCTCCAGCACCCCGATTTCATCGCCAACCGTATTTACACCGGCTTTGTGGATGAGCACATCAAAGAACTGGTTGAAACCGATAGCAGGCACCAGCGACTCTTTTTTGATGCCCCAGCGGCACGATCCCCTGCCAGGGCGGGCGCAACGGTGGATAACATCGACCCCCTGGCCGTTCTGGACTATGGCCAGGAGGCCAGAGCAGCATCGATCCTACCCGATACGGTCGATGCTGCACCACCGGCGCCAGCCTACGACATGGCAGGAATGGAAGACACGATTGCCATAGAAGCTCCCATGCAAGGCACCATTGTCAGCATCGCTGTCAGCGAGGGCGATACGGTGAGAAAGGACCGGGAGATCCTGGTCATGAATGCAATGAAGATGGAGCACGTGATCCGGTCCACGGTCAGCGGTATGATACGACGGCTGGCGGTGACAGTTGGAGAAACGGTGTACAAGGGACACGCCCTGGCCTTTATTGAAGCGCGCGAGACCGATGCGACCGAGACACAAGTTCAGGAACAGGTTAATCTAGACTATATTCGTGCCGATCTCGCCGAAGTAAACCGGCGCCATGAGATCCTGCTCGATGCCGCCCGCCCGGATACCGTTGCCAAACGACGGGCGATTGGGCAACGAACCGCCCGGGAGAATATCGCTGATCTCTGTGATCCCGGAACATTCACCGAGTACGGTGGCTTAGCTCTGGCGGCACAACGAAGACGTCGTTCTATGGAGGATCTGATTCAAAACACGCCCACCGACGGGATGATTGCCGGCATCGGCAGTGTCAATGGCGATTTGTTTGGCGATGAAAAGTCCCGGTGCGCCATCGTGTCATACGATTACATGGTTCTGGCCGGCACCCAGGGCCACCAGAATCACCGGAAAAAGGACCGTATATTTGAGATCGCCGCTAAATCACGTCTTCCCCTGGTGCTCTTCTCCGAGGGGGGCGGCGGGCGTCCGGGAGATACGGATGGCTCCGGCGTGGCCGGTCTGGATGTTATGGCGTTTCATCTGTTTGCCAAGCTCAGTGGCCTGGTACCCCTGGTCGGTGTCAATGCCGGCAGGTGCTTCGCCGGAAATGCGGCCCTGCTCGGTTGCTGTGATGTCATCATTGCCAAAGAAAACTCCAGTATCGGCATGGGCGGCCCGGCGATGATAGAAGGTGGCTCCCTGGGCGTATTTACGCCGGAAGAAGTAGGCCCGATGAGCGTACAGGTCCCCAACGGTGTGGTCGATATTCCGGTAAAGGATGAGGCCGAGGCGGTCAGGGTGGCCAAACAGTATCTGTCCTACTTTCAGGGACCGATCGACCGGTGGGAATGTGCCGACCAACGATTGTTGCGAGGAATCATTCCGGAGAACCGGCTGCGGGTTTATGATGTCCGATCGGTGATCGAAACCATGGCGGACACGGGGTCCATGCTTGAGCTGCGACGGCATTACGGCCTGGGCATGATTACCGCCTTTATCAGAATCGAGGGGCGCCCCCTGGGTGTCATCGCCAATAACCCGACCCACCTCTCCGGTGCCATCGACAGCCCCGGGTCAGACAAGGCGGCAAGATTCATGCAACTATGCGATGCCTTTGACATCCCGATACTGTTTCTCAGTGATACCCCGGGCATAATGGTCGGACCAGAGATTGAGAAAACGGCCCTGGTGCGTCATTGCTCCCGCATGTTCGTGATCGGTGCCAACTTAACGATACCCTATTTCACTATCGTGCTGCGCAAATCATACGGACTCGGTGCCATGGCCATGCAAGGGGGCAGTTCCCACGCCACGCATTTTACCGTCTCCTGGCCTACCGGGGAATTCGGCGGTATGGGGCTCGAAGGGGCGGTGAAACTGGGCCAGCGCAAGGAACTGATGGCCATCGAGGATCCCATGAAACGGAGGGAAGAATTTGAACGGAGGGTAGCCGCGGCTTACGAACATGGCAAGGCCATCAGCACGGCCAGCTACTTCGAGATAGATGATGTCATCGATCCCGCCGAATCCAGGAATATCGTCACTCGTGCGTTGAAGTCGGCACCCCCGATCCCACCGCGTATCGGCAAGAAACGCCCCAATATCGACACCTGGTGATAGAGGCAACGATTGAAAACCTGGATTTGAAGAAGAAGCTGTTTGCCGAACCGGACGAGATTTGAGTAGTTTTGTACGATTTATGACTAGGTCAGATAGGTGAAGAGCAACAGTGCAACAGCCACCAGCGGCAAGTAACGCCCTACCGAGATTAGCCACCTTGAGGAAAACGTAATCGGCCCCAGGCGCCGCGCCGGAGCATTGATGGCTTCGGCAAGACGGTCTACAGGAAGCCTCCAGGCAATCAGGGCGGCACCGACAATGCCGGCGACAAGCACGATACCGGAGCCGGCTATCTGGTCGATGACATCCAGAAATGGCTTCCCACCAATGGTGAATCCCACAGTAGTGAAACTCAGTGCCGAAGGAATCCCCAAAGCAGTTACGATAGCGATGGCAATCAGTGCCGCCCGCCTGCGGGAAACGTGAAACTCGTCCCGGATCGGTGCTAGAACCACGGTCATGCCACCAACACAAGACGTAAACGCGGCCACGAACAATAAAAGATAGAAGGCAATGCCGATGAACAAGCCCCCGGGGAGCTCCCTGAATATCATGGGGAAAGCGGTGAACGAGAGCTGACTGCCAATGTCAGGTGCCAGGCCAAAGGTGAAAACAATCGGGAACACCATCAAACCAGCCGTTATTGAGATTACGGCATTGGTCAGCGCAACAGCCGTAGACGAGCTTGCGATGTTGAATCCCCTGGGTGAGTAGCTCCCGTAGGTAATGAGGAAGCCCTGGCCGATAGCCAGAGAGTAGAAGGCCTGCCCGGCCGCCATTTGCCAGGTTCTGGGTTCCAGGAATGTGGCTAGATCGAAATTGAAGTAAAAGTCACGCGCTTGACCTCCCCCCGGAAGAGTCTGCGCGTATATTGCCAGTCCCCCAACCACCAGGATCAGCAGCGGCAGAAGGACTTTACTCATTCGTTCAATGCCCCCGATACCGCGCATCAGGACGGCCAGGGTGAGAGCAGCCGTTGCCAGGAAAAACCAGAGGGAAGAGAAACCCGTGGTGAACTCATCAAACGGTTTCAGGTCAGCCCTGATAGCATCGGCGGCATAGCCAAGTGTCCAGCCGCTTACTACGAGATAATAGCTCATAATCACCATTGTCATCACGACTATGAACCATCCCGCCCAGGGACCCCAATGCCGATTTATTCGTCGCAGCAGCCCCACTGGGCCTCTATTGACCAGCTTCCCGGCACCAGCCTCGAGAACGTACAGAGGTATACCTAAAGCCAGTATGCAAATTATGTAGGTCAAGACAAATGTGCCACCGCCATTCTGTCCAACCATGTAAGGGAAGCGCCAGAGGTTTCCCAGGCCAACCACCCCGGCAACTGAGGCCAATATGTAGGCACGCTGTGAGGTCCATACCGGACGAGGGCTTGCCCCCGCAGTAACCTGGCTCATCTCTGATTTGAGTGGTGGCGTCTTGATATTATGATCTCCCATTGGTCACTATCAGTAACAATACCACCCGCTGTGGTACCATAACCGGGTCAGGTCAGGACCTAGATACTACCTTCCTGTAGCTCAATGGGCACATTCTCCGGAGCCAGAAGAAATGATATCTTAAACCCGGGTCGTATTTCTCTGGCATCCATCGTGAACTCAACACCCTTAGCCTTCAGCTCAGTTACTGCTTCATCCAGGTTACCGGTCCCAATCCCAAAATGGGCCAGTCCGGTCTGTGTATTATCACCCATTTGCTGCCCAATCAGTATCGTTGTTCCGTTTAGATCAAGATTCACCATGACTCGTCCATTGCCCATGTCTTGCGTACTAACCCGTCTAGCACCAAACATTTGCTCGTAGAACTCGGCCGTTTTCACCGGTTCCGGGCTCGTTAAATGAATGTGGTCAAGCCAATAATCCGTCATTTGGGCTGCCTCCTTTTTGTGTGATTCCCTGATTTAGATCGCTATGCTCCCGGTACCGCGGAAATGCCGCGCACCTCTGAGCAGACGGTGATTAATCAGAGTATCACATTATTCGGGCACAATTCCACCTGTAACATCAGACAAATATAGCAGAAGAGATACGACAACCTCAGCAACAATACTTGAACCAACGGAGCGTCTAACGACTCCGGCTAGAGCGGTCCACGGCTTAACTCAAATACTACCGGGTTTGCCGGGTCAGGACAGGCGACGACAGACTTGTCAGGGTCTTGCTCCCAGGGGAAGGAACCCCCAAACTGTAATACTTCAGCGAAAGGGAAAAGCGTGTAGAAGGCCCATGAGCAAAGGCCGGGCGAATTTTTCTGTCCGATGGCGAATTCATCACCGACCACATGCCCAGCTTCGCAGGTCCCTTTTTGTGAGATGACTCTGGCTATCACGTCTGACATACTGTCCTCCCGGCCCAGCCGTTTATTAACGACTTGACTCTTTGCCTCAGCAGG
>SDBV01011543.1_pt1 | contig 11429 bp, 7 predicted proteins | sample 2277081 | NCBI WGS metagenome assembly SDBV01 (sample SAMN10402039, study PRJNA504765) | marine sediment metagenome | isolation source: marine sediment core GS10_PC15, 223 cmbsf | place: Arctic Ocean: Southern Knipovich Ridge | collected 2010
CCGCCTGAAGTTGTGGGACGTGTCATGAGTGTTCTTGTTTCCATCAAGGGCAAGGGCAGGTTTTGGGTTGACGACATCAAACTCTACGAATGGTAAGGAATCATATGGAAATTCAATTACTCCCTGAGTTCAGTCACGCTATTTATAACGAGTCGAATGACGCGTTTTTTGTTTTTCAGACAGACACGCTGGAAGTCATTGACGCCAATCCTACCGCACAACGTCTGAGCAAATACAAGAAGAAAGAATTAGTGGGAATGACGTTGACGCAACTGTTCAGCTCAGATATTGACAGCGAAGTGCTCAAGCTTTCCGATGCGTGCAAGAGCACATCTTTCTTTCATTCGCGCGAAGAGTACCATTTAATCACAAAAGACGGCGCGTCACTTCCCCTTAACGTCAGCGTCACTCGAATACATGTTGAACCTGAGCCACTGGGCTTGATCGTGGCGCGTGACATATCTGAACGCAAGCGGACCGAGGAAGATCGCGAGAAAATGCATGCCCAGATTCTTCATACCCAGAAACTCGAAAGCCTGGGTGTTTTGGCGGGTGGGATAGCGCACGACTTCAACAACCTGCTCATGGGCGTTATTGGCAACGCCGACCTGGCCTCGACATATCTGGAACCGGAGTCCCCGGCCAACGACAACATTAAGGAAATCATCAACGCAGGGCACAAGGCAGCGGATCTCTGCCGGCAAATGCTGGCTTACGCGGGTAAGGGACGTTTTGTGGTGCGGCCGGTTGACGTAAGCAGAATAGCGCGAGACATGCGTCAGTTGCTGGAGGTGTCAGTTTCAAAACCCGGCACTTTGACATACAACCTTGGTGAATCGCTGCCTGCCGTTGCGGCGGATCCGACGCAGATTCGACAGACCATAATGAATTTGGTGACGAATTCTTCCGAAGCTGTAGGTGACCATAAGGGTGCAATTTCATTAACAACCAGTTTGGTGAATTGCAATAGAGAAACCCTGGACGAGTGCTACCTGGGGCAGGAACGCGACGAGGGAGAATACGTGTGTATTGAAGTGCAGGACACCGGCTGCGGAATGGACGAGGAAACTTGCTCGAAGATTTTCGATCCATTTTTCTCGACTAAGTTTTTGGGAAGGGGACTCGGTCTTGCCGCGGTTTTGGGAATAGTGAGGAGTCACGATGGGGCCTTGAGCGTGACGTCTGTGCCGTCTGAAGGCACTACGTTCAGGATCTATCTTCCCTCTTCGGGAAGTCCTACGGAAAAAGCAGTTGCCGCGCTGATAGTCGAGGAGCCGGCGTGGCAGCCGCATGGAACTATATTGCTTGTTGACGACGAGGAGACGGTGCGTTCCGTAGTGCAAAGGACGCTCGAAAGACATGGATTCGACGTCATTGCCGCTAAGGACGGACGTGAAGCGCTCGAACTCTTTAAGAAACATCGTAACGAAATTCGTACAGTTCTGCTCGACATGACTATGCCGGAAATGTCGGGTGCTGAGACTTTCAGAGAACTGCGCAAAATTCAGGACGACGTGTGCGTGATACTTTCGAGCGGGTATAACGAAGACGATGCAATGGAGCGTTTCGGCGAAACGGGTTTGGCGGGTTTCATTCACAAGCCATTTCACGAGAACGCTTTGCTCAGCCGGTTAAGGGAAGTATTGACGAAGTGAGTGTTACTTGAGGTAATTCCTGCGGAAGGAACATGGCTGAATCGAAGAAACTTACAAAAAGCGAACGCGCTCTGGAAGTGTTCAAGCGGCTGAAAAAGGTCTATCCTGAGGCCACGTGTTCGCTCACGCACTACACACCGCTGCAACTTCTTGTTGCCACCATATTGTCGGCGCAGTGTACGGACGTGCGCGTAAATGTGGTGACAAAGGTTTTGTTCAAGAAGTACAAGACCGCTAAGGATTACGCTTGCGCTAAACCAGAAGAATTGCAGAACGAAATTCGTACCTGCGGTTTCTTTCGACAGAAAACAAAAAGCATTCAGAAAAGTTGTGCATCGTTGATCGAAAAGTTTAACGGTGAAGTGCCCGGCAACATGGATGACCTGCTCGAGTTGGAAGGCGTTGGCCGTAAGACGGCGAACGTGCTGCTTGGGCAAAGTTTCGGCAAGCCGGCCATAATTGTGGACACTCATTGCAAGAGGCTGGCTAATAGGCTGGGTCTTACGAAGAACGCCGATCCCGGAAAAATCGAGCAGGATCTGAAGAAAATCCTTCCCGATAAAGCATGGACGTGTTTCTCACACGAAATGGTATTTCACGGACGGAGCATATGCATCGCACGCGCGCCTAAATGCTCGCAGTGTCCAGTCTCAGACTTGTGTCCATTTCCCAAGTCGGCGCAAGGCAAGAAGGTCGCTAAGTAGTTCCTGTTGCGAAAAGGGTGTTTTGTCCCAGAGGGACATCTGATAATAGCCCAGCAATTTATTGCTGGGATCTGGAAATAAAAAATGGAAGTCCCGTAGGGACGGCTGAAAATGGTTGCATTTGTTGGTGCCATTGCCGTTTCAGCCGTCCCTCCGGGACTGAAATAGGGGGTGTTCTTTTCCCACCGTTAAAACGGTGGGCTATTATCAGTCGTCCCTCCGGGACTTCCGCAACAGGAACTAAGTAGAGGCAAAGGCTGGCATGATCTGAGTTCCTTACTACTCTTTCACGAACCAGATCGGGCTTGACCAGGCGAGTTCTTCGTCAACTGCCTGGAAGCGTGCGTAGTACCATAGCGAATCCTCGTCGGGCGGGTCTTCGTCCGTCCAATTCAGGCTGAACTCTTTTTTGCCGATTTGGGTTTCGAAGACAGCCTCGTTGTTGCGGAAAATCACCATCTCGCGAATGTTGCGCAATGAGCCGCCCTTGACCGCGAACTTAATTTCGCCTTTCGGGCGTGCGATCTTGTCGCCCATAATGGCCTTGCCGCCCTTGAACTCCGCCGTGAGGCGCATCAGCATTTTTGCGCCGGAAGTTCCGAAGGTATGGCGCGCTCGAATGGCCGCCAGGATACTCTCGCGGGTCATTTCCTTCGCCCAGACGCCTGCCTTACCCTTGCCTCCGCCATGGTCGGGACTGGCGATGGTGCCTATGACGATACCCTTGGCCCAAGCGTCCTGCAGATAGCTGCCGCTGAATGGGGCGCCTTCAGACGCCTGGCGCGGGCAACCGAAGTATTCGTAAGAACCCCTGCCCTGAAATATTTCCGCGACGGGTTGATGATGCTCGTCATGCTCCGTCCAGTCGGTAGGCGGATTCCCTTTTCCCTTGCGCTTCCAATCCGCCAATTGATGCGGAATTGTCACGAACTCTACGCCCTCAAGTCTTTTCCAAAGTTCCGTTGGGCTGATGTTTCCGTCAAATGAATCGTGAAACTTGTGGTAATAGGGGTCTTCGTAAATCAGGTTTCGGTGTCCGTAAAGATTGTGTATCCCGCCCTCATACGGCGGGTTCTTTGACGAGGTCCATTCCTGTCCGAGAAAGGCGATAAAATGTCCGGGGTCATGGTTGTTGCGCGTTTGTTCTCCGTTGTACGCCCAGCGGTAGTTATCAAAGTCGTAACCATGATCAGTAAGTGCGCAGAAGTCCAGTTTCTCGATATCGCGCCGGTTTGCGAACAAGTCGTGTCCTGGTTGATTCCAGTGGCGTCCACAAATCGACAGGTCCGTATGTGCGTGCAGGTCTCCCCAGAACAAAGAGAGCGTTTCTCCGTCGTGTTTCATTTTCTGGCGCGGGAAATCAGCGGCAACCATATCCATCGCCGCAGGTAGCGAAAACTCTGATTCAGGCATCTCAAGAGCCTCGGTTTCGAGCGGATTTCCGCCTGCCAACGCCACTTCTGGCAATTCGACTATTCGCACGTCGCTGTTCCAGTCTTCGTTTATACCCTGCTGTTCGCGGTTGTTTGGTACATCATCAAACTGCACGGCGGCAAAACCGTTTCCTCCGTTCCACAGCATCGAAGCCGGCCGCCATCTGCCAATCCGCTCATCAAGATATTTGCGGTCACTCCACTTGTTTCCAGTGTATACCCAAAAGAGACTCCGCCAACCCTTGTTCTGTCCGCCGGATTCGCGGGCAGTGAGCCAGAGCCTTCCCTCAGGATCGAAGGATATCCGAGGACGCAACAGCTTATCTTTTCCCTTCTCGAATAGTTCAAAGAAGCCTGCCGGTGCTTCAAGCCCCTTTGTGCCGATCTTGGCGACAACTATTCCCTGCTCGCTAATCGAGTTGACAGATATGCTCTGGTAACTCTGGGCCTGCCAGGCCATCCAGACATCGTTGCCTGTCGCCGCCAGGAACGGATACCTTTCGATTCGTACGTCGGAGGTGATGCGCCGCTCAGGTTGCCATTTGCCCTTAGTCCATTCAGCGCCGTAAATGTCTAAGCTTTGGTTACGTGCCGAGTCCCACGCCGCGAACAAAGTGCCGTTATCGAGCGCGACAATGGACGGGTTGTAGCTGTTAACATCCCGTTCCGATATTTGCCGGACTTTGCCCGCGCCTTTTTCGTCTACCCAACACGACATAATGCCCCGGCGTCCGGACGCGTTAGATTCCCAAAGCACGCAAGCGCGGTTGTCGATAACAGCGGTGGCCGGGGATATGTTGGCGGTCCCACCGGAATCGATGATTTTGTATGAGGGCTTGCCGGGGGAAGACGAATTCACAAAGGCATAGGCCAGACGCCAGCGGTCGTTCTGCTCGATGGGGAAAACCAGAAAACAGCCGTCATCGAGTCCTGCAACAGCCGGAGCGCCAACGCCGGTTATATCTGGGGATTCGAAGCTTGCAACGCGCTGTCGGTTCTTGCCATCCAGCCTGTAAACGCATATTGCGCGTCCCAGTTTTGGCCGTTCCAAAGTCGCAAGCCACATTGTGCCGGCTTCGTCCTGGGTTAGAGCGGGAAAATCGACAACGTTTTCAGGCCATTGGTCGTCGATGGACGCCGCCGATTCCGTGATCAATAACTCGTCTACCCAAGCTTTGCCAACTTTGCCGTTAAACGAGGACGGTACCGCAATTTGGATTATGCCTTTTTCGTTTCGCTCGAATTCATACGAGCCGGATACATGCGTCCATTTCTTCGTTGGAACGTTCTTGAGCCGGGCAATGGGTGTCTTGGTCTTATCGACTCGCCAAAACAGCGCACAGGTAGATCCGCCATCGCTCCTGGCCATAAGCGAAACGTCAATTTTGTGGCCAACTTTTCCCTCGAAGGGAACTTCTATGAACAATGCCTTGTTGGGTTGATTGACTTCTCCCATCAGAGACCTGCTGCCACGAAAAGACAAGTCGTCTACGATTGTGTAATCCGCAGCGTCAAAGCCTACGCCGTCTTTTTCAAAATCGGTCTTCAAAACAACGAGCTCGGTTTGATCAGCAAACGTTGAACTTGAAACCGCGGCCAACAGAACGGCAAACAAAAGACGTAACGAGATCCTGTTCATGGTTTTTTGCTCCCTTTTCGTAGTCGAGATCAGTATATTAGACAGCGAGAAGATTATGGCTAAACCATGGAGTGATTCGCAAGGAAGAGGGTGCTCAGCAAACCTGTGGCGCTTTTGGATAAGGCCCGCAAGAAAAGGGACAGACACGTCTTCGCTCGAAGACTCGCTACGCTTGCATCAGTCCCTTTTTTGCTAAGTCTTTCGCGCTGTGCAAAGTGTGCGAGGTCTGCTATGCGGTCTTACGATTTTGCGGCATCTTCGGCAAGAAGCTCTGCTATGTCGCGTACTTCTACTGAGTCCTCTTTGCCGATTTCTTTTATGCCGTCGGCCAGCATGGTTTTGCAGAACGGACAACAGGTGGCAACTGTTGAGCAGCCGCTTCGTACGACTTCTTCGGAGCGCTCTACGTTTATTCTTTTGCCTATGTCCTCTTCCATCCACATCCGGCCGCCGCCTGCGCCGCAGCAGAAACTTCGTTCCGCGCAACGTTCGAGTTCTTGCAAAGTGCCAGTTGCTTTGACGATCTCTCGCGGCTCATCGATTATGCCGTTGTGCCTGCCCAGGTAACACGAGTCGTGCAGCGCGATTTGTTTTCCGTTTGACTTGGCTTCGAGTCTTCCTTCCCGGATTAACCGGGCAAGAAGAGTACTGTGATGTTCGACTTCAAAGTCTCCGCCAAGTTTGCGGTAGTCTTTGCCAAGGGTTTGAAGGCAGTGTGGGCACGTCGTAACGATTTTCTTGACGCCCTTTGCCTTCAATGTTTCGATGTTTTGTTTGGCCATCATCTGGTAGAGGTAATCGTTGCCAAGCCGCGATGCCGCGTCGCCTGTGCAGCGTTCCTCGTCGCCAAGAATTGCGAATTTTATGCCCGCTTTCTTGAGAAGTTTTACGACTGCAACCGAAATGGGTATTGAGCGCGCGTCGTATGCACCGGCGCAACCAACCCACAGAAGAATGTCCGCGCTGCCCGGGCCGTCCCAGATAGGCACGTCCAAATCTTTTGTCCAGTCGGTGCGTTTGCTTGTGTCGAGACCCCATGGATTGCCCTGCTGCTCCAAATTCACGAAAAGACTCTGAACTTCCGGCGAGAATTTGCTTTCCATGAGCGCGAGATGGCGCCGCATGTCGACAATCTTGTCAATTTGTTCGATTAGGACAGGGCATTCTTTTTCGCATGCGCCGCATGTTGTGCATGCCCATATTGCGTCTATCTCTATGGCCTCGCCTATCAAGATGGGTGACTCCGGAGCGTCCTCACCTTTGAGCGCGGCTTCCGCGGCGGATTGCCACGCTCGCTTCACTCCGCCAACTATTTGCTTAGGGTTGAGCGGCTTGCCGGTGGCATAGGCGGGGCAAACCTGCTCGCAACGGCCGCACTCGACGCAGGCTACTGCATCGAGAAGCTGTTTGCCAGTGAACAATTCCGGACGCGACACGCCGAATTCTTCCGCTTCCTCAAAGTCGCCTATCGGCTCGATTACCCCGGTTGGGATTTCCTTGCCGGAGTAGATATTGAAGGGAACTACGAAGATGTGGCTTAGTGCGTTGAAACCTGCCAACGCAATCGTCACTTCGCTGATTATGAGGTGAGTCCACCATATGCCCAGGTGCAGAGATTCAAGCCTCTCCGTGGCGAGTGAGCGCAATGGAACTGAAACGGCCAAACCGACGGGAGAGCATGCCGCCCACTCTGGCCGGGTTGCCGCAATCCTTAATCCTTCCACTATAAAACCGGTGACCAGAACCGCAAGCAGCAGCCATAGGACGGAGGCCCAGTTCTTTTCGCCGCCTATGAATTCGGGTTTGATAATGTAACGCCGCCAAAGTCCCATCAGCACGGCGGCGATTGCGGCCAGTCCGGCAAGGTCGAGCACAAACGAAAAGATTTGGTAGAAGCTGCCTTGAAAAAAGTACCAGCCGAACAACGGTTCAGCGACGTCGGCCTGGAATCCTACTATAACTGTTCCTATGAAAAGGAGAAGCACGCCGTAGAAGAGTGCAAAGTGGAGCATGCCCGGATAAGTCCTGAGAAGCAGGCGGCGTTGGCTGAACACGTGTCCGGCGGCCAGTATTAGCCGCTGGAGAGGATGGTCAAGCCTAAGCTTTGACTTGCCGATTTTCTTCCAGAGGAGATATTGGCGCCGCAAACCCCACACTAGAATTCCAAAGGGAATGAGCGATTGCAGCACGATTACGGCGGTCCGCCAGGGGATGTTTATGTTCCAGTAGATTTCTCTTGTTGCTTCAGGTGTGAACATCTAGGAAATCTTTCCCGTTAACCGGAACTCTGCAATTTTTCTATCTCATCTTTCAATGCCGGGATAACTTTGAACAGGTCCCCGACAATTCCGTAGTGGGCCAGCTTAAAGATTGGGGCGTCGGGATCGGTGTCTATTGCCACGATGCATTTTGCGCTCGACATGCCCGCAAGATGCTGTATCTGACCCGATATGCCGCATGCCAGGTACAGGGAAGGGCTGACGGTTTTGCCTGTCTGGCCTACCTGGTGCTGCTGGTCTATCCAGCCTGCGTTTACGGCCGCCCGCGATGCGCCCTGGGCCGCGCCAAGTAATTCCCGTATGGGTTTAAGGAACTCGAAACCTTCAGGGCCGCCCAGGCCGTATCCGCCGGACACTATGATGTCGGCTTCGGTGAGGTCAACCTCATCGCCTTCGCGAAGTTCTATCGAACGCAACTTTGCTTTTGATTCCGGACCATCGCCGACAGCCAGAGGCACAGTTTCGCCTGTCCTTGAGCCGTCCGCTTCAGACGCAGCGAAAGAATTGCCTCGAAGCGTCGCTATTACCGATGCACTGCGAACGGCAAGCCTTTCACTCGCCTTGCCGGCATAGATGGGGCGGGTGAACTCGATTGAAGAGTCTTCAGACACGTGTGTTTCGGTAATGTCGTTTAGATAAGCCGTGCCAAGACGTTGCGCCAGCCTCGGCCCCAGGTCCCTCGCCAGCGCCGTGTTGGAGAACACCAGTATAAAGTCCCCTTGATCGCTCAGCAGCGATGACAGAGCGTTGGTAAAGGCTTCGACCTGATACGTGTCGAATGCCGCGTCCTCACCTAGCAGAACCTTGTCGGCACCCTGGGATATAAGTTTTGGCGCAGTTTCGGCTGCACCTTTCCCTACAACTATTGCGTGGACCTCGGAATTCCAGGTGTCAGCAATACGGCGCGCCTCGCCGAGTGCCTGCAAGGATATTTTCCTGGGAGCAGCGTCCTGTAACTCTACGAATGCGAAAACTTTTTTAGCCATAACAAGTCCATTTCCGTTTGTTTCTTAAATAACGCCTACGTCTTCGTGAAGAATGCGAACAAGCTCCTTTGCGGCTTCCTCTGGGTTTCCAGATATCATCTTTGCCGCTTCGCGCCCAGGCGGAAGTGTGCGGCTGACTACACTGACCATTGGCCGCAATCGCTGGTCGTCCGCTCCCGAGAATCCCAAGTCCTGCCAAGATACTACGTCCAGTGGTTTGCGTTTTGCCTTCATAATGTTCGGCAGGGTGGGATATCGCGGTTCGTTCAGACCTTTCTCAGTGGTAACTACCGCCGGTAGAGGGGCCGCGATAATTTCCGACGCGCCGTCGCCTTCCCTGCGTCCGACTGCAAGGCCGTCCTCAAAGTCCAGTTTGCTTATGACGTTTATTTGCGGAAGGCCGAGCAATTCCGCTAGCCTTACCGGCACTTCGGCGGCATTTGAATCAACGGCGACTTTCCCGCAGAGAATCAGGTCGAAGTCCATAGTCCTTATAGCCTCGGCAAGCAAATGGGCGTACACCCATTCGTCGGCTCCATCAAGTCCTTCGCAATCGATGCGCACGGCTTTGTCCGCACCCATTGCCAGGCATTGGCGAATGGTTTCGTCCGCCTTGGACGTGCCCACTGTAACGATGGTGACCTCTCCCCCGCTGGCCTCGCGTATTTGGAGCGCCTCTTCGACTGCATACTCATCATAGGGGTTAACAATCAGAGATACTTTCTCATCAACTATGCCGCCGTCGTCTTTTAATTGAATTGCCGCGTCAGTCGCAAAGGTCTGCTTGACGCAGCAAATGATCTTAAGCTCTTTCATTTTGAATTTCTCCAGACCTAATTTTGCAGCTCAGGCAACTCGCCCTTGTTAGCTACCAGTGTATCAGCAATCGCGCGGCGCAGTGTAATCGTGTCAACCGGCAGAGGCAGCCAACTGTTCACCATGACGAACTGTTCGCGCAAGGCGTCTCCGGAGAACAACGCTGCAAGCGCTGTCCGAGCTGAATTGCCGATACGCCCGGCCGCTATGTCCGCATAGATGCGCGCCATTTGTTCCAGGTGTTTGGCGTCCTCCTCGCCATGCCGAGACTGCGTCTTCATGGCGCGCAGAACAGCGCTCTCCGAGGCAAGAAGCTCGCACGCGATGTCCGCAAGATGTCCCAGCAGTTCCTGTTGTTCCATCAACGCCTCCGGCGAAGGGAAGCGCTGAAGAATCAGGCCGGACAAATGTAGGAAGACTTTCTTAGTTTCGCAGCAGCGCGCCCGGACCGCCTCCAGATCGTCCGCATCGCCCGCGCTCGAGTCAGGCGCATCGTTTGGCCGCAGTCGCAGGACTTTGGCCATCAGACCCAACTCGCCTTTGCCTTCAGATTTGAATATGGTACCTATGCCATGCAGCCTGCAAATTTCGCTGGTGCCTTCGTAGAGTCTGGCAATTCGGGCATCCCGGTACATTCGAGCGACAGGGTATTCCTCGATGAAACCGTAGCCGCCGAAAATCTGAAGCGTTTCGTCGACCACGTAATCCAAGACTTCCGAGCAGTATACTTTGGAGAAGGCGCACTCGGCGCTGAATTCGTATAGTGCTTTAAATTTCTGCTGGTAGCATGTGGTATCGCCGCCCTTCCTGGAATCGAGGCTGTTTTGAATCAGGCCGGCTATTCGGTAACATGCCGATTCCGCGGCGTAAATCCTTGCAGCCATTTCACCCAACTTGTGCTTTATCAGGCCGAAGTCCGTAAGCGGATGGCCAAACTGGGTTCGTTCTGCGCCGTATTGTGCGGCCGCCTTGAGCGCGTGTTTGGCCGCGCACGCCACACTGCCCGCAAGCTTAAAACGGCCTAGGTTAAGGCAGTTGAGCGCTATTTTATGGCCTTGACCGATCTCACCCAGCAGGTTTTCGACTGGAATCTTCACGTCATTGAATTTCAAGGAGGTTGTCGAAGAACCCTTTATGCCCAACTTGTCTTCTTCCGGTCCTATTTCGAATCCCGGAGTGTCGCGTTCGACCAGGAATGCCGTAAACTTATCTCCGTCGATTTTTCCGAACACAGTGAACAGGCCCGCCCACTTTGCATTCGAGATAAACTGTTTCGTTCCGTTCAGGATATAATGTTTGCCGTCCTCGCTCAGCTTGGCCGTCAGCTTGGCGGACAAGGCATCCGAGCCGCTGCCGGGTTCGGTCAAAGCGTATGCCGCCATCGTGCTTCCGTCCATGAGGCCGGGAATATACTTCTGAAACTGTTCGGGCGTGCCGCACGAGACTGTTGGGAACATGCCGATTGACTGATGCGCCTGCAGTGTTGTCGAGATTGAACCATATGCGCCTGTCTCTTGAATAACCGCCAGTGTCGAGACGAAGTCCAAGCCCAGGCCGCCGTCCTCTTCGGACACTTCAATCATAAACATGCCAAGCTCAGCGGCCTTTTGAAACAACTGCAATATGACTTCCGAGTTCTGCTTCTCGATTTCCTCCGCTGCCTCAGCAACGTCACGCTCGCCGAAGTCCCTGAAGGTGCGTTGCATCATGCGTTGTTCTTCATTGAGGTCCTCGGGAGTCACAATGTCATCGGGTTGGGCGTCCTCAATTAGAAAAACGCCGCCCTGTGGTTTCACCTTCACAGCCATAAGAGACATCTCCATTCTTTAATTGCAGACCAATTCCTTCGCCCAGGTACTAGTTCCCGTTACCGAACCCAACACCCAAACAAAGCTCCGATTCTTCGCCCAACCAAAA
>SDBV01011544.1_pt1 | contig 11428 bp, 12 predicted proteins | sample 2277081 | NCBI WGS metagenome assembly SDBV01 (sample SAMN10402039, study PRJNA504765) | marine sediment metagenome | isolation source: marine sediment core GS10_PC15, 223 cmbsf | place: Arctic Ocean: Southern Knipovich Ridge | collected 2010
GTGGGCCACGTAGTGGCCCAGCTCAACCGGATCGGCCGGGTCCCCTACGTCCAGGATGCGCAAGCCGCCGACGTCGTCCCGGGGGTCGGCCAGATACACCCTGCCGTCCCGGTGCACCAGATCAGTCGCCTGCGGCAGACCCTGTCGAATCACGAAGGGATCGGCGGGGTCGGACGTATCCACGGCGGCCAGAGTCCCCGGCCCGCCGAACGAGCCGTTCGCCAGGTGCGCGATACCCTCGGGCGTGATGTCAATGGTCAGCGGTGCGCTGCCCATGGGCACGAACCCGACGTCCACGATGGCCTCCGGGTCGCTGATGTCGAAGTTGACCAGGTACCCCATCGCATCGGGCCTTACGCCGACATGGGCGATGTCGCCGTCGAGTTCCATCGCTTGCGCGCGCAGATTCGGCTCGAAACGGTAGGCGCCGACGAGCGTCGGCTGACTCGGAGCAGTAACGTCAATGATCTCGATGCCGGCGGCTCCGGCCGAGAGATACGCCCGGCCGTCGCGCAGCTCGAGGCCCCAGTTGTCGCCCCAGCGTCCGCTCTCCTCCGACACCTGGTAGCTCCCGATCAGCGTGGCGTGCGCTGGATCGGACACGTCGAGGATCGTGATGCCGTTCCACTCGTCCGTCACGTAGAGCAGATCTCCCACCTTGTCCATCTTGCGCAGCTCGGCCGGGCTATGCCAGTTGCCCAGGCGCACCGGGTCGCTCCGCGCTGAGATGTCCAGGATGATCAACCCTTCGCCTTCGTCCAGCACGTAGGCCCGCGTGCCGACGACCTCCACGCCCTTGACCGCCCCGTGCGTATCGTACGCGCCCACGAGTGCCGGTGAGCTCGGGTCGGTACCGACATCGAACACTTTGAGGCCGTTCGCGGTCGCGCCCAAGCCATCCGCTACATAAGCATAGGCGCCACAGACAGCGACGTCGTAAACGGTCCCCTGGAGTTCCGTGCAGTACCCCACGACGACCGGCGCCTCGGGGTCCGACACGTCAATGATGGCCAGCACGCCCGGAAGGTAGTCGTCGGTGGTCACATAGGCGTAGTCACCCTCGACGGCGACGGCGGTGGGCGCGTACCAGGCGGGCGGGTACGTGAACTCGACGCTGCCCAGCAGCACCGGGAAGCCCGGATCGGCCGCCAGATCGTAGACGCGGAACTCCCCCGGAAAGCCGGCGCCGGCGCCCACGTACAGCAGGTCGCCCACGATGGTGAACGCGTCCACGACCGACCAGATGGCCGTGCCGCCCCACCCGGGATTCTCCGGGTCGCTGATCTCGAAGCGGCGCAGGTCCTTGTGCGAGCGCACCCAAGCGAAGTTTCCGTGCAGCTCGACTTGCCGCCACGGAAAACCGAAGGCGAAATCGTCAGCAGCCGTCCACACCACATGCAGGTCGGCGAAGTCAGACACGTCGACAATGCAGAAGTGATTCGGCGCATGATAGGTCCCCACGTACGCGTAGCCGTCGCGGACCGTCACGTCCATCACCAGGTTCTCGAGATCGATCGCGCCCAGCTCGACGATGTCGGCCGGGTCCGCCACGTTCAGGATGACCAGGTTGCGGCCGCTGCCGACGTAGGCGATGTCCGGCGCGCCGGGGTCTATGAAGACAGTTCTGACCGCCCCGCCCCAGGTGCCCAACACTTCCAGTTCCGGCTGGGCCTGCGCCGCCGGTGTCACAAGGATGCTGGCAACCAACAGCGCGCAACTGATCACGGCGCTCCTGGCGCCCCACGAGCGCCGTACTGTCATGACGTGTCTCCTTGAGTTGAATGGTGCGGCGGGGCCCCGCCGACCAAAAGGTGTAGGGCGGGCCGGGCCCGCCGACGAAGGTGTACGGAGGACCGTGCCCCCCGACCGGAATGGGGTATCGAACAACCGGCGGGCGTGGCCCGCCGTACGGTCGCGCAGATCGGGTGTAGGGCGGGCCGTGCCCGCCGGCGGAGACATACCGAGGGCCGTGCCCGCCTTACAGCCGCGCCGACCCGAGGCGGCGCGGATGGTACCCGCTATCGAAAACCGTGGCGCAGTCCGCAGTGGCACCCCTAGGGAAGACCTAGATGTCCGTGCCTCCAGCGGACGTGCCATACAACCCTCTCCAACTCCTGAATTAGAGAGTACAGCCGACACCGCGCACGTGTCAAGGGCAAATTTGTGTCCCAGACATGGCTGGTATCGGACACTTCCAAAATAATAATAACACGCAAATCTTGCCGGTGCAAGGAGTTGTCCCTGTTTTGCCTCCTCAATCGACGGCGAAGCCGCGCTTCGGCGCACGGGCAGATTTCTAGGACTTTTTCCTAGGTTGTTTACCCCATGCCCCGTACGTCTGTTGTTATGAGACAATTGCTCCCCCGCGCGGGCGCCGGCGACCGCCGAACGCTGAGCGGAATTTCGCCCGGCCGCCGCCGGCCGATCCGGCGGTTTTCGACGCGCAAAATCGGCGCCCTCGGGTAGGGCGGGCCGTGCCCGCCGATCACGGTCGCGCGACGGCGCAGCCATTCCAACCCCCGGCCAATCTCTCTCGAACATGGATGCCTCCCGGCTCCGCGCCCGCGGGCCTCCGAAACCGCAGTGGCCGGAAGGTCGGAACGGGAGACTGAATCAACGGCGAAAGCGCCGCGTCGCCGCAGGCGCGGGCGCACAAAAAGCGAGGGCTAGCCGGTGCTCACACCCTGCCCAGAGCTGCGGATCAGAGCGGAACTGACGCACCAGCCAGCCACCCGCTATGCTAAGCGGCACACGCACACTCTCGCAAGAGCGTGGTGGCTTGGCCGGGCGCCTTCCCGCTGACTCCTTCTCGTGTCCAGCCGAAAGAACGGCGGAACGACGAGCGCTCTGGGATCAGTCAGAAAGACCTTCGGACTGCTTGTTTGCGATTAGTGGTCTGTGCGGATAGACTTCCTCCTCAATACGCATTGCATGTTTCGCCAGAAACCGATGGCGCACGACGACCACTGCACGCGCACACCACGGCGCGGCCGCCGGCAACGATGCTCATGCACTTGTCTTAGATATAGTATAGCGGACCTCTTGAGTATGTCAACCAGAAAACAAATCTACGGTTTGATTTTCGGTCAAACTATCAAGGACGAGCTTTCTCGGCAGCACGTCACGAATCTGCGTCTCGCGGAGCACTGCCGGGTAACTCCAACCGCAGTGTCCACCTGGCTCAAAGGTACCCTGCCCAGCCTGGAGAATGTCCTGCAGGTAGTCGACTTCCTCGATGTGTCGCTCGATCGCGTGTTCGGGCGGACCCCCGGCACGGTCGACGCCTTGCGGAAGGTCCGGCGCGAGACGGCGGCGGTTTTGGACGCTATCGACTGTGTGCTTCCTGAGCAGTCGATCGTGGAGGGCGCGCGAAGAGAGATAGAGGAATCGACCGCGCGCGAAGGGACGCGCGCCGAGAAGCGTGGCCAGGGCACCTCAGAAGACCGGGCGAAGCGACGCAAGCGCAAGAAGAGCGCCAAGAAGCCGAAAACGAAGCGGGGGTAGCCCGCGCACAGCGCGAGAATGATTCATGCTCGTATCGCTCGATCCAGTTTCGAAGGCAATCGTGGACGTGATCCGCATGAACGGCTATGCGGTCGAAATCACGCGAGCCGCCGAGACGTTCCGCGCCGTGGCGACGCATCCTGACACTGAGCCGCGCGTGGCCACGGGTGACGACCTGGCCGCGACGGTTTGTGAACTCGCCATCAAGGTCGGCATCGACCTGGAAGACGGTTAGGAAGCGAGGCAGCGCAAATCGACGCAGAATGCCCGCGGGAGTCTCCGGAAACCTCCATTTCGTCGTGCTACCTGTAATCGTCTACGTATAGCCGTGTTGGGCCAGGCAGTGATGGTGGCGCGCATGCCCGTTGCGCGCGGCGCGCAAGCCTTTTGCGCGCTTCCGACAAGCCTTTTGCGCGCGCTCGACAAGCCTTATGCGCGCGGCGCGCACCAGCTTGGCACGCGCTGCTCAACATCAACTTGATGCGCGCCGCCGACATCAACTTGGCGCGCATTTCACGCTTCCCCGGTCCGATAATAGCCGGGGTTTCTATGCACCACAAGCGACAACCGCGGGCCACTACTTGGGCTGGCCGCTTGCAGCCACACCGGTTACAGAGGCTCCGGGTCGGTCGGGTCGGCGCCGCCGTCACGTTACACAGTGAGCACCGCGTCCAGCCGACCGGTGCGCAGGTCGGCCCCGCCGCGCATCCGGGCGCGGACCTCCAGGTAGTACGTGCCGGCCAACAGGCCCGCCGGGAGCAGGAACACGAGCTGCGCGGGCTTGTTCTTCTGGAGGGTGAACACTTTGATCGCGGCCCCGCCGACGCTCGCGATGAAGTAGACGCCCTCGTCAACCTGGGCCACGTCGTATTTCAAGCGGCTGCCGGAGAGCTGGCCGATGTTGCCGGGCGTGATCTGGTCGTTGGTCGTGTCCGAGCCGATGTCGCGGAACTCCAGCGGGTTGGGCGCGGGCTTGACCGCCTCGTCCTTGGTGACGGTGGCCTGGTCGCGGACCGTCTGCCGCACGCGGATGCCGGGATTGGCGCCCACGTCGACGCTGTGGCGGGCGGGGTCGAACGTGTCGGTGACGCCGTTGAACACGCCGCGCACGCGCGGGAACAGCTCGACCAGCCCGCCGAAATTGACCCGCATGCCATCGAGCAGCAACGACTCGCAGGCGCCGATCGCGTCCTCCATCACCGCCAGGATGTCGGCGCGCGTGGTGGTCGAGCCGCGCTCGAGCATGCGGCGCACCAGCGTATCGAGGTCGGCGCTGTCGATAGCCTGCACCGCCGCGGAGTAGTCGTCCGGGTCGGTGGTCACGTTGTTCTCGAACAAGGCATAGTGAATCGGCATGGCGGGTCTCCATTCTGGGGCTAAGGGCCAGCTTCTTCCCTATAAACGCCAACGGGGGCCGTGGCGCTCAAAAAAATGCACGGTCGCGCGGGAAACAACGGCGGGCGTGGCCCGCCCTACAAATACGGCGATCCCACGTAGGGGGGGCCCATTCCGCCGATCGGGATGAAGCTGTGGGAGGAAGGTTGCCCAGGTCGTCGGGTGGCAGCACGCCGGGAGCGGTATCGATTCAATCGGGTGTCATCCCGTCAGTTCGAATCCCAGCATTTATCGTAGTACAGCCGCTTTTGCATTACCGCCGTCGACACCTGGAACTGACGGGCGAGGTAATCAGTGATGGAGTCTTTCGCTGCTTCCGGGGCATCCGCCAGCGTCATTCCGTAAGCTGCCAAGCGGTCCAATGCGTCGTTGAAGCGAACCGTCAACTCGCGGCCGGGTACCAGGATCAGGCCGGCGAGCGCATACGCTTGCCATTCGAACCAGCGACGTTGCGCTTCCGACATGCCGTGAATCACCGTTTTCCATTCTGTGACGCTTGTGAAGTCGAAGGCCTCATACAGATACTGATGAAGGATCCGATGTGAGAGCTCGTGTGCTAAACTGAATCGGTACCTGTTCAGGTAATTCTCGTAGACGTTCTCATCAACGTATATCGTCGTTTGATCCTTCGAGAGACACCCGTCGATTTCCTCGCTGCGAAGAAGGTTCGGAACGGGGACAATGTCCATCCGAAACCGAAACTCGATTATCTCCTCGATCGGGATGGGAATGTTCCTGGACGGGTGATACTCGGACAAGAACCGCTCAGACTCGGTGTGCAAGTCGCCGTAGGAGAGTCGGTTAACAAGGATGCCGCCTGGCACAGTCACGCCCTCCGGATTTTTTCCAGAAGGGCGTTGAGGTCCTCTTCGCTGACGTGTTCTCCCCGTAGGGTTCGAAACAGCACTGGCAGCTTGTCGACTATTTCGTCGTCGGCGAGGATTTCCTTCGGGATTCGTCCACTCTGCACCGCTGCGCGGTCGAAGAACTCGAGCCACTCGTCGTCACCCGGCTTCAAGCCAAGTGCCGTGGCGTACTCGGTGAGCTTGTCTTCGGAGCGTGGTGGGGGCAAGAGGCCCCGCTCCAGGCGGCTAATGTTCCCGGGGTCGAAGCCGTTTAGTGCGCAGAATTCGCGAAGCGTCTGCGCTAGGCCGATACGCAGCTCTTTGAAATACTCGCCAAACACCCGCGCCAGCATGATACACCTCCTGGGCCCGGCGGTGGCGGATTCGGCGCCCAGCAAGACAGGCATAACTCCTGTTCAAGTCGTGTTGTATTAATGTTACAACAGGTTTCGCTGGAATGCAAGCCTATTTGTAATGAGTTGTCAATGAAGCATAAGCCGGGAGCGATCCCGGCGGTGTAGGGCGGGCCTCGCCCGCCGATCAGGGTCGCGCCCGGAACAAACGGCGGGCGAAGCCCGCCCTACGGCGCACACGGGCCGCGAATTCGGACCGGGCGCCGCCCACGCGTGTAGGCGAGCCGTGCCCGCCGATCACGGGCGTGCGGGCAACAACGGGCGAAGCCCGCCAGCGGCGATGACAGCGCGTGGCAACGGCGGGCTCGGAGAATGGGCCATGGTCGTATCGCTCGATCCAGTTTCACAGGCAATCGTTGACGTGATCCGCATGAACGAATACGAGGTGGAAATCACGCAACATGCTGAGGCGTACCGGGCCGTCGCTACGCATCCTGATGGCGGAACCCACAGCGCCGACGGTCCCGACCTACCTCACTGTGTGCGCGTTGGCCGAGAAGGCAGGTATCGACCTGGAAGACGGTTGGCGAACCGGCGTGGCGGAGATCGGCTCGCCCGACCGCGGAAGGAGATGCGAATGGAACCGGCAGAGTTGAGAAGGACAATCAAAGCGGCCATTGGTCTGCGGGCAGACGACATTGCCAACGGCGTTAGAGATGATGTTCAGAAGTGGATCACGAGCAACGGCGGCTCTGTGGAGCAAGCTGAGGATACGTCTGCTGACGTAAGACAGCGGATCAATGGCGCCATCGATGCCTTAATCGATAGCTTCGATGCCTATGGGGGGTAGTCGTACGGCGGGCGATGCCCGCCAGCGGTGGTTTCACGGCGGGGGAATGAAGGAGTAGGCCCGATGCGTTGGCCGTCGTCATACGTGGTTTTCGATTTCGAGACGACCGGGCTGTCGCCGGAGGCTGACCGGATCATTCAGGTCGGCCTGTGCGAGGTCGTGAACAGGCGTGTCCAGAGACAGGCCGGCTGGCTGGTGAACCAGAGTATCGAAGTTCCGCCGGACGCTACGGAGATTCACGGCATCAGAACCGCAGACATCCGCGCCCGCGGCGTTCCGCCCGAAAAGAGCTTGGACGTGCTGCTCCAGACGATGCGCAAAGCGCCGACCTGCATCGGGCACAACATCCACCGCTTCGACGTCCCATTCCTGATCGCCGAGTGTGATCGTCTCGCCATGGAGCCTCCGGCTTGTGAAGACTTCATCGACACGGCGGCGCTGTTCAAGGGCTGGAAGCTCGGCATGCCGAAGGAGCCCGGCGAGAGCCATCAGGAGTACGCCGACCGGGTCGTATCCATTCGTGTCGCGGGCCTGCGCTACTCGATCAAAACGTGCGTCGGCGAGTTCGGCATCGAACTCGACGCCTCCACTCTGCACGACGCCAGCCGCGACGCCGCGGGCGAGGCCATGCGCATGGCCGGCGCCCGGCTCGACTACGACGCCACGCGCCCCGACGAGGGGCTCTTCCTGGTCGCGGCCGACGACAGCGAGACGCGCGTCGAGCAGGTCTTCACCAACGAGCCGGCCCAGCTCGGCTTCCTGATGCCGGCCGACGCGAGCGGCCCCTATGTCGTCCTGATCCGCCGCCGCCACCCGCGCGGCCACGGCCCGCTGCTCGAGGGCCGCCTCAGCGAGCCGATCGTCCCGGCGTAACCCGCACCCGCACGGCGAGTGAGCCCCGTCCGCTGTCGGGGCCGCATCCTCCGCTTGGCGCGCCCCGTGCACGGGTTCCCGGTTTGAGTTACCGACGGTGGCCGAACCGGTCATACTTCCCGAGAAGCACTGGCGGACAAGCCGCCAGTAGCATTCGTGCGCAGATCTGGGTCAAAATCGGCGACCCGGCCCCGGTCGATCCGAGCGAGTTGACCTTTCTTGCCACGGACACGCGCACGGCCTATCTTGCCAAGTTCGACGGGTCTGACGCCAAGAAGGTCGCCCATTACATGCTGCGCTGGGAATCGACCCGCGGCGAGACCGGGCCGTGGAGCGAGACGGCCAGCGCGACGATCGGGGCGTAGGGTCCGGTGGCCCAGGAGTAAAACAGCCGGGGTTTGCTCTGCGCCCGTTTCTGCGTTATTGTTATAAACGCGCGAGACCTGATGGTCCGCGGAGAGACCGCCGTCGAATCCGGCGTTTCTGCGAGGCGGCGGTATTCTGAAGACTGGGCTGCGGGCTACGCCATGAAAAAAGATGCTCTTTACCGTGGGTTCTACATCGGCCCCTTCCGCAAGAAACGCGTCGTTGACGACCAAGCGGAGATAGTGTCTCATGACAACGCGGGCGACAGGACGGATTCACCAGGTGATTCGCCCGTTTCCGGTTACGAGATCAACTTCGACAAATGGTGCCAGTTCCTGCAGAACGCGGTTCAGAAGTGGGGCAAGGAGCATGGCGGCACAATTACACTCGAGACGGCGGAGCACCGCCACTACGACTATGCCCTCGACGTGAGCATCAAGAAGCACATCGACAATGCCGACTTCGTTATTGCCCTGATTGCTGCGCAGAATCTAAACGCAGCACTTGAGCTCGGATATGCGCAGGGGCGCGAAAAACCTGGAATCGTCCTGATCGATGGCCCCGTTCCCAGCGACCTGCAAGGCATGATCACCGTTCGCATCAAGGCGACCGACTACGACAGCGCTGGTTTGCAGCTTCCGAATCATCTTCTGCGTATCGATGAAGAAATTGTCAAGAGGCAGAATGCCGAACGATTCTCCGTAGAATGCCTTAGTCGTCGTGACGTGATATTGATTGGCGACATGATCGCCAGTTGCAAACAATGTATTCATATCCTCCAAACGAACCTTCAAACAGTGACAGCGGATCATATTCATGCCATCAAGCAACGCGTCCAAGAGGAAATCCCTTTGCGTATTCTGACGATGGATCCCCAAAGCGCCTGGGTCAATGAACGCGCGCGGCAGCTGAACTACTCCGCTAAGGACATAGGAGTCTACCGGGACCTGTTGGAGAATTCCTTGGACTTCGCGAAGATTCAGCTTGATGGATTGCAGGACTACGTTAGGATCAAGGTATACAATGACTTTCCGACACAGATGACGTACCGCTTCGACCAGCAGCTTTTGGTATGCACGGTTTCCAGGATTACTCTGAGCCGTGAGAATGCCTCGTTCCTAGTCGATGATACTTCGAGGAAGGGCATACAATCGAGTTTCATCGACCACTTCTCCCACCTCTGGCACTCGGACAGTACCCGTACCGTCTTTGGTGAGCTGGCCGACGACGCGTTGGTTCCACGCCCGATAGGTGCTCCAGCCGCGTAGGGTGTGTCCCGGACGCAGTTCCGTAGGGCGGGCCGTGCCCGCCGTTGCCGACATGGTCGGCGGGACGAATCGGCGGGCACGGCCCGCCCTACCCTTAGCTAGGATTGCCGTTCTTTCTTCCGCCGCCGCTTGGGCTTCGGCGGATCGTTGATCATTTCCAGCAAGTCGTGGAATGAAATATCGAGGGCGCGACAGATTCTCTCAACGCTTGCTAGCGTAACGTTGTAGGCCAAGCGACTCCCGATGGAGTTAAGCGTCCCCTCGGCCACGCCCGACATCTCCGCGAGCTTGGCATACGTGAGTCGCTGGCCTGTTCTTAGCCGGTACGCTTCCATTGCTTCGCGCAGCCTGACGCGGATCATCGACGCTCCCATCGGCGAATTCTGCACTGACAGCGAAAATTCTGTTGCATAATACAGCAGTGCGTGCTATACTTGATTCAGAAAGCGCATTATGCCGCGTGCGGCAAAATGTGCCAGCAGGATTTAGCGTCTCGGTTGGCGGACCGTCAACGCAACGTAGCGCTTGCGCGAGTTGTGGCAACCCCTCCGAGACAACCTCGCCCGGGCGAGTGTCCGCGCCTATCATGCGGACGCTGCCCGGTGCGCGGGGTCGTGTGGGTTGGCTTGACGGTCCGCTCGCGGCCCTTAGCGCATCGGGTAGCGTCCGTGTTTCTTCAGCTATCAGCCATCAGCTCTCAGCCGTCAGCCAAACACTGGCCCTCTCTGCGCTCTCGGCGATCTCCGCGGTTGAATTTGGAAGGCACGAAGCCACGGAGGCACGAAGGGTGCGCGCGCGGGCGCGTGCTGAACCCTGAACCCTCAAAACCGGAGGCCCATCATGCTCGAAGCGGACGGACGGAACTACCTGCTCACGCTCGCTTATTTCCAGCGCATCCCGGGCTGCGAGCTGTACGGCATCGGAAACGGAAACGGCGACGGCGGCGGGATGCCGCAACCGGCCGAGGACCTGATCCGCGCCTGGCGGCGGTCGCGCGACGAGCCGTTGCCGCCGGAGCTGCGCGGGGCGCTGGAGGCCTGCGACAACAACACGCTCTTCAACGCGCTCGGCGTGACGATCGACCTGTTGCTGCGGCGCATCACGCCGGTGCGCGAGAACAAGCGCGTGCGGCGAGCGCTCAAGTTCCGCCGCCGCAACCTGCGCCGGGCGCTGGAGCGGACCGAAAACCGGATCGCGGCCCACGACGTGGCGAGCAACGGTGAGGCGGCGGCTGTCGTGGCCGACGGCTCGCACGCCGCAGCCGGTTGATCCGGGATCCTCTTCGATCGTTGTGCGGAGTTCGGCTATGCCGCTGGACCGGGAATCCGAGGCGTACGTGCTGGCGATGACGTTTCTGCTGCGCACGCCGGGGGCGCACGTCGAGCGGGTGATCTGCGATCCCGGCCGCGACCTGCCGCGCCCGCTGGAGGAGTTGTTCGCCCAATGGCGAAAGGCACGCGAAGTGATATTGCCGGGCGAGTTGATGCACACGCTGGCCGACCTGGAGGACGACGCGCTCTTCAACGTCCTGAACACGTGCCTCGCCCGGCTGCTGCGGGAAATCGTGAGGAAGCACGACCTGCGGCGGCGACAACGGGAAAAGAAGCCGCGCCGGCGGATGCGGCCAAAGGCGACGAACGCCGCGGCGCTGGCGGCCGCGTTTGGGGGCGTGGCCGAGCAATCCGGCGATTCCGGCTCTGAAGCCGCGTCGGTGTGAAGTGGATCCGCCGGGCAAGTTCCACGACAACGGCTCTCACGGCGGCACTCCGCTGCGCCGCGGCATGGCTCGCGGCTGGCGAATCACGGTTTCCCCGGGAGCGCCCCGGCGGCGTGGTCGGGGTCAGCCCTGTCGCGCGCGGAGCTGGTCGGCCCTCTGGCGGTGCTCCTCCGCCTTGGCATGGTCCTTCTTTGCCCGCTCATAGAGCTGGGCCAGGCAGCGGTGCGGGAGGGGGCTGTTGGGATTCTGCTCCAAGG
>SDBV01011545.1_pt1 | contig 11428 bp, 9 predicted proteins | sample 2277081 | NCBI WGS metagenome assembly SDBV01 (sample SAMN10402039, study PRJNA504765) | marine sediment metagenome | isolation source: marine sediment core GS10_PC15, 223 cmbsf | place: Arctic Ocean: Southern Knipovich Ridge | collected 2010
CCGCCTGCACCTGGTAAGTTCCGGGCGGAAGGTCAGCCAGGCTCTCGATCGGATAGCCCGATACGCTGGCGTCGAAACGAATGCCTTCTCCTGGAGGGAGGCCATCGACATCGATGCCGAAGATCTGGATGGCGTCGATGCCCGGTCGGGTTTGGAACCGCGGTTCGGTGTCGGAGTCGGTCGAGATCAGGAGGATCACCCGACCGTCGAGCGCCTGACCCTCCAATTCTGACGGCAACGAGACTTCAATCTCGAATGCCGCGCCCGTGGTTGCCAGTGAGAATACGAGCGCGCAAAGCGCCGCTGTCGTCTTAGTGTGCAGTACCTTCATGATCTCCCCCAATCCCGCTCGCTCGGTCAAGCGCCGACTAACGTATGGTAGCGAACCCGCATATTACTCAAGGAATTCGGAGAATTTTCAACGGGAGCGATACCGGCGGATGACACCTTCGAGGCCGCCGGTCATGATGCTGTGAAGCGGCGTTGCGAACACGTAGCTGAGCACGAAACCGGCAACCGCGGCTGATCCGACGAGATAGTCGGTCATCCAGTGGGCGCCGCTCATCAGCCGCGGGGCCATGAACACGATCGCGATCGCCCAGGCGGTGGCGGCGTAGCGGCGAGGGAGGTAAAACGTGATGACTCCCGCGCAAATGAGGAGCACCGTCGCGTGATCGCCCGGGAAGCCGTCGCTGGAGACGTCTTTCGTCGGGATCCAGAACACCAACTCCGACAGACGCATTGCGTTGGGGTGGACCAATGTTGGGCTCGGTCGCTCGACGAAGATAGCGCCAGTGAGCTGGCTTCCCACATAGATGAGGCCGGTCAGCATCAACCCGACTGCTACGAAGAAGTCCATTCGATCCCGGGCCTTGCGCAGGACGAAATGTGCGAACAGCCCGATCGTGCACAGGGCCGCGACAACGTCGACCGCCCGGTTGTTGGCGATGGCCCAGAATACCTACCAGCCCCTTCCCCAGGCGAGCGAGTCGTTGAGGGCCCAGAAGACATTCTCGTCGATGGTGAGCCACAGCGAGCGGGTCGGTTCGAGAAACCAGCTCATCAGCAGGGCAATGCTGAGGCCGCAGCCCAGGATAAAAGCTGCGGGGTGCCAGTCTTCGGGTCGGTGGGGGATCACGCGGCGTCCTCCTGACGAAATTCGGTGGTACTGCTGAGAGCGCATTGTTACCGGAATCGAATCGGTGTCAAGGGGGGATCGGGCAGAAACGGCACTCCTCGGGCGGAGGTATTCTATTCTGTGAAGCTGACACTGGGAGGCTGGCCATGGGCGAAAAAAACGCGAAGGGGTGCGGTTGCTGTGGGGGAGGGATCTTCGGGAGCGTCGGCGCCGTGCTCGCGGGTCTTCTGAGCTGGAGCGTCAACCACAGTATCTTGTGGGCACTGATCCATGCGTTCCTGAGCTGGTTCTACGTCATCTACCATTGGTTCACGTATGGGAACACGCTCTCCTGAGAGAATCCGGAGACGGTATGGGTGTTAGATCGGCGCTGTTATCCTGTTCTCAGCAAATCGTGACTCGATGCCGTAAAGGTCTGAACGGTTCGGATTCGGAACCGTTCGACGAACGCGCAGACCGATTGGAGGAACTCATGCAGAAGGCTGTCATGGTCGCCCGGTTGCTGTTCGGGTTGGTTTTCACCGTCTTTGGTCTGAACGTCTTCGTTCCCTTCGTGCCGGCGCCCGAGATGTCCGAAGCAGCCGGGTCGTTCTACGGCGCCCTGCTCGGCTCGGGCTATCTCGTGCCGTTGCTCGGGGTGACCGAGCTAACGGCGGGGGTCTTCCTGCTCGCCGGAATCCTGGTGCCGCTCGCGCTAACGCTGCTCGCTCCGGTCGTGGTCAACATCGTGCTCTTCCACGTCTTCCTCGACCCCGCGGGGATGCCGATTGCGATCCTCGTGCTGGTGCTCGAGGTCTTTCTCGGCTGGGCGTACCGGGACTCGGCCAAGGGAGTGCTTGACCTACGAGCCAAACCGAGTACGGGGTAAAGGAGTTAAGAGTTAAGGGGGGTTAAGGGTTAAGCTCGATCACGATCGCCAAGACGCTTATAGAACGACTTCACCCTTTACCCTTAACCCTTAACCTGTGATTTCGTGAATGGTCCTAGTTCACGACTCCTGACTCGCCGAGGTTCTGCTCGGCGAAATCGAGCACGCGGTCATAGTTCTCGTAGTCCTGGCAGTGACGCTGCAGGAGATGGAAGACGTCGGTCGCCTTGTCGATCTCGCCGACATCACCGAAGGCCACCATGAGCTGTTCCATCGACTCGCAGTCGTAACGCCGGGTGAAGGCGGCGGCCTCCGAGAAGACGACTGCATAGCCTGTCTGGTTGGTCCAGCTCAGGCAGAGGGCGAGAAATGTGTAGATGTGACCGATGTAGGTCTCGTCGTACACCTCGTGCATGTATGGCAAACAGCGGAGGAAGGCCCCGATCGCTTCGCCGTAGTGGTTGTCATCGAAGAGGATGACGCCCAGGGTGTAGCAGGACTGACAGTAGACGCTGAGCACCTCGTCAAAAGTCGGAAGATAGGCTTGGAAGGCGGGGACCGATTCTTCCAAGATCTTCCGGGCGCTGTCGACCTCCTCGAGATCGAAGTGGATGGTGCCGATCAGCCCGAGGAGAAAGCTGCGCCAGTTGATCTCCTTCTCGAGGGTGAGGAGCTCGTGCAGATCATCGATGTCGGTGTTGTCGGCCGTTCGTTCGTCCATCCGCTCGATGGCTCGCTCGATACCCGCCGCGACCCGGCCCGTCCGGTCGCTTCCGGTGTACCACTCTGGGATCTGCATGCTCGATGCCCTCCGCGGCGCGAAGAGTGTAGCTTGAAACCAAACCAATCTCCACCGCATCTTGGTGGCCGAGCCGGTGACAGATGAGATATGGTCTCAGACCAGATGAAATGCAAAGAAGGTAAATCCACCGCAAAGCTCAAGCCCGGTCGCTACCGATGCAAGGACTGTGGCGCGGTCGTGAAAAAGAAGAAAGAGATCTGCGAACCAGAAAAGACCAAGTGAGGACCTGAAAAAAAAGCGCCCATGCCCCCGTATCGCCGACTGACTCGACCACCCTTCAGTATGGCATGGACGCCTGATGACGAACTCTCAGTATACGACACTCCGAAAGTCGTGCAAGCCGCGCGAAAACGACCGTCGAGATCACAGAGATTCGAGGCTTGCCGCGGTATATTTACTACCAACGGCGAGCTCGCCGTGCTGAAACGGAGCATCATGGAAAACAATCACGTCGAGGTACGGTATAGCGGCACGGTCCACCGTGTGGAGTCCGGAATCCGGGTGGACGACTTTCTTCGCAGCATCAACGGAGAGATCCCGGACACTGTGCTCTCGGCCCTGGTCAACCGCCGGCAGGTGATGCTCGATTTCCCGCTTCGCGGAGAGGTCGACCTCGAGCTGGTCCGCTTTGGCGACCGGGAGGGGGAATCGGTCTACAAGCGTTCGGTGAGCCTGATGCTCTACGAGGCCTGCAGAGAGCTCTTTCCCGACGCGCGAACCGTGATCGGGCAGTCCCTGGGCAACTGCTACCACTACCAGATCCGGGGCGAGCACCCCCCTCTCGTGGAGATGGCGCCGGCCCTCGAGGATCGGATGCGGGAGCTGTACCGCGAAAACCGACCGTTTCAGCGCCGCACGGTCACCATCGAGGAGGCTGAGAAATATTGCCGGGTGAATCGCTGCGAGGACAAGCTGCTGCTGCTCGCCACGCGGAGGTCGTCGACGGTCCACACCATCACCTGCGGCGTTTTCATCGATTTCGCATATGGACCATACGCGCCCCACACCGGCTGTTGTCCGACCTTCGGTGTCATGCCGTTCGAGGATGGGCTGCTGCTGCGCTTCCCGCGGCGAGCCGACCGTTCCCACCTGCCCCGATTCACCCCCCGGCCTCTGCTTTTTTCGACCTATGTCGAGACCCGCAGCTGGCAGGAGGTGCTCGGAGTGCAAAATGTGGGGCAGCTAAACCAGCTCTGCCTCGACGATGAGATTCACAACATCATTCGTATCGCCGAAGGGTTGCACGAAAAAAAGATCTCGCAGGTGGCCGACGAAATTCTCTCCCATCGGCCACGGGTCCGCCTGGTGACGATCGCCGGCCCCACGTCATCGGGCAAGACGACCTTTGCCAAACGGCTCGGAATCCAGCTCGCGGTCAACGGCATCGAGATGGTTTCGCTGTCAATCGACAACTACTATGTCAACCGCGACCAGACTCCTCGCGACGACCAGGGCCAGCCGGACTTCGAGTCCCTCGAGGCGATCGATCTCGAGCTGTTCCACCGTCACCTCGCGGAGCTCATGGAGGGCGGGGAGATCCTCACGCCCCGCTTCGACTTCGTCACCGGTACGCGCAAGCCCGAGGATGCGTGGCGTGAGATGCGCCTCGAAGATCACCAGATGCTGGTGGTGGAAGGGATTCACGGCCTCAACGACCGGTTGACGAAATCGGTGCCGCGTGATCAAAAGTACCGCATCTTCATTTCCGCGCTGTCGCAGCTGGCCATCGACGATCACAACCGGATCTTCACCTCCGACGCGCGGCTCATCCGTCGCATTGTCCGCGATCACCTCTTCAGAGGCTTCACCGCCGAACGCACTCTCGATCTGTGGGACCGTGTGCGGCGCGGGGAGGGCCGGTGGATCTTCCCCTTCCAGGAGCAGGCGGATGTGATGTTCAACTCGGCCGTGGTGTATGAACCGGCGGTCCTCAAACCGTATGCCGAGAGATTCCTGCTCCAGGTGCCGCGGACCAGCAGGGCCTACACCGAGGCCTATCGATTGCTCAAGGGCCTGTCCCTGTTCTTGCCGATCTTCCCGGACGAGGTGCCCCACACCTCGATCCTTCGGGAGTTCATCGGCGGTTCGACGTTCAATTACTGATCATGGAGCGCAACCAGCGCGCACCCGCGATCGCCGAGCGATTGGCCGGTGAGTACCCTGACGCCCGGTGTGAGCTGGACCACCGTTCGCCATGGGAGCTGCTTGTAGCGACAATGCTGTCGGCCCAGTGCACCGACGTCCGCGTCAATCGCGTGACCCCCGATCTCTTCGCACGCTGGCCGCAAGCGGCCGATCTGGCGGCGGCCGGCCAGGAGGATGTCGAGGCTGTGATCCGGTCGACCGGGATGTACCGGCAAAAGGCGGCCTCGCTGCGGGCAACCGCCCGGATCATCGCCGGGAAACATAGCGGTGTTGTGCCCGACGATATCGACGTCCTGGTGGCCCTTCCCGGCGTCGGCCGCAAGACGGCAAAGGTGGTCCTCGGCGAGGGCTTCGGAATTGCTGCGGGGGTGACGGTCGACACCCATGTGCGTCGCCTGGCGCAGCGCCTCGGCCTCACTGATCTCGAGGATGCAGAAAAAATAGCTGCCGAGCTCGAGGAGCTCCTCCCCCAAGACGAGTGGATCGCCTTCTCGACCAGGATGATCCTGCATGGGCGAAGAGTCTGTTCGGCGCGATCGCCACGCTGTGAAGGTTGCATGCTCAAGGAGGTGTGTCCGCGGATCGGGGTGTGATCGAAGCCCGATCGTTCCCGTACCCGATGGGTCGGTTCGGGTACGGGAACGGGTACGGGTGCGGGTTCGAAATTGTGTAGTGCCTCAGTCGTTCTCCGGCTGCGTCCGCCACCTGCGATGCATCCATACCCACTGCTCCGGGTATTTGCGGATCTGCCGCTCGATGGCCGCGGTGGCAGCGGCGGTCAGCTCCTCGACCTTGTCCGCGAGCGTACCGTCGGTCGGCACTGGCAGGGGAGGGTAGAGCACGCCCTTGTGAGTACCGTCGGCACGCCGGTGGCTGAAACCGGGGAGCAACGGGCATCTCATCCTGATCGCGAGCATGGCGGCCCCGGAGGGGGTCCACGCGGGACGGCCGAAGAAGGGCACGAAGACGCCGGGGACGTCCTTGATGTCCTGGTCAATGAGGAGAGCAGCGACCCCGTTTCGTCCCAGAGCCCGCGCCAACCGGCGACCGGCAGCCGGTCCCCGGGGCACGATTTCGGTGCCGAAGCGGGTACGCAGGGTGTTGACGAGATTGTCCAACCGCGGGTCGTCCAGTTGCCGAACGGCCGTGATGAGCGGTACGCCGGTGATCGGCAGGATGGCGCTGAGCAGCTCCCAATTGCCGCAGTGCCCAGTGGTGATCATGGCGCCGCGGCCGCCCTCGATGGCGGTGTCGAGGTGCTCCTTGCCTTCAATCTCGAAGATGGCCTCGATCTGGGCCGGTCGTGCACGCCACAGCCAGGCGACCTCGGCCAGCAGGAGGCCGAAGTGGCGGACGCAGCCGGCTTTCAAGGTGTCTCGTTGGTCCTGGTCGAGCTCCGGGAAGGCGATCTCGAGATGGGCGGCGATTCGCTGCCGGCTGCGGGTCGACAGCTTGAACGCCGCCGCGCTCAGTTGCGGTCCGATGGCGCGGGTCAGCCGCAGGGGAAGCCGGCCGCCGACCCAAGAAAGCCCCGCAGAACCAGGTAGAGCGCAAGACTTCCACCACGGGAAGGCATGGTGAGAGTGTAGCCGGTCCTGTGGGGCGACCCTGCACTCGGCTAACCACAGAGGCACAGAGAACACAGAGAGAAACACAGAGGAAGACATCGCAAACACGAAGACACGAAGGCCGCCCATCCATCGCAATTTGCCCACAGATCACGCAGATAGACGCAGATAGTTTCCTTGATGCTGTAGTGCCGAAGATTGACGGCGGAACAGGCGGCGATCTGACGATCGCCGCCCACCGGTGGGAAGCACGTCAACTCCGGACGCAAGCGTCCGTCGTCGCCGTGCCTCCCTCCGGCCGACGCGCCAGGGGCGCATCGGTTCCGCCTGCCCTCTCTAATGAATGAAAAGGGTGGCGTCGTCTATCCAGCAACAGAGGATGAAGAGTGGCGAGGCCTGCGCTCTCTGAGAGCGCAGGCCGCTGGACCGGGCCATCGAGACGAACGCTCGCGTTCGGAACGATGACCCGGTCCAGCTGTCCCCGGCCGTCGTTCGACGACGGTCGGGACCTTGCCACGTGCTCGAGTCTCGAGAACGGCCATCTGCGTGATCTGCGGGCACATTGCGATGAGTCGGTGGGCTTTGCGGTCTTGGCGTCTTTGCGGTTCAAGATTGCGATGTCTTCGTGCCTTTGTGTCTTCGTGTTTGCGACGCGTGTGGGTGGGATCTGAGAACTGACGGGACTCAGTCGCTGCCCGTCCACGCCTCGATGCGGGTTATGGTTGCTGGGCCCTCCTCGACCTCGACGGTGTCTCCGACCGCACGGCCGAGCAGGCGTTGCGCGAGGTCGGAACCGTTGGCGTAAATCCGCCGCTCGAGATCGGCATCCCAGACGCCGAGGATGGTGACGGGCTCGAGCGGCCCTCCACTCTTGGCCTCCAGGTGGATGAGAGTACCGAGGTTCGCAGTCGTTGTGTCGGCGGCGCCGGGCTCGAGGATCCGCACAACCGCCAGCTCCTCCTGGAGCTTGGCGGCTCGCGCCGACTGCAGCTCCTGGCGATCGCGGAGCATGTGATACTCGAAGTTCTCACGCAGATCGCCTTCGGCGGCGGCCGCGTGGATGCCCTTGAGGGTCTTGGGAATCTCGACCTCGAGGAGCGTTCGGAGCTCCTCGCGCTTGCCGTCGATCGCGGCGCGGGTAGCGGCCAGCACCGGCTCCACATGGGTGGCCGGCGCGTCCTGGCGCTGGGCGGCCGCCTGCTCGACCAACCGCGCTCGCTGCGGTTCCACCGCATCGACGCGGGAGATCCTCTGGCTGAACCGCGTTGCCTGCTGGGAGCTCGCCGACTCCACCAGCAGCCGGATCGCCACCCGGCCGCCGTCGAGCAGAGCCTTGGCTCGTCCCCGAAATGCCGAGAAGTCCTTGCGGGTGAGAGTGTCGGGCAGCTTTTCGAGCAGTGACGGCGTCATTCGTGCCCGTACGGTCTTGGGGCAATTCTCATCGGTCATGATTTCGCAGGCCCAGATGAACTGGGCGGGATGGTCGCTGTGATTGCGGAAGATCGCTTCGAGCGCGTCGTCGACGAGATCGGAGTGTCCGCCGGCCTCGAGGCGACCGGCGATTTCACCCAGCAGGTGGGCGTTGTCCTCATGGAGGAACCAGTCGGCCCAGATTTCGGGCCAACTCTCCGGGTTGGAGTCCGCGAGGGCCTCGAGAGCGTCGGCACGGGCGCCGCGGTCGCTCACCCCCGATAGCAGGGCCAGCGGGTCGGCATCCGCGAGCAACCGCCGCCGGCACGCATTTGCGACCTCAGCGCTGCCCGGCAGCCCGGACAGGACCCCTGAGGTGTACCGCGCGAGCCCTGGATCCGATTCCTCGATTTCGGCCAGGGACTCTTCGAGAATCGCCGCGGCTGCCTGCGCGGCATCGCCTCCGCGATCGGCGAGCCGTCGTGCTGCGGCGGGCTTGTCGGCGGGAGACGCCGCTTGAAGCTCGTCAAGTAGTGCCTCGTCGACGCCTTCAGCACTGTGACTCACCGTGTAGCGCAGGCGGGAGCCCGAGCCCGAGCTCAAGATTCGTGGGTGTTTGCGGGCCTTGGCCCACCAGGATGTCCATCGGGAGGCCGGCACCAATCCGTCAAGGGCGGATTTAATAGCGGCCACGTTCGATGGCTCGCCGAGACTCTCCAGCACTTCGACGATGACCTCAGCCGGCGACTGCTCCACGAACTCGGCGAGCTTTTTCGAATCCTCGACCTTCTTGCGGCGAAAATCACCCTCGGGCAGGGGTCGCAGATACCGTCTGACCGCCCCGAACGGAACCGATACGGGACGGGTTCCACCGAGATCGACCTTGATGTTCTCGAGCTGGAGATTGAGGTCAACCACCCGACCAACGCCCTTGCCGACAACCTCGACCACAGTTCCAAGATCATGATCGAGCCAACATCTGGCAATGTCGAGCTCATCGAGCGGCCGTCTCGCGGTGGCGATGGGGTGATGCTCGAGAATGGCCGCCAACGAGGGGCTGTCGGCGTGCGCTTCTCGCAGGCTGCGGATTAGGCGCTCGAGGAGCTCCGGGGAAGGTTTCTTTTCGGCCAGCCGGGTGAGCTCGCGGAGGGCGTCCAGGGCGTCCGCCGCCGCACCGGATCCTTCGAGGGATTCGGCGAGGAGGTCGAGAAGGGTGCGGGCGAGGTTTTTCTTGCCGGCCTTCCAGATCAGGCGCCGAACCTCGATGAGCTCGGTGGTGGGAATCGGCGACGCGTCGAGCGCTTCAAGCCACAGCTCCTCGACTTGATCCCAGTTTTCGGTCTGTAGCGCTTCGGCGAACTCTGGTCTGATCTCGACGGTCTCCGTCATCCACTCACTCCATCACCCGGTACGGGTTGATGATTGTAGCAGCCTTGCGACATGCTCAACTGTCCCTCCATCCCACGATCTTCCCGAGCCCGCGTCCGAGTCCGCGTCCGTGTCCGAATGGCCGTGTTGTTTCGGAAACGGATGGGGACTCGGACGCGGACGCGGGTTTCCTCCCACCCCCGCCCTCATGACGGTTTTGGGGGCTACCCCTTGGCCTGTGAGGTCGGGATGTTGAGGACTTCGCCGGGGTAGATGCGGGAGGTTGAGAGCCCGTTGGCGTGGCGGAGGGCGGAGGTCGAAACCCCGAAGCGGCGGGCGATGTCATACAGGGTGTCGCCCTTCCGGACCTTGTAGGTGTTGGGCGCTTCTGCGGTACGGACCGGGGCCGGTTTGTCGACCGGAGCAGGGATCCTCAGAACCTTGCCGGGGTAGATGCGCGAGCTGGACAATCCATTGGTGCGGCGCAGGGCGGTGGAGGTGACGCCGTGGGCGAGGGCGATGTCGTACAGAGTGTCGCCGGAGCGCACCGTGTGGGTTGACGCGATGGAAACGGGGGCGGCAGCCACGCGCGTGGGCGCCGAATGCGACGCCCCGTCCGGGATCGTCAGTCGTTGACCGGGGCGGATGACCTGATTGCGGGAAAGACCGTTGGCGGCGCACAGGCTGTCCACCGAGATCGAGAACCCACGAGCTATGTCCCACAGGGTGTCGTTCCGCTGCACCACGTACGATCCGTCGTCCCCGGTTCGCAGCGGTTGTTGGCGCGCGACCTGGGTGCTTGTGCCGAAGCGGGGCACGACGAGGCTCTGACCTGGGCGGATCAAGCTGCCGGGGAGCCCGTTGGCCTGGCGGATCGCGCTGACGTTCGAACCGTACCTGCGCGCGATGACGTACAGGTTTTCACCCTGACGGACGATGTGGATCATTCGCGGCGCCCACGTGTCGCGCGGGTTCTCATCGAGGACCGCCTGCGCGTCGGCCGCCGTTCCGGATGGAAGACGAAGGGTTGTGGTCCCCCGCGCCGGCGTCAGGTCACGTCGGATGGCGGGGTTGAGCTCGCGCAGTTCGTCGAGTGGGATACCGGAGTTCGACGCCAGGAACTGCAGGTCGAGAGCATCCGGAACCTCGATGTGGTCGTAGTCCCAGGGGGTTTCGTGTGGCGGCGTGAAGCCGTACTGTGCCGGGTTCTTGGCGACGATGACCGAGGCGATGAAGGCTGGCACGTAGTTACGGGTCTCGCGCGGGAGGTACCGTCGGAGAACCCAGAAGTTGTTGCTTCCCGAGCGGCGAATGGCTCGCCGAACGTTGCCGGAGCCGGAGTTGTAGGCCGCAAGGGCCAGATACCAGTCATTGAACTGGTCGTACAGGTCGCCCAGATAGGCGACCGCCGCCTCAGTGGAACGAACCGGGTCGCGCCGTTCGTCGACGAGCGACCCGATCTCGAGATCGTAATGGCGTCCGGTTGATGAAATGAACTGCCACATGCCATGCGCCCGTGCCCGCGAGTAGGCCTTGAGCGAGAACGCGGACTCGATGAGAGGAAGGTACGAAAGATCTTCGGGCAGACCGGCATCCGCGAGCTGGGCCCGTATCATCGGCAAATAGGTGCCGGCACGCCCGAGTCCGACCTCGATTCGCTGGTGGTACTCGCCGGGGCCGGACATCGCCTCGAGAAAGCTCTCCACGGTCGGGTTGAGGACCAGCGGGAAATCGCTCGACGGTAGTTGACCATCCTCAACGACCGTCTCTCCGGGGCGCTCGTCGACGAAGAGATCGATCGGGGGCAGGATGACGAGCTCTTCGGTCGTGTCCAGCCCCCAGTTCATCGGCAGGATCGATGCCTCGATCTCGTTCGCCTCGTCGATGAGTTCGGCGAGATAATCCAGGTACTCGGGCCGGGGCCGGTACCCCGGCGGTATAGACAGCACCTCACACAGTGCCTCGTCCGCCCTCGTTATCGCTTCCTGGGGCCGTCCTTCCGCCTGGAGCTGCTGAGCTGACGCCATAAACGCATCTGCCCGTTCCCGGGTCAGCTCTTCCCAATCGACATACGAATCCGGAAGGTACTCGGCCGCGGTCGTCAGCTGGGTCGACGGCTTCGGGGAGGA
>SDBV01011546.1_pt1 | contig 11427 bp, 21 predicted proteins | sample 2277081 | NCBI WGS metagenome assembly SDBV01 (sample SAMN10402039, study PRJNA504765) | marine sediment metagenome | isolation source: marine sediment core GS10_PC15, 223 cmbsf | place: Arctic Ocean: Southern Knipovich Ridge | collected 2010
TCTTGCCGCTTGATGTGTATTTCTTTCATTTTTACTCCTTAAAAGAAGAGCCGCCCTACAATAGGACGACTCTTAATTTTACTTTGTCGCGATAATCTTTATCGCCTCAGCTTCATATCGATCAAGTACTTCCTCGGCTGTAATTTTGCTGTCCATAAACGCCTGTATTAAAGGCTTCCAAGGCCTCCTCAATTCTTCAACATGGGGACTCATCGCCCCCAAATCCATCTGTCCGGCTACGCTAGAAAGTTCCCTGATAGCCTTATAGGATGGTTTTGTTGCAGTCCCTTCATTCGGCGCATAACCTTTTATTGTCGGAAATCCTCCATGTCCTACGATAACATAATATTGCATTTCCCTGCTCGCAGCGAGAGCGGTTAATTCTGCAACCATTTTATTTCTTTCCTCATTGTCCGACTTGTGTCCAACGGCAATTGTTTGATAGCCAAACCCGGGAGTATGATCGCGTCCCGGAGCATGGGGTGTCTCAACAAAGGTAAGATTAAACTCCTTCTCAATTACTCCTTGTGCTACCTGCTGCGGCAACCAATAGTCCGTGTGGCCATTCTGCATCATGCTGCTGAAAACTTGACCCGTTGTAAATAAATCGACCGCTGCATCCTCATTCAATTCGTTCGGATAGGGATAAGCATATCCCAGGTCAACGAGCTTTTTCATATAATTAAGACCTTGTACCGCCTCGGGCGAATTAATTGTTACTTTTGTATAATCATTGTCTCTGTACATTTCGGCGCCGAAAGCGTATAGCCACGGGAAGTTCCATTCACTAATACCATTCTGTGTAATGATCATGGTTGAGGGAATATCAACTGCTTTAAGTTTAGCAGAAAGTCTTAAGAATTCTTCCGTTGTCCAATCTTTTTGTTCCGGCATAGTGTAACCGATTGAGTCAAGCATGTCCAAATTAATAACGAATCCGCCGGCAACATTATTTTCCGGCAAAGCGTAAACGTGTCCGTTGATGGTGAACGGTTCTATCAGATGATCATAATAAATACTCGTATCAATATATTCCTCAAGTCGCAGAGCATAATCATCATTGAGATATTTTATGAAATAATCTTGGGCATCCAGCCACACGTCGGGCGGCTCACCCTTCGCCATCATCGCATCTACGGTAAGACTACCTTGCGTCACGTCACGATATAACACGATTACTTTTACACCTGGATTCTCTTTTTCGAATTTAGCTGCAAGTTTTTCCTGAGCTCCGGAAAAACCTTCGGGATCTTCCCACTCAGGGAATGCCATCGGTTTCCCGCTAGCAACCCATGTCAGGGTCATAATATCCTTTTCTCCCTGGCCTCTTGCGAATAGTCCTATTGTTAAAAATAGGACTATAATAACGATTGTTAGTCTTTTCATTCCTTTCTCCTATGTATTTATTTTTCTAAAATTAGCGGGACTTAAGCCCCGCTTTTAAAATCGCTCACTTTTGCTGGTTTTCTCACGAACAGTGGCTCGCTCTCATGCCCTGGTTTTCTCGTACGACATGGCTCGCTTATTATTTAAATCAATAGCTGAACTTTATCTTTCCGTATAACCCCCCATCTGTCAAAAGTTCCGGCGCGTTCACATCCGGTAACCCGTTTTCGGTCAATAGGTAACCTATGCGAAACTCAAACGGACCAGGATTGAAAAATACCGAAAAATCCGCACCCTGAAATACATCCTTCGTCTCATCGGCGGAAAACTCAAAGTCTACATCCGCCCCAACATTGTCTATGACGATGTCAGCGTAAGCTGTTACCGCATTGAGTTCCAGTTCCTTCTCACCTGCAATTGTGCCGCCGAAAGTAAAGACCGAAATCGTATAGGCCGCCCCGAGAGTATAATCCCAGAGCCAATCACTTTCTGGCATTGCATAATCCACGCCACCATCAACGTCGAAGTGAAAAGCACCTATATCAATATCAACTTCTTGATTGAGCATATACTTTTGCTCTTCGCTGTTACTGATGCCAGATACCTCTGTCGATCCTCCAACTTCCAGTGCAAACGATATGCCGGCCACCATAGCCAGCATTAACATAATTGTGAGTAGTATTTTCACAATTCACCTCCCGGTTTAAAAATATTCATTCCGCCAACGGCGGGTTTATCCAGAATAATTTGCTTTAGGTTTATCTTGCATTTCCCCACCTATGGATTTCGGATCCACTTTTACTTCACCTTTAATTACTTCTAATTGTCCAACATCAATATATTCGCCCTCCGATATTTTACCATCTTTTGTTATTTTAGGTTTTATACAAAATTGCACACATCCATTTAGGTATTCTACTTTTGCGGTCGCGATGCCTTCGAATCCAGTGATTGTATCTCTGACTCTTTGTCCTAATTTAATCATAATTCACTCCTTAACTTAATTACTCTCTGGCCACATTCTTAATAATGCTATTCGCTTTTCTGTTTTAATTATTTTAAAACCAACTTTAATTATCAAAGCTCCCATAATTATAGGAATTATATTTAATCCAAGCACAACCATCTTTAGAATTTGATTTCTGGTCGTAAATATATTAAAAATGCAGGTTGCTATTACTACTATGATAATGCTAAACCCAATTATTACATATTTCATAATTAATACCGCCCCTATCTTTATTTAATATACTTCACAATCTCCAAGCATCCCTCTAATGCATCTATTTTGCCCTGACAATAATCCATCAAATCATCGCTAACACTATTTTTTCTATCTTCCAAGCCTTCCAACATGTGCTCAATTTTTATAATAGCTTTTTCTTTAGTCATCACTTATTTCGTTAACTAATCGTTTTCTTCCTCGTCCTACTTCTGTAATACCATCTATCCTCATCGTGGGCTTTCCAAGAATGAGATCCAAAAAACCAAGCCCATCCATCCAAGCGCCTTTTTAAAATAGCAGGTGACAATATTATACCTTTCCAATTACCATCAATATGTACAGTATATTTTCGTCTTCTGTCGGGCCAGCCATCTTTTAATTTCAATTCTTGCAACTCCCAATTTTTTCCACTTCGTTCAGGTTCATCTCACCCCGCTAAGTTCCATCTTTCGCTTCTCCACCCAAGCCATACGTTCAGCCCTTTCTTTCTCTCGATCAAGGATCATCACACCGTCTTTGTAGACGTTTCTCTTCTCATCGAACTCTACTATATCTCCGATTTGCAAGTCTACTTCGTCACTGCAAAGGAAAATCACATGGTGGCTCTGGCTCGATGTGTCATGATACTCTGTTCCCATGTATTGATTGGCTCGGATCTCATCAACTTGATATCTCTTCATTTTCTATCTCTTTTCTTTTTCCTTATTAACTAAACGTTTCCTTCCTCGGTTGCTTATAAGCTAAAGACTACATTGTTTTCCTTTTTTCGTCTCTCTATTTTTTCAAGCTCGACTATTATCTTCATTAATTCATTCCTGGTATACTCTTTCAAATCCACACCACGGAAAATCGCATCTTTATATTCACAATCTTTTAAATATGCTTTTGAATGTTTAACCAAAATATTCATGTAGTCGTTTCCTTTCTCGACTTATCACAGGCTAACAACAATCAATGTACTGCCAATCCTTTTCCGATTATACATTCCTTTCGTTATTTATTAATTTTTTTGGAAAATAATATCGTATTAGATGTATAGTATGGACATTCCATACTATAGCGGCTGAAATAAAATTATTATAGCATAATATTTTATTTTTCGCCATTCTATTTCTTATATCTCGATATAAATATTCAAGTTCTAAAAAAAACTTTTCAATATTTTCTAATTGACAGATTTTTTCTTTAATGACGATTTTACTTTCTGCTTTACTACATTCTTCTAATTCTTTTATGAAATAATCATTATCTTCATCTGGTCCTAACACAGCCCTTTCTATATTTAATTTAGATTTGACAATGTTTATTAGAATATCTTCAATATGTTCAAGTTCATATCCCCAAAGATCTAAATCGTTTCTTATCAAATTTATTAATTTCCAATAAAAATTATTAAACCAAATCATAACATCATGTGTATCTATCCAATTGTTCATATCATATTTTATTAGTTCATTTATTTCTATAACAATTTGTTTTTCTGTTTGCTTTCTTAATTGCTTATTCAACTGATTGTCCTTTTCGACTCCTTATTACAAGCAAGTGCCAACCAATGCGCCACCAGCCCCTTGTCGATGTATGGTTGTATAGTTTCTGTCGTCCAGGCAGGCAATAAATCTACCTCTTTTTTATCATACGTCACCATTGTCAATCCATACTCGTGCCAGGGATATTTCGTATCGTCGGGTGAAGACTGATACATTATGAACATATCTTTATTGGAAAAATGTATGGTGGGATAAAAACCACTTTTATCTTCTACGACAACCGGGCAACTCCAGGTCCTGCAATTGTCATGACTAATCGCAAATACCAAATTTGTACGGGGTCGGCAAATACTATGAGGGGATCTGAAATCAGTAGAAGTGCCGGGCTTTGTGAGATTCCAACAGAGTACCGTTGCACTGGAGTCGGGAAGACGCTTAGCGTAACAATTTGCAATAGGGGAGGATAGGCCGGTCGGAGTCGGGTCATTCCAGCTAATACCCCCGTCCCTAGAAATACATTGCCAGAGCTCACCGTACAGTGTACGAAATACCATCCACAGCCAACCGCTCGGCAACTCTACTACTGCCGGTTCTCCAAATCCTTCCGGCCCATTCGGTAGGGGAGCCGCCGGTCCGAACAGTCGGCCCATAGTCCAGCTATGTCCCCAATCATCGCTAATGACTGTACTTATTAATTGTCCATCAGGACCCTCTTGCCCCAGGAAATTATCAGCGACTATAACGATTTTTCCCCCGCTTGTCTTAATGACGCTAAAAACATTTGGCTTGCCAAGTCCCCGGAAAAGAATATCATCAGCCGAGGGTATTTTCTCAGGAGACATCCAGGTGATCCCGGCATCAAAAGATCGCCATAATTTTACACCTTCTCGAATGGCTATCCAATGTTTACCATTCCGAAACAATCCCTCATCAAACGGAGGAAATTTAATCGGCCCAGTATATAAGTTCCATGTCTCTCCACGATCCCAACTTTGTAGAGCCGGATCAGCAAGAAAAGACAAAATTACCGAGCCGTCACCTATGTCAACAAACCTGTGTTGTGCGCTGAGATATTTCCCTTTCCATGGCTTGAAGAAATCTAGGTAAGTAGCCCGTAATTCAATCCGAACGTTCGGTTTTATTTGTTTGTGTGTTTTCATTTTAATCTATTTGATTTTTCTTGACTGAAGCAAACAGCAAACCCAATCTCCTGCTCATGATTTACTTTTGTTCGTACTATTTCATGTATAGTGTATACTTCCATCCCTTCTTTTTCCAGCACGCCAAGTATTCCTTTAATTGTCCATCGCTCTTTCTTTTTTTTCACTGTCATAATTTTCTCTCCAATCGGATAAGCATCAACACATTTTTCATTATATTTAATTTCTTTATTCCCATGCCTTTTTTTGAATTCTTTCTTTGCTTCTTCTAAGGAATCGAAAATATTGTTTGGTTCAATTGAAATATAAGTAAATTTACGGAGATAAATACTAATTCCTTTGTTCTTGTCGCCACTATAAGATTCTACTTCTGTTAATATGCCTATATCTTTATAAATGCAATAATATATATTCATAAATATCCTTCTCCAATTCTACAATAAAATATTTATTCTGTCAACGACGGAACGATCCTTTCACAAAAAATGTAAAGAGGGGAAATCCTTTAAAAATTTAAATCAAACCAAGGCCTAAGATATCCAAATGTAATGACTGTTGGAATTGCCAAAAGGAAAATGAAAATTATTAATCTTACCCAAAATTTTTGAATATAGCGGCTCTCAAGATAAATTACCATCCAAATAGGTGCCCATAAACCAACCCATGTTAAAAAAATAATCAATATTTTCATATTTATCTCCAATGATAAAATATTTATTCTGTCAACAACGGATTTTCTTCAGGGCACAAAAATCAAATAGCTCAATGAAACAATAACAATCCAAATACTTATAATCATCCATTTTTTGCCAATTTTTTCCCAATGCATGATCTCTGGATGCTTTATCAGCTTATCTTCGCTAGCGGCCACCCTTACAGAATGCTGGTATAAAAACACATTCATCCAGGCTAAAGCATTTATTGTTGCCACAACCCAAACAAACCATGCTACAGTTGTCAATCTTTGTAAAATATACATTTCTATCTCTCCCCTCGTTTTTTTATCTTTATGATTATTGTTCTGAGCAAATTGCCCATGCCTTCGGTTATCACCATTAACATAATAGTCGCACCCACCCATCGCCAAAAACTACTAAATATAAATTCTAATATTTCAAGCATTTTCATCTCCTTGTCATTTATTTTTCACAAATTCATTAATGAAATTATTCATGATACCTCGCTTATTACTACGAGAACTCCGGGATTTTCACTGTAGTCATAATCTTGACAACGCTCTAGCACACATCTATCGTCAGGATAAAGTCTTTGCTCCCAGGGATTTTTCGATATATCGGCTAGGGCATCGGCAATCCCTTTAACTACATTACCAGGGTCCGCTCGCCGGTGATCTTTGTTACTATAAAATATATAACAGTTAATCGATATTTTTATGCCAGCAAACCTGGGCGGTTTCGGTTCGGCTTTTAACAGGCAATTCCAGACATAATCTTTCCATTCTTGAAAACGTTTGGATTTTTCATTCCATAAACTTTTCTGAGTTAGATGAACAAACCCTAAAGGATTTCCTTTTATATTTTCTTGATTTCCCGGGATTCTAAAAATTATTATAATATGCCTCCGCTTTTCCATGTCCTTTTGTTTATAACATGACCTATTGTACTTCGACTAACTCCAAAATTATTGCCTAATTCTTTTTGAGTTATTCCATCATTTTTATATCTATTTTTAATTTCTTCAGCTTTTTGCATTGTTAATTTGGCTTTTGATGAATTCCTATTATTCTTCACACAACTTGTCCATCTACAATTTTCTTTCTTATAATTGCCGTCATTATCGATACGATCAATTTGAGCTTTTGGAAATGGCTTTGAGCCCATATCTTCAAAAAATGCTATGAAACTGTTTTTCCAACGATCACATACACTTATTCCTCGACCACCATATCGTTTATAGCTTTTGTGTTTTATATTATAGCATCTTTTCCTCATACTTATCCAAGTACCATATTCCCTGGTATTCTCCATCCCATGTAATTCATGTTTTGTATATTGCGGATCACCATATTTCTTAAATCTTTTATAATGTTTTCGACAATAACCTTTTGCTAAATACTTTTCATTGCAATCTATAATAGAGCAATGCTCTGCGTGATTCCTTTCAATTTTTGTATATTGTGATTCTCCATATCTCCAAACTCTTGCATAATGCTTTTGGCAATAGCCTTTAGCGAGATAAATATTATCACAGTCTTTAATTTTACAGATTTTCATAGATGTGCCTTTGTGCCTGTAGTTTTGTCGGGCTGGGCGGAAAGGCACAAATCCGCCCCAGGATGCCTCCTGCCGACGTTATCATTATGGATTTAAGTTTGTTTCTTGTCAATAGTCTAGCCTATACTTTACAATCATTTTTTCGCTTCGTCCAGCGGGCACCAGTCTGGAAAAGGCAAATCGCCTTCTATCAACTTATTTTTCTTCGTACAAAACCAAAACCCTGTACATTCCCACCACTTGATATGCGGACAATCCTCAATACATTTTTCGATTTCTACTAGTCTATTCACACTCGCCTCCTCCGCCCCAGGGTCTCCGTATCCTCTGAGAGACTGATGTTGATGATTTCTTGGCTTAACCCGACCATCCGCCTGTGTTTGATACCGACCTGCTCTATCCAGGTCTCAAGCTGCGCCATCTCCCTGGTCAACTTCCCGATCCGGCCGTCTCTTTTCTTGAGTTGCTCCTGTACGAGTTCGCCAAGCCGGGTCCCGTCTTTTATTTCCTTGCACCATTGGTGCCGTTCGATGAGACGGCCGATATAGAATATCGCAATAAATGTGAGGGCCAGGATGATAAGTACCAGCCCATTTTCCCCGGCGATTATAACCGCATGTAAAAGAAACGCACCTATGACTTGCCACATTTATTAGCCCCCTTTAGCCGCTCGGCAAATGATTTTTGTATTATCATTTTAAAGTTCCACACCGGCCACATTGATCACGAAGCTTCATACCAGGATATTTGTGCATTTTTCCGGTTACTCTCGGCTCCCAACGGTGATGTCCAAAGAGACACAAAATTATCTGAAAGAGATTCATACTCCTCGGCCAATAAGGTATAGACGTATTGTGCCATGTGATGTCCTTTATTGGTTTATTGATCATCCTTTACCTCCAGGTTTTTTTTCACCTGCGCGACAATATATGGATAAAGCATAGGCACCTCCCAACCATCTGGAAGGCCGACTATCATCAATCTTATCGATCTCTCAAGTTTTTTAATGCGGGCCTCGGCTTTTTGCAAATTAGAAATATAATTTTTAATCGCTTTTAATTTAGGTCCAGACTTCCGCAACCGCTCCACCTCGGCCTCGGCTTTTTCAGCACGGTCTTTCCAATACATCCCCCGTACTGTTTCTATATCAGTCAAGCCGCGCCAATCGTTAATTTTTTGTTCTAATTCCTTCACCTCGGCCACTACTTTCTGCATCATCCCCACTGGATATCTACATTGATAATCATACTTGGAACTACGGTAGTAGCCAAACCGACGCCTCTCTTAATTCTCCCACCTCGGCCTCAGCTTTCTCAAGGTCAGTTTTTAAATCATCTATCACTCTCCGCCTCCCTTGTACGCATATTTCCATCTAATCCTATGTCTCTCTGCTCGGGTTTCAGCATCATAACCAATTACTTCTTTGCTACAAGATGGGCAACATGGTTCATCGTCGCATATAGCATATTTGCAACACTCAGTGAACATAGTGCTATTTGTTCCCTGAGGATATAACGGCAAAATTCCAACTCTATGGCCAGGATTTATATTCATTACTTCACTCCCCAGCCTGCTCGTTTTTCTCAACGCCCTCGTTTTAATCGCATCCCACCATTTTTTCCCGGTCGTTACTTCGATAGCGTTCTCCAGTTTGGAGCACTTATCACCAGGGCCACGATCATCCGAGTGATATGCTCTTTGTACTATTTTCAAAACACCTTTTGCGGCCTCAAGCAGGGCATCTCGCTGCGCTTCCAGCTCTTTCACTCTGTCATCCAGGATAACGGCAGCACGTGACAAGGAATAGATCTGATTTATTTTGCCGATTTCTCGCCAACATGCCGCTATCTCACTCGCTCGATTTAAGGTCATGGGGTTCCTCCTGCTGCCAAAAAAGTATTATTTCCGGCGCTATCTTACGAGCTATTTTCCGCATATCCTCTAGCCCGGAACGGGTGCAGATTACAGCCAAATCCACATTAATATATTCAACAATTTCTTTAGCGTCGCCAAAAATCCAAACCAGGTTATTGGGTTTCTCTTTGTAAAGATGCTCTACAAAATACCATGACCAAGCTGGATCCACTTCTACGGCAATTACTTTTTTTGCGTACATCGCCATCTCGATTGCAAAATAGCCGACACCGGCACCAATTTCGGCAACGACTTTTCCTCTAATTTTATTTTTAATACGTTCCGCCGCTTTTCTTGCTTTTTGCACTTTGGCCATTGTCAGAATTAAACAGGACTTTGTTTTATGTCTTTTATGGTATCGATCAACGTAGTATTTTCCCTCAAGTGTTTCATATATCATTTCAATGTCGCTCATATATTCAGCTCCTTCATTTTTGTTCAAAACTCACATATTGAGGTACAAACATTAATTTTATTTTTCCCGTAGCTCCATTTCGATTTTTTACTATATCTATAGTTGTTTCATTTTCGCTACGTTTTCGATGCATGAGTATTACAAGATCCGAATCCTCTTCCACCTCGCCGCTCTGCCGAAGATTAGCGAGATTCGGCATTTTTCCTTCGGCTTCTCTCCCTACCTGTGATAATGCAACAATCGGTATTTTTAATTCTCGTGCAAGAATCTTCAAAGATTTTGATACCTCTCCAACTCTTTCATGCCTGGCCATATTATTGTTTCTGTATTGAATGAGAGTTAAATAATCAACAAATATTATTTGACATCCTAATTTGTACATCCTCCTACTACGTTTTTTTAACATGGCCAAAGTGATATTTGGAGTGTCATCTATGATCATTTTTGCGGTTCTTGCTTTAGTAAAACCGTCCATCGTTCTTTTGAAACTTAGTTCTGACATCATACCCGTTTTAATATTTTCTAAATTTGCACTTCCCAAGCTGGATACCATCCTTTTAATCAAACTTTCTTTTGACATTTCACATGAAAAAAACCCGACCATTTTCCCATGTTCTATAGCTATTTTAGTCGCCATACACAGAGCGAGAGCGGTCTTCCCTATCGAAGGTCGTGCGCCGATAATAATTAATTCACCTGCACTAAATCCGTTCGTAAGGGCATCGAGATTATCATACCCTGAAGTAATACCCATAAGACGATAACCGTTTTTATAAGCATCTTCGATTTCTTTCAATACGGGAAACAGCACATCTTTGACGTGATATATTTCTTGTATTTTCGTTTTCATAACATCATCAAGTCTATCGCTAATATCTTCTAACAATTCTGATATTTCTTTCTTTTTCAATCCTTCCTGAATATATGGTATTATGGCTTCTATTTTTCGACGTTGTGAAAGTCTCCGAATAGAATCCGCATAATACGAAATGTTTGCTGAACTAATAGACTGCAACTTAGCGACTGTTACGATATCAACTTCTAAATTCATTTTGTTGCTTTTGTCGACTATGATGATATCGTCAACGATTATCCCTTCATCAATGATGCTACTGATTATGCGAAATATATTGCCATATTCTTTTGAATAGAAATCCTCTGGCTCTAAATCAATCAAATCATAGGCTTTATTATCAAACTTCAATGCACCGAGAAGATTAAATTCGTGTTCTAGATTATAATTGTTCATTTTTTGCGTTCCTCCCACCAGCCACAAGCGCTGCATCTACTGACTAATGTACCTGGATTGTATTGCTTACCACAATCAGGACATATCTTGGTTTCAATTTGTATCGAATCAGGATTGTCTTTCTTATACCATTTCAAAATTGCCAGATAATGGGATTTGTACTTATAGCCCTTGAGTGCAATACCTTCATCGAGGGTCTTAATCCATTTTTTAACATCACCGGTTTTTGTTCGTATTTTCTCAAACTCAATATCAGTGAGAAGGACATTTGAGTATTCACCATGTTTGTGTTTCACTGTAATGCTCTTATCTTTCTTCTTATCAGGATCAGGATCAGGATCAGGATCAGGATCAGGA
>SDBV01011547.1_pt1 | contig 11427 bp, 5 predicted proteins | sample 2277081 | NCBI WGS metagenome assembly SDBV01 (sample SAMN10402039, study PRJNA504765) | marine sediment metagenome | isolation source: marine sediment core GS10_PC15, 223 cmbsf | place: Arctic Ocean: Southern Knipovich Ridge | collected 2010
GGACGCTACATCAATATCGGTTACATCGAGAGTGCAACTACCGAGAATAGCCGCGGTAAGCATACCTTTACCCTTAACAACCAACGGATTGGGGCAGGACTCAGGTTTGATGTCTACCAGAACTTCTAATTCATCACAGGCTAAACCACTATGCAGTTCCAGGTTGTCGATAAGAACCGATGTTCCGGTAGGACGACCCCCGGTAAACTCCGGCCACGGTGCACCATCGTAATTTGGAGCAAAAGACCACGAGCTAACCCACAGTGTGATTTTGGTGATGTCGGTCAAATCAGCATTATTCTCAAGGACATTACTTAGGCATACAGAGTACGTCTTCACGCCAGCCCCAACGTCAACAGCAGTCCCTTCGGCTTGTACACTATAAGTGTTCCTATTCCCGAGGCTGTCATAGAGCTGAAGCTCGCGAACGTGCTCAGGACTACCTGCAATAGCCTTATCCACGTCAAGAGAGATTACGTCACAGGTACTAAGGAAACCGAGCTCTGCGAATGTGAAAGGACCCGAAATCTCACGGTCAAACTTACCGTAATAGCTATTGCACCAGTCAGCCCACCAATAGTCACAGATGGCTGGGTCGCCCCAAGCGCCAGCAGTAGCACCTACACCCACAAAGTTGCCGAGATAGTCCCATCCACTAGCTGGATTCGGAACGCCGGCGCTGTCATTTGTTACGCCGTAATCAACACCCAATGCACCAGATGCCTGGTATAACAAGCCGGTGCCTTCACCCGGGTCTCGTAAATCCGCCCAGGGCCGCGCGGCAATATCATCCATATCATCCAGCACTACAGCCTGTACAGGTGCCGCAATAAAAGCAGCTAATACAATCATTAAAACTAATCTTGTCTTAAACATTAGTTCCTCCTACGTACAAAAAATAAAACATTTCATCATTTCAGGAGCTACACAGCTTCCTGAAAACCCTCTAAACACCTTATGACATAGCCTTTCCTCCCACTTTCTAATCACGGATTTTAATATTGGGCAACGCACCCAATACTAAATCCTCCATCACCTTCACCAGTTTTCGAAAAAAACACATAAACATAAAGTGTTGTCTACCAACACAATTGGTATTCACGATCTTTAAGATAAAACTTCGTAAGTATCGGCCGTGATGCGTCCAAATGCCGGTATGATGCCTGCCTCATCGTATGGGAAACGTTGTAAATCATTAGCTGACCGAACTGTAAAAAAGCTTGAATACTGCCCTTGATGGAGACATAGAGTGCTTTGCTGCAATCTCTCTTACTCTTAGATTGCCCACTGTCAACACTAATAAGCCTCCTCTTCGCTTTGACTTTCCAAAGCAACTGCCTATAATATAGCGGCCCGTTGCTTACTCGTCAAGGACTATTTTATGAAATTTCTTTGATTTACGCCATATAGCGTATTTTTTTGGCCAATTTGCGTCATCGACAAAAAATCGCTGTATCTACAAACATTTTTCCGACATCCGCGACTAAAAGCCGACACAGGACAAGGTTCCCACGAGCACAGAATGCCCTATCCTCTTGTTAATTAAGGCCTTATGAAATATCCGCGTTTGACAGGGGCACCGATAGTGCTCCCTGATATCGTGAAATATCCTGAGGTATCTTCTTGACAGGCCCCCATTTAAACATCTACAATGCCCCGCTACGAACGGCAATTACGATTGAACAGCGGTCTTAGAATGGAGATAATCGCGAATGGAGACAGGTAGGTTGGCCTATTCTTCAAGGATAGAGGTAACGAGACTAAACAACGGCAAACCAATCATCAGCCCCACCTCAAACTGGTGGGAAGATGGGGTAACATTCAATCCCGCAACGCTGTTTCTTGAAAGATCGCCTCAAAACGACCCCATAATCAAGAAACTCCTTGATATAAACAGTCTTGATGACCCCCGAATTAAGGATGGAGTGGTTATAGTCCATTACCGTGCCAGGCCATCAAAAGAACGCGACACCAAAAGACCGTTTAACAGGTCTTTTTCAGGGTTAGCCATCTGTACACCTGAGTTAGAATTGATTCATCGATATAGTAACCCAGTAATACTCCCCGAAGATGATGAACATCATTATGATTATGCCGGCGTCGAGGATGGAAGATTACACTGTTTCGGTGACACTTACTATTATCTTTACTGCGGCGTTGGTCTTAAACCCAATCCCCAGCCGGATTGGCCTGTCAAATCTCAGATATGTCTGGCAAAATCCAAAGACCTGCTGAAATGGGAAAAGCTGGGTCCCGTTCCCGGCAATATCAATACAAAGGAAAACAAAGACGGCGTATTCTTTCCAGACAAAATAAATGGATATTACTTCATGTTGCACAGGCCGTGTTTTGACGCCAATTATTCTAAACATGCAATCGCTTTAGCGACGAGTAGCAGCATTGAAGGCCCATGGGATGACCTCGGAATAATAAAGTATGCGTCTCAGAATCCTAAAATCGCAAAACATATCTGGGTAGGAGCCGGGGCCGTTCCTGTCGCGCTGGGCAACAAGAGGTATCTTGTTATCTACCACCGAGGACATGTATTAAATTCCGGTGAAAAATTGTATGACCTTCACGCAGCTATTTTTAACTTTAACAGATTCGACCCCTCCAGGCCCGACAGAATCATTGAAAAACGTCTCGAACACTTGTTGGTTCCTGAAACACTTCACGAAAAACACGCCGTAAGCAAAGATGGTGTTATGAATGTCGTTTTCACCTGCGGCTGTCATGAATATGATGGTTATATTTACATCCTGTATGGCGGTGCCGATTGTTGCACTCTCGCTGCCAGGGTCAGAAAGGATTCGCTGCTGGATGCGATTGAAAACCCGGAAAAGATTCCTATTTCTGAAAAGGTTCCTATTTCTAAAAAGGTTCCTATTTCTGAAAAGGTTCCTTTTGGAGAGACCGAATAGCAAATAGGAGGCGCCGATGCCGTCATTAGAATTACCGTCATTGGGATTGCTGGATTATGCAATTATTGTAGGTTACATGCTCTTTGCCCTGTCAGTGGGCATTTTTTTTTCGAGGAGGGCCTCAAAGAGTGCGGAAAACTATTTTCTTGGCGGACGTTCATTTCCCTGGTGGATGATATGCATATCGATGATCGCCACCAGCTTCGCATCTGATACTCCATTGGTGGTAACAGAAATCACCCGACAGGCCGGCCTCCAGCGAATCTGGTGGGTATTTGTAGCGGTGCTTACGCTGATTGTCGGCATCTTTCTGTTCTCGCGATTGTGGCGCAGGGCAAACATTATTACTGACGCGGAATTTTACGAGTTGCGATACGAAGGCAAATCTGCTGCGTTCCTGCGGGGGTTTCGCGCATTTTTCGCAGGCGTTGTACAGAATCTCGTTACTATCGGGTGGGTCACCTTTGCGATGAGCACTATTATCACTACAATGACCCCTCTTAATAAATGGTGGGCTATTGGCGCCTGCATGTCCGTAGCTCTGATTTATGCAACATTTTCAGGTTTTTACGGCGTAGTTATTACTGATGTTGTGCAATTTTTTATAGCAACCTTTAGTATGATTGCGTTAGCGGTTATTGCTGTGCACAAAGTAGGCGGGCTTGATGTTGTACTTGAAAAGATCGCTTCTATGGATGGTTATGGCCCCAAGACGCTTTCAATATTTCCTGATTTCGGCAAATTTGATCTCGATACGGTCAAGCTGTTGATATATCTTTTTGTCCTGTGGTGGGCCGATGCCAGCGGATATAATATGCAGCGCATGAGCGCGTGCAGAAATGAACGTGATTCGGTTTTGGCAACTCTTTTTTATGCAATATTCCAGTGCTGCCGTCCGTGGATATGGGTGGTTGTGGCGTTGGTTTCCATAGTCCTGTTTCCGATGTTAACCGCACCTTATACCGACACTCACGCTTATCCCTTAGTGATGAACGAATTTTTAGGTCCGGGGTTAAAAGGGCTTTTGGTTACAGCTTTTCTTGCAGCTTTTATGTCAACCATTGACACACATCTTAACTGGGGAGCGTCTTATATGATGACGGACGTTTACACGCGTTTCATAAACAAAAATGCTTCACCCCGCAGATATATGGTTGTGGCTAAAATCACAGTAGTTCTTATGATGATTGGAGGTGCCTGTATAGTGCCTTTCCTAAAATCGATAACGGCTGCATGGGAATTTTTAGCCATTCTCATGATCGGCGGGGGCATTATTAGTGTCGTCCGCTGGTTCTGGTGGCGGATAAACGCCTATACTGAAATCAGCGCACTTGCTCTTGGCTTGATTGTCGGATTGTCCAACCCTTTTATTCCCAACTCTGTGGTCATATTTGGCTATCCATGGCAGGAGATGCCGTTTGAAATCAAGATAGCCTTACTAACCGGTATCGTAGTGCCGATAAGCATATTAGTTACATTCTTGACGCCCCCTGTATCCAAAGAGAAACTTGAAGTATTCTACCGGAAGGTGCGTCCCGGTGGTTTCTGGGGCGTTGTAAGCAAAGAGGCGCGTAATTTACCCGGCAAAGTCCTGAATGCCGGAACATTTTTAGATGTCATCGGCGGCATTATGTTGTGTTATGGCATCTCTCTCACTATTGGTTATTCAATCCTGCTGAAATTCTCAAAAGCTGGCATTTGTTTTGCTTTGGCGATTCTTGGGGCGGTAATAGTTCGTAGATGGTTCAAAAGGGAAGTCAAAGTACTGTGGGAATCAAAGCTTTCTTCCTCATCTCGAGACTCAACGCAGAAATAAATTTTACAGGTTAATTATGGCGGACATAGCAAACAGGTTTAAGGGAAATCCGATTCTGAGGCCCGGCGATATTCGTCCGAGTCATGAGGGCTTTAAAGTAGAATGCCTTTTGAATCCGGGAGTATTCAGATTTCAGAACAAGACATGGCTGCTGCTTCGTGTAGCGGAACGACCGGTGCAAAAAGAAAACTTTATAAGTTTTCCGGTATTGGAAGATGGTAAAATAAGAATACTGAAATTTGATAAGAGTAACCCTGAATTGAATCTTTCTGACCCACGGATAATAATCTACAAAGGCACCACCTATCTTACCACGCTTTCGCATCTGCGGCTGGTCTGTAGCGACGACGGCATAGAGTTCACGGAAAGCGGCCATCCGCCGATTCTCGGGCAAGGCAATACAGAGAACTACGGCATTGAAGATTGCAGAGTCGCCCAGATTGACGGAACATATTACCTTACGTATACAGCCGTATCGGGAAATGGATATGGTGTTAATATGATGAGCACGTCCGACTGGTCTAACTTTCGCCGTCATGGCATGATTTTCCCCTGTCCAAATAAGGACTGTGCCATTTTTACCGAAAAGATCAATGGTGAATACTGGAGCCTGCACAGACCCAGCGACGTTGATATGGGTGGAAGTTACATCTGGATATCAAGATCAAAGGACCTGGAATATTGGGGTAAGCATAAGTGTATCGCCAGAACTCGTGAAGGCATGTGGGATAGTGAAAGAATCGGGGCCGGAGCAGCACCTATAAAAACAGAAAAAGGCTGGCTTGAAATATACCACGGCGCAGATGCAAACCACAGGTATTGTCTCGGTGCTATGCTTCTCGACCCGAACGACCCGTCCAGGGTACTGGCCCGCTCAAAAGGGCCAATCATGGAGCCGATAGCAGACTATGAGAAGGAAGGTTTTTACGGCAATGTTGTATTCACCAATGGCCATATTGTTGACGGCGACGCCGTTACGATATACTATGGTGCTTCTGACGAGGTTATCTGTGCAGCGACCTTCTCCATAGAAGCAATTCTTGATACGTTGAAAATTGACTAAGAGCTTCTAACAGAAAGAAACGCTCGCGCCTGTCATTCCCGCGCAGGGTCACCGCCCGCGAAGGCGGGAATCCGGATGATTAGTTAATGCAGAAGTTTCATTTTGTTATATGTTCTAAAAACGAGACTGAATATATAGAGGAAAATATGATGAACATGAAGTACATCACAAGAATAAGAATGTTTTTTGCATTGTTTGTTGTGTCGGCCTGTCTTCCAACTCTGACATTTGTGGCGTCCTGTGAGCAAATGGCGTCCTGTAAGCAAATCAGGATACCTCGTGTAGAGCAGATGCCTGACTTTCCCCAGCCTTATCAAATGCGTGACTGGAAAAAGGTTGCCCGTGATTATGATGCCTTTGTTTTCGATTTCAGCAAACGTGGTGAACATCTTCCTTTGATATGGTGGGATAAGGGATTCAGCGATTCCAATGATAAAACATTCGCTTTGCCTTCCTATGTGGGAGATACACGACATCATTATGAAACAATAAATTGCATGGGAGCTATAAACGGGGCTACTCTTGCCGGTATTGACAAGCACAACCAGAATGGCCGCAACTGGGTTTTGATGGTTCAGGGCTATTTCAGTACTAAAGACGGAGTAAACATTTATATCAACACTGCTTCAGATGAAATCGGCAAAACTTTCTGGTATGCACTGTTTCCGAACATACTTTTCTACCGGATACTCAGCTATTATCCCGGCACGGGAGACATGGAGAAACAATTCTATATCGTCGCGGACAGATGGTATGACGCATGTGTCGGCATGGGCGGAAAGACATCACCCTGGACCGTGCCGAATTTTGACCATACCGCTTTTAATTTTAATACAATGACGCCTTTTGATAACAACATATGGAAAGAACCCGGCAATGCCGGAGCTATCGCATGGATTGAATACATGGCTTATGCGAGAAGCGGCAATAAGAAGTATTTGGATGCCGCCAGATGGGGGATTGAATACCTGGACAAAACAAGTCAGAACCCACTTTATGAAATACTTTTCCCGCACGGGGTTTATACCGCAGCTCGTATGAATGCCGAGCAAGGCACCAATTACAACATTGAAAAACTGGTCAACTGGTGTTTCGATGGAAATAACTGGAGAAAATGGGGTATCCCCGCCGGCAAATGGGGAGGTATGGATTGCAGCGGCCTTGTCGGCAGTGTATGGAAAGAGGACTACATGTATGCTTTCACCATGAACACGTTCAATATGGCAGGCTCGCTTGTCCCTGTTGTCCGGTATGACCAGCGATTTGCCGCAGCCATCGGAAAATGGATGCTCAATGCGGCGAACAGTGCCCGTTTCTTTTATGCAAATGCACTGCCCGACGACCAGCAAACCGACGCCGAATGGTCTCGCAAATACGACCCTGATTCCTGCATTGCATACGAGGGTCTGCAGCAAAGACGCATTGACTATGATAGAGTCGATTCTGACTATAAAACAATATCCGGCAGAATAAAAACGGGAACTTTCAAAGAAACGATGTATACAAATAAGGAGTATGAAGTTCTTGAGGAAAAGATGGTCGGGAAAACAGCCCGGCTGGAACATATCTGGGAAATATCTCTTTCACCGGCAGTGGAGTACGAAATAACAGTTGTCGGACATCGCGGAACAAGCGGTAACGGGGAGGCTTTTGAGTTTTCTTATGCTTCGTCACCAGAAGGCCCATATAAGAAAGCTCTTACTATAAGCTCCAGAGAAAATATTGGGATAGCAGCCGATATGAATATATCCGGCAACATCCTCTATCTTAAAATCGAAGATTCGAATTCGGATTGCAATGATACTGAGCTCGACACATTTTATACAGATGATGTTTATGTTTGTTCGAAGAGCGGTAAGAGTCCCTATGCTACTGGCGACGCAAAAAATAGTAAGTGGGGGCATACCAACTTTGGTCTTTACGGCTCATCTTTTGTGGGGATATTCGGCGGTATCATCGAAACCACCAACGTCGAAGGGATACTCAAACTTGATTGCCTGGCAACCGACTATTTCCATAGTAAGGCTTATCCGACATATCTTTACTACAACCCTCATTCAGAGAAAAAAACGGTAAATATTGATTTAGGCACTGAACACAAGGGCATCTATGACGCTGTCGAAAATAAGTTTCTTGTTACTGATGCTGCAGGAATACAGAGTTTTTCAATCGAACCGGACTCGGCTGTTTTAGTTGTTTTGACGCCGGCATCAGGCAAGATTAAATATGACGGCAAAAAAACACTGATTGACGGTGTAGTCGTTGATTATATGAACGGGAAATAATATTTAACCCGGATTTCCCATCGATACACAAACCATCGATGGCTCCGTATCGCCGATGTTGATTGGTGCCTCGACGTGTTTGTATTCGGGATAAACTCCGCCGGCTACGGACGAAGCACCGGCAAGCCAACCGAACAAGGCACATACCTTGACGCAAGAGCAGCTTACGAATGGCTGACTGAAGTCAGGAAAATCCGTCCTTCACAGATCGTACTGTTCGGCCGAAGTCTCGGCGGCAGCGTCGCGGCGCAACTTAGCACTGTAAAACACGATTTTTTGTTAAAATTACACACTATCAGCGAAGAAACATTTTCAAAATAATCTTTTATTTTGGTATTATAAAAAATATATTCGCTTTACAAGACCCGGGGTCAAAGGTACGAAGGTTATATATTTCTTTGTAATCAGTAAAGCGGGAAATATAGGTTTAAATATTGGAGGTCTTTATGTGGTCTGATTTTGCCCCCATAATCTTTGTAAGCTTGTGTTCAATGCTATTTTCCTGTAATTCCCCTGTATTTGCCCACATGGATTTTCATGAAGAAATTGATTTAATCAATCAACAATTAAAACAGTCCCACCACAATAAAGAGTTGCTATTGAAACGAGCTTACTTATTTCGTTTAACTGGTCGGCACAAGGATGCTTTGAATGAATTGAATCATCTCATTAAAAAATATCCTGAACATGCACCTTTTTACTTTGAGCGGGCCATGACATACAAAGAATTGAGCGATTACCGCCAGGTCGAAGCTGATTTGACAAGAAACATCCGACTGGCCGGAAAAGAACCGAAAGTACTTTCCGAACGGGCAGCGAACAGGGAAAAATTAAAACAATACCAACAGGCACTTGATGATTATCAATCAGGGTTGCAGTTTTCACAAGATGAAAATTTTTATCTTCGTTTCGGTAAGCTATATCAACGATTAGGACATTACCGGAATGCTTCTAATATTTTTGTGAGCGCACTGAAGCAATGGCCAAGTTCAATTGTTTTGGTCGAGGCATTACTCCGCCTTGAAATCGTTCGTGGAAATTATAATCAGGCCCACCGGCTCTGCACCGATGCTCTTGGAAAACAGAGTTTTAAAACTCCACTGCTGTTACTTAAGGCAGAAGTTTATAAAGCCGCAGGCCGGAACGAAAATGCAATGAAGACTTGGGAGAAGGCTTTAAGAGAATGTGAATTCAGAATCAATACTGGAAAGGCAAGCGCAATCCATAGAACCTACAGGGCTGAAGTTTTGCTGGCTATGGGGAATTTGGAAGAAGCCGACAAAGAAATTGAATCAGTTTTAAAAAAATACCCGGATTATTCAAGAGCATCTGCATTGAAGCAACACATTGAATCCGCAAATATCTCTTCCCAGGTTACTCCTGACAAAATCTTTCCGGATCAGGATTGGACCTTTCTACATCGCGCTGCCTACCAAGCCCAGAGCGATTTTGTCAGGCTCCTTATCAAAGCTGGTGTCGATGTGAACGCAAATGATAAAAATGGTAATTTACCACTTCATATCGCTTCTGTTCGTGGTCACACTGAGATCGTAAAACTCCTGCTCGATGCCGCCGCCGCAGTCAATGTCAGCAATAAGCAGGGCCGTATCCCGCTGGACATGGCTGCCAATGCTGGTATCGTCGAAATTCTTCGGCAAACTAAAGCCAAAACCAACAAGGACGGTACGACTAAACAAGGTAAAAAACGATAAAAGTAAAAAGGGTTTTTATCCATCATAAGATTGTATACGATTCTTTGGATACTCCATCTATTTCTTGCTTGTCTCCAACTAAAAAATAGGGTATAATTGTTTCGGTTTGTTTTCCCTTAGGAATGGTCTTTATATCAAGGCTGTTAAAAAAACTGAACCTGGGGCTGGCAAGATGAAAAGAATACATACGTTTTTACTTGTAACATTTGCAATCATTTTCGGACTGCTCGATACCACCACCGTTTGCGCTGCCGACATCGTTCGTGGGCCATACCTGCAGAATGCAACTCCAAACGGTGTTACTATAAAGTGGCGCACCGACGTAAACGAAACCAGTAAGGTATGGTATGGTACATCATTAGCAAGTCTTGATCAGACGCTCACTGACCCGAATTTAGAAACAGATCACACAATTCGGATTTCAGGATTGCCATCGGCTAGCAAATACTTCTATCAGGTTGGTGCAGTCAACGACGTTGTACTTGCCGGAGGAGATGCCAACCATTATTTCGTTACCTCCCCTCCTGCCGGCTCAACTGATCCAATTCGTATCTGGGTTTTAGGTGATTCGGGAACGGCCGATGACAACGCCAGGGCCGTCAGAGACGCTTATCTCGAATTGGCAGCCAGCGACGGGGAAGCGGACATTTGGCTAATGCTCGGCGACAATGCTTATATTGGTGGGTCGGACACAGAATATCAGAATGCGGTTTTCAATACCTATCCGAGGATACTCAGAAATAAACCATTATGGTCTACACGAGGCAACCACGAGATGAGTGAGACTGTCTATTACGGAATTTTCGACCTTCCAGCGAACGGAGAAGGGGGTGGACTGGCTTCTGGTACGGAACATTATTATTCCTTTGATTATGGAAATGTCCATTTTATCTGCCTTAACTCTGAAGAAACCGCTCTTAGCTCCGATCCCAATAGTGCTATGTACCAGTGGCTTGAACAGGACCTGGCCGGTACTCTGCAGGATTGGATCATTGCATACTGGCATCACCCTCCTTACAGTAAAGGTTCGCACGATTCTGATTCTGAGAATCAACTCATTGATATGAGGGAAAATGCCCTGCCCATCTTGGAAGCCGGTGGTGTCGCTTTGGTATTGGCAGGGCATAGCCACTCCTATGAGCGGTCCTCCTTTTTGGACGGACATTACGATTTATCCGGTACCTTTGACCCGAATGTTCATGTTGTCCAGACCGGAGACGGCAGAGAAGACGGTGATGGAGCCTATCAAAAGTGTGGAAATGTCGGAGCTGTCTATATCGTAGGTGGCAGTTCAGGCACGACCGGCGACGGCTCTTTGAATCACCCTGCGATGCAGGTGTCAATTAAAAGTCTTGGATCACTTATTATTGATGTGAACGACACCCGCATGGATGTCTTCTTTTTAAGGAAAAACACCAGTCCTATACAGATTGATGATTATTTAACGATTGAATCTGGAGGCCCACCCGGTTGGTGCTATGGTTCAGCAGATATTGATGGTGATGGGGAGGTTGACGGAAAGGATTATGCTGCTTTGGCGGTTAGGTGGCGTGACAGTGGGTGTGGAGTTTGTGGAGAAGCCGACCTCAGCGGTGATGAGCAGGTTGAATTTGATGATCTGTGGTGGTTT
>SDBV01011549.1_pt1 | contig 11426 bp, 24 predicted proteins | sample 2277081 | NCBI WGS metagenome assembly SDBV01 (sample SAMN10402039, study PRJNA504765) | marine sediment metagenome | isolation source: marine sediment core GS10_PC15, 223 cmbsf | place: Arctic Ocean: Southern Knipovich Ridge | collected 2010
CAATAGAAAGACGCCATAAGGACAACTTTGGCGCCATGTCCAGCAACACTGCCGTCTGTCGAGATATTATTGCTGAAATTGTTGTGGAAATTTTTGATGAATTCTACCATAATTGCTCCTTAAAGCATGACACGGACGACACAACCACACAACATCGAGTTGATACGATTTCTCATACCCACGGTGATGATGCGCCTCTGTTTTGGTTTGGATACCACATTCGGAACAAGTTGCGGGACGAACAAGAGTACCAATTCTGAGAGCTAATTCACTAGCTTTTCTGGCTTTGATCTTAAGCTTATTATTTTCCCGGTATTTCTGGGATGTGGCTTTCCCTTTGTGGGATTTGACATACTTGTTTTTAGAGGATTTCCCAGCGTCGGATTGGCGGTACTCTTTTCTTTCCTTGGTATGCGCCCTGCTATATTTGAGACTTCTTTCCCTACCGCATTCAAGACACTGGGTGGAATTACCCGACTTTATGTGTTCTATGTTGTGTTTATCGCAGATTTTTGACATGACTAATCCCCCTACAAAAAACAGGCCAAGCAGGACTCGAACCTACAATACGGATATTCACCCGCAGTTTTACCAATTAAACTATTGACCTACTATTCGAGCGATGCCCTAGCAAACATGACATGGCTGTTTGTTATCCTAGGACAGTTTCTCGCGCTCTTATTTTTACAACTAATCGAGTTGAGACAGTCGCGCCAGCGCGATCATCCTGTTTATTCAACCCGTCCGTTGTGCTATGCCGTTCAACGTACCATCATATAGACGAAACCCAACCTGCCCGGTTGCGCCCCGACTATTAGACGAATTCTAACAAATCATTGAACACTACCACGATCAAATTAACAGACCCCGCGAACCATCAGTGATACCGCGCCAGACCCACAAAAGACGATACTACTGTGATAGCGTTGACTAGACTTGCTATTGGAAATGTCTATTACATAGCAATTAAAAACCCACGCCCCACGAGGTGACTTCCCGCGCCAGACTATCGCGTAATTAACACGACTATAACTCCAGCAGCCTTGACTGTCCTGCACTGAACAGAACCCATGCCTTGACTACAAGGAATCGTGTAGACGATCTGACACTTATCCCACCTACGCTTATTGGACGTAGACTGAGCCCACATTATTGGACTCTGCGTTTTGTCGCCTCTAAGACTGGTTCAGACCGATAACCATGACTCCGGTTCTGACCCTATAACGCGCGTCCTGCGCCTAATAAGACCCTACTGCGGTGGACTATCGGACTTTGCCAACCCCGTCCGGGAATACCCGACGCTTACCGGATTTCCCGCTGTGATTGGTTATGGGAATCGCTGACACTATATTTCGTGCCTATAACGATAGGGGACTACCCTACCAAGCAATTCAATTCAGACTTTACGTCTAAATATCCATCGGTCCACATCCTATAAATGAAGCAAAGTCGGCACTTATAGGATGCGGTGCGAGAGACACTTAGCGGACTACTTGCCCAACTTGGCAAACGCCTTGCGAGTTTCGGTGACAGTCCCGCGACGTCCGAGAAGGGACTCCGCGATAACCGTCGCACTATCAGACCCAAAACCAAGGTCACGACTAGGGGTATATTCCCCACCATGCTCGATTTGATTCTCCAAGGCCTCATAAGCCTCCTTAAGTCCGGTAATAGCGTCTTCGATATTATCGAACCTTGACGCTGCATCGACGATTTGCTTGTTTCGCCGATAAACAGCAGCGGTCTGGAGAAACTTGGCCTTATTGTATTCGACATCGGTCTGATTCTCGGGCGTTCCGGTAACAGTAGACGTGGTCATAACATATCCCTTCAAGACAGTTATCGCCCGTCCAATGTCCGAGACTACTTCGCCCAGACTATCGGACGAACAAGTAGAAAACTCGTTTTGGAACTATATTCGGACCAACATTGCGTCGGCCACTTATTATCGGTGGTTCTGATAACCACGTTGGAATGATAACTAGTGTGCGCCCTATTAGTACAGGTTGGACACCCTATAATAAGGTTTCATCATTGTAGGTCCATTTTTATTATCCACAATGACAATACCGGACACTGGGAAAATTCGCCCAATGTCATAGGGCACACACTACTTATCACACCCTTTGTCGTCTTGCGTCCATTTTTGTGTTTCCTCTTTTCCCTTACAACATACTCTAGGCTTAGTTATACATGATGTCAAGATCGTTTTTATTTTTCTTCGCCCATAACTCCCTCGATTCCATCCTCCCAGACCGGTTATTATAGGCAAAGACCGATAATCTGCAATTGTAACAAAGTCCGTCTTTTGAAACCATTTATAAGACCTTCCGCCGATAATACTGCGCTTATTGGCCTAAAAACCGCGATTTTATCGGAAAGACCGGTAAAAGGGGTTATGCGAGTCCTATAATCCACGATTTTTGCGTTCTATAACAATGAAAATTCGATATTATTGGTCAAATCCTATAAGAAATGAGTCCTATAACACAAAACCATCGTTATTTCGGTCAAAAACAGCGATTTTAGGACATAAAGTAAACTGTTATTGGTATTGTCTTATAATGTGCAGTGGTTGGTCCGTATAATCTTTTGCGGATAAGGTCCGAGAATGTCCCTTTGTGCAAAACGTCTTATAAGAATCTTTAAGGTGTGATAATATTCAGGAAAGTCAACGGTCCGAATAATTCGATGGCTGCTTTGTTATAGGCCGTTGCGGCTTCTGTTTCAGTCCGATAAGAACCCAGGAACTTGCGTTTACCACGGCGCTTATTATCGGAGCATAAGCCCGATGGTTCCGATAATGTTATTTGTGCTCTCCAGGGTCTTATAATTCGTCTCTTGTCGAAAAACACGCCTTTATAGGAACTAGATGTTTTCGTAGATAATCTCTTGCGCGCATTAGCTTGGTTCCCTCTATTATTGGTCTTGCGTAGGTTGGTCCGCGAATTGTTTAGTCCGTTTCCGTCGATGTGATCTACCATATCGGACCTTGGAGCATCGAGTAGTCCCATAATCATGCGATGTAAGTAGATGGTTTTGCCGTTTTTATGGGTCGCCACATAGGTGGTGTTGCGCCCGATAAGTCTGGTCCACTTATAAGACCCAAGATCGAGTGTCCGATAATCTTCGGAATCAACAATAGCCGATAACGAATAGGCACGACCGATAACAGGTAATTTCATCGTAGTTCCCATAACTTATTATACGTCCGAAGTGATTTTTTGTTCCAATAAAATCGTGATAATTTTGAAACAAACGCACATTGCGATATTATGGAGCATTTCAGATAATAATATACGCTATCGCTCACAGAGTAAACGATTATGGTATAGGTCCGATAAAACGCAGTAGTTAGTCCGATAATTTTTCTGTTCGCGCAAGAAAAAAGACCCGATAATACGGGCCAGTTCTCCTTTTGTTATCGGTCGTTATTCGTATGGGCTTGTCGATGCGCCGTACATATCGGTCCCGTCGATAATTCCCATCATTCCGGTAATGTTCCGCATTTCCACTATTGAGAGGGTAGGAATCGGTTTACCATGCGAGCAAGTATCTAATGCAAAACACCATATTTTATTGGTATTACGATAGATAAGCCCGATTTTGCAATTAGTCCGATAAACGCCGATACGGAACGGCCCTTCAGTCTGAAAACTAACCATATTATCGCTCCCTTATACTTCGCACTTTATCGGAAACGCCTTCGCGCGATCGTCCCATACTCTTGCGTCCACATTTCCAACATTATCGCCATCGTCTACATCCGAGAATATCAGATTCCCGATGTACCGATAATCGTTTGCCAAACGTCTGATAAGCGCCGCTTTCGCCGTTGTTCGCTTGGTCCCAAAACTACACACGCCGTAGGTCCGAGAATGGAAAGGTCCAATAACCACGGCCCGATAACCATGATAGCACTTTTCGTACCGATAACGTAGGGTCCGTTTTTTCCCCATGTTATACTGCGCTGTCGCGTCCGATAGTACAACCTTGCCCGTTTGTCCCATAACCTTATTCGCCATCGTTGCTCTCCAGAGGTCCAGTAATAGTTCGTTTCCCTATACACTATATTATAGCACACAGGCGCGGAATGTCGAGCCGATAACTTGAAAATCTCAGATTCTTTTTTCGTCCGATATTACCACAACACGATGGTCGCGGCAAGGGCCAATAATACAGTGCGAATCCAGAAGCGAGTACGTCTCATAACAATCTCCTTAGTCCGATAACACATGGGGCAAACTGGCTTAGCTTAGTCCGGTAAGTCGCAGTAGGTCTGATAACGCCACCTAGGCGAATAGTCCCATTTCCACTTGTGTTATATCGCCATCCGCGCGATACCAACCGTCTTGATAACACAAAGATGTTTTCGAGTCTAGCTCTACTCCGGCGAGCCTATCGTTAAATGCTTGTTTGAATTCGGCTCCGTAGTGCCTACCGTATTCTTGCGAGTAGTGCCGCTCCCAATTGTATGTTTTGCTTGGCATCTTCATCATGTACCCCCCTACCCACATGGTACGATTCGCTTACCCGAATGTCAAGGGGAAGGGGAAAAATTTTTTCAGGCTAGACAAGGGTAACAAGTGTGTCTCTCAGAAGATGTCCGATAACAATCTTGCCGCTCGTCGTGTCGTGTCCGATAATCCGAATGTCTCCATTGCTCATGGTAGCGATAACACAACCATCTTCGTCCGATAATGTCATCGCTGTTGTTCGTCCGATAGTCATGGCTAGCTTGTCCGATAAGCCGCGTGTGGTGGAAGGCCCGATATTACCGCTGCGTGGGATTTGAAGTGTCGCTTGTCCGAACATTATAGGTCTCCTTAGTTATCGGCGTTGTCTATCTTGGTCCGATACACATTGAAGCGTAGGTTACCGGATGTTACACACACGATAGCGGATCCGTTGGTGGTGAACCCGATAATAGTTCCGTTTTGGAATTTAGTCCCTTTTGAAGAAACATTATATCCGTTTTTATCGAACCTTTTCTTCCAATATGTACCCGATACAATCTGTCCGATAGCAAGATTAGTCGTCATTTTATCACTCCCTTAGTGAAGGTCTGATAAGATCAGTCTTATTTTCACGATACCGCAGATTATCAGAATAGCCGGTATAACACACAGAGAGAACATATTATCGCTCCCGAAAGAAGTTGTTGGTCCGATTAGTGCTTGCTCGATAGTTCTCTGTGTATGGTCTTCACGGCGACCAACGCGAAGAATGTACCGATAACACAACCCATGTGGTAGGCGTCCGAGAAAAGCCAGTTTGTTGCGTCTGCGAGTAGCGTCTGATAATTCATAGTTTCTACCTTCCGTTTGTTTTGTTCGTCTCTTCATATTCATTGTATGATACCGATTAGGGAAAGCAAACAGAAAGAGGAAATATATTTTAGGCCCGATAAGTTCTCTCGCTCGTCGGGCGAGCTTGGTCCGATAAGAGAAGAGTATTAAATAGTCCGATAACAGAAGATAGCTCGATGGGTAGCAAAGGTCTGATAACAAAGCTCAGATAGATTAGTCCGATAAGTCTAGTAAGGGGTGGTACAGTTATAGGCTGGGGTCCGATAAGTAGGTAGGTCCGATAAAGCTCGGGGGGTTCGCACAAATCCCGATCCAAAAAGTCATGACCTACAAAGAAACGTGTACACTCGTTCTTGTACACCCGCCCTTTCTTTCACAAAAAGATGGAACAAGCACCCTACTTGCACGTATAATATGGTACCAGACATAGGTCTGATACCGGAGCTACTCGCGGCTAGTCCACCTTTTGTGTCTCGCAGGGAATTTAATATGTGTAAAATAGATTGGTCAAAAATAAAAGCAGTGCCTAGTATCACCCAGGAGGAAATGGATAGATTGAATTCTCCAAATGGGAAATTGTGCGACTACTGTGGGGGAGAAATAATTACCGGAGATTACGAGGGATGTGGTGCTTGTAGCGACTGCTACGATCGTTATTCCGTAAAATAAGCAAAGGGGAGAGATGCAGTATGTTTGATATAGATTGGGACAAAATAGAAAAATCTGCTGAGAGAATAGGCATCAGCCAGGAAGAGATGGATAGACGGTATTCTCTAAGTGGAAAATACTGTGATTACTGTGGAGTACAAATGATTATCGGAGACTATGAGATATTTGGAACTTGCAGCGAATGTCTTAGGTCTCGACTGTGAGTCAATCGCCTCTTCCCCCTCTTCTTCCCCCTCCAAGGGGGTACCCCTCTTTCTCAACCCCAGAATCAATGACCTTATCGCCCCACGAAAAAGTCTGAAAAAATCGGAGGTTTGTGGAACAAACACTTGCAATTGACGTATCATAAGGTATCAACCAGAGCTTCGCACTTTTGCTTTGAAAGGAGAAGACATGCAATTGTACTTATTTGTTAGAAGTAATTATATAGATTATGGCGAATATATAGGAGGTGTAGTAGCCGCTTTGAATCCGGCAAGAGCTATGGAGATAATGAATGATTTATGTTTTGAAGACGAACAGTGGGAATGCACTCTTATAGCCAAAATTGCTGAATCTCAGATAAAAGAAGGTATTGTTTTGGAATCTAGTAACAATGAATGAATTAATCATAGAGTTTATATCGGAGCCATACACGGCTAGTACTCCTTTTGTGTCTTGCAAGGAATAAAAAAATGGGTAAACCTGGACCAGTAGAGATTTTTGACACAGGACCGATTAATGTAGAAGATTTTATTGATAGGGCAAAACAACAATTAGATTCTTTTGGTAAAAATATGAACAACTTAAAGACCATGAAACGAAAACGACAATCTTTGTTTAATTGGTATATGACATTCGGTTTTTGGAATGAAAGTTTAGAATATATAGATGAACTAGAAGCTTTCGGTAGTCCAGGAGGGTAATAATACGAGAGGAACAAGAATGAGAATTAGAAATTGCCCAAACTGTTTTGGAGATGGCTTCAGAGGTCATGGTGGTAGATGTTTTTACTGTCATGGGAAAAAGAAGGTTTCATCTGATTTTGTCAAGTGGGAGAATACTAGGGAGAAACTTATCTTTAGGCTTATTCAACAATATGAAGTACTAAAAAATAAATGGATCAAAGATCAAATTGTTGCCGATGTTTCGAAGTGGCAAGATAAAAATCCAAAACCTCGCAAATTCCCGAAGACTTGAGGTGGCTGCTCTTAAACAACCGCTTTATCAGACGGGAATCACATCCAAAAAAATCTGAGATGAGTTGGAACAGGGGAGGCAGTTGGACGTACAATAGAAGTGGATAGTGTAGTACAAAACAGGAGACTGAAATGGAAAATATAGACACAAAGAAATTGAAGCAAGACGGACTGGTTCTGGATTTGAATCTTGGACCTTTCAATCCGGGAATAGAAGTTTTGTCCAAAACTGAGGAAGCCGAATATAGCACAGGTTTTTGTGGAGACACCGTTAGTTATTTTTGTGACAGTAAAGGGTTCTCTATTACGAAAAATTTAAGTAACGTTAACGTGTTTGTTATTCCCACATTTGAGATTACATGTTCGGAAATCGTGTTTTCAAGTGGTGAAAATATCGAGGAAAGCACAGTAGCCTATCTGATGCGATCGATAGAGAAGGATGTCATTAATCTTATTCTTAGACTACAGACGGTCGTAGGTGGAGAAATTGAGCCAAAAAATGTTGTGATACCAGTAGCCAATAAGCCACGATTCTATAGACAGAAAAATATAATTTATGGCCATACGGAGTTGGGTGTAGCAGTTTTTCATGAGCCACACTAGGTATCGACCAGGGGATCGATCCCGGAGCTTCGCACACTTTTTTCAGGAGTAGAGTTATGAAGGTTGCAGTATTTGTTAGAAATGATGAAATTATTGTCGTTGGTCTTAATGCAGATGGCCATCCGATAGATAAGGACGGAACTTTATTCGGTCCCCGCTCTGGACGATCCATTAGCACATTTGAAAGAATCGACGCAAATTTCGGTGATGGTCAAATTGTTCAGATTGATTCAATGAATGAGGCTTACTGTATATAACAGATCACTTTGTCGTCTTGCAAAAAGGAAAATTCTTATGCAAACAAGTCATGGAAAACGATACATTGTTGTTTGTGAATCAGATTGTTCCGATTATAGCAGAATACTCTACAAAATTCTGGAAGTTGTCAATGTGACTAGTCTTAAAATCGGAGACGTGTTGTCAAAAGGCTCGTTAAATGCATACGAATCACAAGGGATTGATATTATGATTATGGGCAAGGAGCGTTATGAGTAAACCTTGATGTTCCTCACCCTGAAAGGAAAAACACATGGCTTTCATAGAAATCTATACTAAGCTTCTTGATTCTCCTAGACAAATAATTGGCGATGATGATTTTATCAAAAACTCGCAAGATCACATAAAAAAGATACTGTCGGGCTGCACAATTCGTGGAGGCCCCCAGAGCTTCATATTTCTCAGCAATGGGTCTGTGATTGCAACGGACGATATTTCTTATATTAGATACGTGTTTGGAGAGGAAAAGCTATGAGACCTAGAATTGGTGACTTGGCTATCATAAACTTTGGCAAGGACTTTGGCAAGGATGGCGGCGATATGTTGTGTATAGTCACGAGTCTTACAAATGAACACCTAAACAAAGAAACAGGAAGATGTTCACATTTTGTGTACTGGACAGAGATTGGAGGGAGACTCCATGTGTACGACGCAGGATTACCTGTTGACCGATTAACTCGTGTTGTTCCAAAATCTGGTAAGTGGGACGGAACCTTGGGGAGCCTGACGCCAAAGGATGTATGTCCTGTTGCATAGTAGATTGAAAGGGAGAATATGGCAGAGATAACCAAATTTAAATCAGAGGATCATGGGATACCACAGGACAAGTTCGATTATGTGGTCAAGATGTTAAAAGACAACGGGGTTACTTTCGAGCAAGACCGTAGTCCAGATAATCCGCGACTTAGAATGATGGGCGTACAGCAGTGCGAGGATATCACAGTCTGCAAACTGAATAATAATTTTGATGGGGAGAAAATAAATCCACGTCAGATGAACAAGGACATGTTTGAGCACTTTACTATGACGTTGTCCACGAAAGATACGGTTCGAGTCATTCAGACATCACGACCTATGATGGTACATGGTGGGAGTGGCAAATTAATTCCAAATATACAGAGGTATCCAACAGACAAACTGAGTAAGAATCTTTCGGACATATGTCGATTTGGACACTGGTTGTATTGGATGATTTCTCTTTGGGAGTATTTTGTGTCAGATGATATATATCTCTGGGCAGAGTCTTGCGGTTGCGCAGAACTACTTGACGACGAAAAAAGTTATTTATATGATACTTTCAATTATTATAAAGAGGTGGTTCAGTCGTTCGTAGATATATTCGGATATGATGTAATAGAACAGGCTATGAATGATCTTGCTATATGTGGACATTGTGGTACTGAATATGGGGCAAGCTCAGACTAGCCTTTTGTGTCTCGCAACAGGAGAAAATTATATGGAATTCATAGATTACAAAGATCGCACTTATTATAAAGTTAAAGATTTTTTGATAGGTAGCGGTCTGGGGATATGTGACGATGAGGGGGAAAGAGTCTGTGGAGACGAAGAGTATACGGTCCAATCTTGCATTGGGATTTTGCTTAGAACAGAAGTCCCCCACGACCATTGGTGCAGTGTTTTACTTAGAAAGAAATTTAGAAAAGTTTTTTTAGGACACATAAAATTCAACGAGTTTTATAATCTTCCTGGAAATAAACCACGAAAGTGGGTCTTTTTTCTATATGGAAGAAAAAATATTCAATTTGCGAAGAATATAATTAAACGAATTGAGAAGAAGTTTGGCGTAGAGATTGTGATAGAGTTGAAGACAGAGAAGATCAAAGTGGAGAAAGTGTGACACCTAATGAACTTATATCTGTTTATAAATAAGAATCCCAGTTGGGCGTGGGCAGCTAAATGTATTGTCGCCGCTGAGACTATAGGAGAAGCTAGAGAGTTGGTGAATCATAGGCCACCCAATAGGCCTAACTGTAATAAGTGGACCTATACTATATTATCGAAAACAACACAGTCGGGAGTCAGGGCTGGAATCTTGATGTATCGTTGTTGAGAGACGAATAGTGATAGAAAAAAGGAAGTATTTCGCAATGATAACACATGAATTAAAACAAGAACACTGGAGAGAATACGATTTCGGAAACAGGGTATACAGGATAGTGAATCCAATACTATTGACTTTTAGGGTTGGAGGTACCACCCATCGAGTATTGGACCGCGCAGGCATTGTACATTGTTGTCCTGCTCCTGGTCAAAATGGGTGTGTGCTAAGGTGGCTCCCAAAGAATACTACTGATCCTGTCCAGTTTTAGGAAATAAAAAATGAGAGAAGACCAAGCAAAGCAATGGCCGTTGTTGGATAGACTGAAGACTGCGAGAAATACAGTCGAACTTCGGATCAAGAAGTTAGATCGGGCTATGGAGATATTGGAGAAGGAGCCTGACGCAGAAGAGTTGTTGGCGATTGTCCGTGCGTTGAATATCTAAGTATAAGGGAGGAATTGGAATGACATGGTTAGTATTCGGCTTATTTTGGGGTGCATTGATAGTGGCCGCTATTGCGATATGGTTACTCTTACTCTCTGATATTGGCACAAGAAAGAACATATATTCATCCACAGAAGTGAGGGAAAAGGATAAAGGATGTTGGTATTGCAACAAAGGCCGTGGGAAGAAAGGATAAGTAATGACTGAGTTTAATCCAGAAAATCATGGGATACGCAAGGACAAGTTTGACTATATAATTAAGATGCTCGAAGAGTGTGGTGTTACCATTAGTGTTGAACATACATCATCCAATCCTGATTTGATTATTGCAGAGTTGCAGCAATATGAAGATGATATGGTTGAAAGTATAAACGACATATTTACAGGATTAAAGGTGATTCCTCGTCGTATGACGATGGATACGTATAAACATCAAGTAGTTTCTTTCATCTCAAATGGCGTGGCGCATAAAATAAGTTGTTCAACTCCTTTAATGGGATATAATGCCGAAGGTAAACTAACGCAGCATCCGACTATAGTGGCAGAAGACAGCGTCCCAGAAGAATTTTTGGGTATTTATCTTTTAGCTGCGCTCTTGCGACATGCGGTTGCTTTTTGGAAAGATTTTGTTGCTGATGATATCTATACATGGGCGGAAAAACGCGGATGTGCGGACTCGCTCAACGATGAGGGTAGCTATTTATATAACGCCTTTGACTATCAGAAGGAAATAGTCGGGACACTTATAGCTGTTTTTGGGCACGACAGAATAGAGCAGGCTGTGAATGACCTTGTCGATAATTCTTGTTGTGGAGAATAGAATGACTGAAAATAAAAAAGACCATTCGTGGATTGTATTAAATCGCACGAGAGATAATTATTGGAT
>SDBV01011551.1_pt1 | contig 11425 bp, 10 predicted proteins | sample 2277081 | NCBI WGS metagenome assembly SDBV01 (sample SAMN10402039, study PRJNA504765) | marine sediment metagenome | isolation source: marine sediment core GS10_PC15, 223 cmbsf | place: Arctic Ocean: Southern Knipovich Ridge | collected 2010
GCTGCCTGTTGCGCCCTGAGGGTGCTAATCTCGCAGCATCTAAGATTCGGACGATTTTCTCATGTTCAACATCGTGTGTTGAAATACGAGTCTTTAAACTCGCTCTTTTCCTGATTGCTTCTAATGTTTCCACTTAATCTCCTTTCAGACTCCATAATTTGCCCATTCCTTACTTAGGCGGGGCTTCATATTAAGAATTCAGATTTGATACTACCATTATACACGTCTTTATCTGTTGTAAAAAGCAACTGTGTAAACCTATCATACTTATTCAATGTATGACTCAAGTCCTAAAGTTTCTAGCTGAATTTGCCGAGAATGGGATAATCCATAAGGAATGGAGGCGATTCTATATAAACAGGGCTTCGTATATGGAGATGGCCACCTAGTGGGCATGCGGAATGTAGTTACGACAATTGAGAGGGAGATGGTGTTAGCTTGACATCAGAAGTCGATTAACAATTTCTTTGATACGGTTACTATCAGATACTACTCGTTCCAATAGCATATTTAGCTCAGCACGTAGCTTGTTTCTCTCGTCTTCGGAAAACGAGGATAGTTCAGAGGACAGGTAACCAGCCATGATAAGCAACTCGTTCAGGTCAAAGCCCAAGGGCTTGGCAACTAGCTGTAACGTATGAGATGACGGGACACGCTCCCCTTTCTCAATTCTACTTAGATGGGCTATAGATACACCTGACATTTCGGAAAGCTGTTTTAGCGACAGTGGAATGCTGTTCCTTTGTTCCCTGATTATTTTACCTATGTTTTGCTTGCTGCTCATTCGGTCTTCGCCTTTGGCCTCTCACTTGCCACATTGTAGCCTAAATAGTTAGGAGAGGCAAAGGGGTGCATGACACGATAACGAAACCACAACGAAGTCCTACTTACGCTTGTGGCTAACCTTTCTGAATAGGCAAGTCTTAGCGTGCGGAATGTAGTTACCGTCGTTAATTCCATTCTTTTATTATTTCGTGAGATGGAACGACAAGACACACTCTTGTTATGGACATTAGAGCTGCCTTATGCATCTCTTTATCAGGCGATGAGACACAGTCCTCAACAACAATAGTGTAGAAGCCTCTACTGGATGAATCCCTTGCACTTGAATCGATACCCCATTCAGTTGCAAGACCAGTAAATAGAATTGTATCTATGCCTTTATTTCTCATCATATTTTCGAAATGTGTGCCAATGAATATGCTATCTGAGTGTTTGTTTATGATTAAGTCGTTGTCTTTCGGAGTTACTTCGCTGTGAATTTCGGATTCCGGACTTCCTGGCAACATGAATGGAGGTAATTTATCTGGGTCATCTACACCATACATCTTCATTGACCTGTATATCCTCCATGGGGATTCATAATGTCTTGGCAACGGCGTGATTTTCGTATATGTGATTGGGATATCGTTGTTTCTTGCAGCTTCAATAAGTGACTTTAGATTTTGCAGGAATTCTTCTTTGTTAAAGATACGGCTTACCAAGCCACTTTGAACATCCCATATCACAATGGCTGTATGTTCCGGGTCCACTATTTCTTGTAGATTTTTATATAGCATGGGTTTTCTTGAAGCCTTCATGATTTCCTCCTTCAATCATTCTAGAATATTGATTTACTATTAGTTTGTCAATACCCCCAAATAGAGATGAACCCATAGTTGTACATCTACTCTCTTATCTGGAATAATATCATTTTACCCATTGTTTACGCACAACAAAACACCATAAAATACCCTTCAGTTAGTTAAGTAAGGTAAGGATAAGTCATCTTGACAACATATGTACCAAGAGTTAAACTATAAGATTCCCCAAAAATATGGAGTACTAATGGGGGATTGTGAGTGTTTAAGCGACTAATACAGTGTGAGGTTCAAAGTGAATTAATACTTTGGCTATTAGCCCGGTAAAGAAACAGGGGGCGTTGAACCATCACCCGTAAGTGGTCACTTGGGTGGCGGGGAGCCAATAGTGAAACCGACTGTAAAAGGTCGGTTTTTGTGTTTCTGAAAGGAGCTAATGCCTATGGAAAAACAGAGTTTAATATGGTAGGTCATTATGCCCCAGATTGAGGGGCGATAAGGCATAAAAAATAAATGAAAGGAGATAAAGAGATGAAAAAGAAAATTACAGCCATATTACTGGTGATAGCTCTGGTACTCAGCCTGGGTCTAGTAACGGCGGCACCAGTGGCAGCAAGCCCAGGGTCTATCGTTGGACTGTGGCACTTTGACGGTGATGCTACCGACAGCAGCGGGAATGGCAACGATGGAACGCTTGGCGGAGGAGCAAGTTTCACTACAAGTGGCAAGTTTGACGGTGCTGTCGAGCTCGACGGCATCGATAGCATTGTAACCATACCGCACAGCATATCCTTGAACCTTGACACAGCCATAACAGTTGAGGCTTGGATTTATGCGGACAGCCTAGGGTCTCAAGCTGGAATAATCCGAAAGGGTCTCTACCCTACGGACATCCCGAGGAGTTGGGGGCTTGATATCCAGAGTGGCAAAGCTAGGTTCTTCATCTATGACGGTGGAACGGCATATATAGCCTACTCAGACACCGTTTCAACGGGTGCGTGGCATCATCTCGTCGGAACCTATGATGGCTCAACTGTTGATATATACCTCGACGGCGATAACACCTCATCCACCTCGGCCAGTCATAGTGGAGATATCGACACAAACACGAACCCAATTACCATAGGTAAGAGGCATGGCAGTTACTTCTTCGACGGCACCATTGACAAAGTCCGCATCTGGAATGAAGCCCTGTCAGCCGACGATATCGAGGAGAGCTATAGCCTGCGAGACGTGGAGATTACCAAGAAGCTTACCAGAATAGCGTGGGACGACGTCGTCATTGAGGATGAGGATGGCATCCCGGGAGTTCCTATCGTTCCCATTGAGACAGTGGTAACCTTCACCATGGAAATCACGGTCACCAACAACAGCCTGGTCGCGCTCAGTGATGTCGTGGTCAAGGACAACCTCGGCGGCGACCTCAAGCTGGTCTCAACGGATGTGGCCGGAGAGCCGAATCAGCCAGACATTACGTGGACACCAGGTCCGGGCAACAAGTCTACCGACACTGATAACACACTCAATATTACCGTTCAGTGGACTGGCAAGACCGATAAGGTACATCTGTGGTGGAATATCCCATCGCTAGCTCCAGCAACGCCAGCTACCTTGACGCTTGTAGTGCAGACAGACGAAAATCCAGGTGGCGGAGGGCCGAAATTTCCTCACCAGGAGTACACCAGCACGGGCGACCATGAGCTGAACTCCGGAGCTACACTAAGCTTCTGCGTCGAAATCGCCGAAGAGAAAATCTGTCTTGTTCTCGCCGGTACTGATGAGCTTGAGGTGGAAGCTGTCAGTCAGCAGCCTTTGCTAGGAAGCACGGGCGGTGCCAGTGCAGTGTGGGATTCAAAAAACAATGGTGATGGTGACGGTTCGTTCTACTTAACGAGCGGGACTGTGACTGCCGGAGACGAGGCCAGGATTAAAATCTGGCTACCCTCAGGAACAACCCTGGGTGACATCGACTCCATCTCCTGGTGGGTGTGGGCTGTAACGGGATATCCGCCGCACATCGACATCACGTTGGATTCTGACAACAATCCCGGTGTTGTTAACGACGACGAAATGTTGACTGCCGAGTTTGCCTACAACAATGTTAGTGCACCTGCGTGGAGCGTAACCTACAATACGTGGTGGTTAGAAACATTTGAGACGACATCAAGTGACGGGTTTGACTCAGTCAACAATACCACTATACTGTGGGTCACCAAGATGGGCGCTGGCATTTTAGATGCTCCTTCAGGCACGCTGGCGGATTGGCAAGATGGTCTACTTACTAATAACCCTGGTTCCGACCCACTGAGCGCTGGTGACATTGATGGCAGTGCCAAAGTTCTTTACATCGAAATAGAGGTGGACAACTGGATAGCTGAGAGTGAGGCCTATGTGGATGACATCGTAGTCACCCTGGACTAAGCGCAAGAGGTAGGTCACTAAGTAAAGGGAGTCCCTGCGGGGGCTCCCTTCCTGTATCTATGACATTTAAGTTCAGCAGGTAATATGCAGAGCAGCGACTGCTCTCTGGGAATGGCAAAGCTGATTATAAGTATTGCACGCCTCATTAGTAGTTTCCGCAATGAGTTTGATACCCCGGGTTTCAGCAGACTGTTCCACCTCGGGTAGCACTTTCATCAGTCCTGAGGCTCCGGTGCCCACTACCAGCACCTCGGGATTTTCCGCCGTAACCTCGGCTATATCCTCAAGGCATAGCTGGTGACCGCTCTTTCGCCACCAGCTACCGCTAACCCTATCCGGGAAAATGATTACATCTGAAGTATAACTCTTGCCGTTAATTACTACCTGCCCAAAGCGGTAAGAACCAACTATTTTCATAGCCAGGATATTGCCGTATCTGTGTCGAAGGTTCAACAAATGACCCAAGCCGTTACCACAATTTCACTCCTTGACTGTCAATTCCTGCTATAATTGACATCTGAATCGACGCAGGGCTATCATGGATTACTTACCAAAATGGGGACGCGCTAAAGGTAGTAAGGTGCATAGAAACAATGCTAGAAATACCGAGTGGTTCTAGATCTGAACGGGTGATTAGCTTGCACGAGTCGGGCATGAGCTACGCCGAGATAGGCCGTCAATTAGGCTTAACTCGTGAGCGGGCAAGGCAACTTGCCAAAGTGAAGCCTACGCGAGTTAAGCCTACCCTTGAGTCTAAGGCTATACTCACCGCAGGCGAGGCTGCGCAGTTGATTGGAGTGCACGTCAATACGGTGAGGCGCTGGAACGAAAAGGGGACACTAAAAGGGTATCGTATTGGCACCCGTGGTGATAGGAGATTCCGGCGGGAGGAGGTTGATAGCTTTCTCAAGGAAGCTGAAAGTTGGGGCCTGGCCTAGTACCTTTCCTCACATGCTCGTATACACTCCGTAGTCGTTCGTTCCAATTGCGTTACCAGAAGCCTACTGTAAATATTGTCGCCACTGTTGGCCTGGTTGGCGAGATCGTAACGGAGATCAACTGTCAGGGCTGTAAGCACTCTTGGAGATAGCGGCAGATCTTAACGGTTAACCCCAATGCAACTGTTTAGGTAACCACATTGCCCATACGTTTGGAGCCTAAAAGCCAAAATTTGGCTGTGGAATTCTGTGGGCTACCTTACTAATATTCGTAATCCTAGTAAAAATGGTGCTTGGGTGTTGTTGGTGCCATTCTTATGAAACTACTTGAAAGTTTCTAAATGAATTTGTATGGGATGGGTTAATCCATAACCATTGAGCGCCGTTGAGCAAAGTTAACGCTTCGTATCTAGAGAGTAAGTTAGTTGACAATAATAAATCTATTTGTATCTAGTTAATTGAATATAATACTAGTAGTCCATCCTAAATATAGCTAAAAGGACATATATTGGAAAATTCTATATTGTTTGCGCCGAGTGGGGGGATTAACCCAATCCCTATGTTACTCCTACTTAAAATAAGTCACAGTATATGCACCTTAATAGCGTCTTATCAACATCCTCATTCAAATTGATACACTACCAAATAGAGAGGAACCCATAGTTGTACCTCTACTCTCCTATCTGGAATAATATCATTTTATTGCTCATTTTAGATATAACAAAATGCCTTAAAATGCCGTTGAAACCCCCATTGATTAGCTATAACAATCAATAGGGAGTACCTTAAACACTGTTGAAAATCCTGTTGAATAGGTGTGGTAATCAATATAGAATGGCGTATTATTTCCTTTCTATTTTTCTATCTGAAAATGCTATTTTAAGATACAAACTCTAGTTAACAAAACACCCATTTTACCCATTGTTTACGCACAACAAAACACCATAAAATGCCCTTCAGATAGTTAAGTAAAGTCAGGACAAGTAATCTTGACAATATACCACTGAGTGAAGTACTATATCTGCTTAGTAGATTATTAGAGCCATCTATAAGCCAGCCCAACTGATGAAGGAAAGCACGAGAGATTTAGGGAATGCCCCAGGTCGAGGGGCAACAAATAAAAATCATAAAAGAAAGGAGGTGATAGAGAGATGAAGAAAGTATTATTGTCCTTGATGGCGGCAGTGCTGCTGGTGGCCTCCATGGCGACAGTAGTCCTGGCTCGCCCTCCGGTTGACCTGACGCCAGAGTTGACGGCGGCACGAGCGGCAACCGCGAAGTATAATTCTGTAACGAAAGCACTGGCTGATGGCTATCTCGCTACAGTTGATTGCGTTGAAGCGCCCCCGGCTGGCCCCCCAGGCGCTTTGGGTGGTATGGGTTTCCACTATGTGAACCTGGGACTTATGGACCCATTTGTAGACCCCCTGACACCCGAGATACTGCTCTATGTTCCCACAGCGGCCGGGGTGAGACTAGTGGGCGTGGAGTACTTAGCGGTCGATGTGGGACAACCAGCGCCCGTCCTTTTTGGCCAAACGATGAACGGTCCTATGGCTGGCCATGGACCGGGGCAGCCAGACCATTACGACCTGCATGTCTGGCTCTGGGAAGCGAACCCTGACGGCATCTTCGCCGACTGGAACCCCAATGTGAGCTGTAACTAGAATCTACGGATAGAACAAGTTTTTGGCGGGGTAGCGGTCCGGGTTTCCGGGCTGTTACCCCGTTTGTGGTTTGCCAAACATCTTCCCATCTTAGAAGAGCGCTTACGCTCAAACTGAAGCCATAAAATAGCTAACAAAAAGCTAACCAACTGAATAAAACGGAATGTAACAGGTTGGTATATTACGCATAAAACGGAGTTTGGGCAATTGACACAAACGTTCTAATTTGAACGTAAAATGACCTGTTGGGACACCTGGTGTCAAATCCGGTATGCGCTACCATAAAAAGGTCCGCCAATTATCACGCCTGAAGGTTAGTCGTGATACCATTAGTGAAAAAAGGAACGCTTTTAATAAGCAGAAGCAGCTTAACAATTAAATATGTTATATACCGAGGTGCCCTAAGTGGCAGTGATGTTATACCCGGGGAACCGCTCTTTGCCAAGCACTATTCTCATCACGACAACAACAGCCCATGGCCAAATTCCGATGATAAGTGTAACGAGTGGATTGACGCCTTCTATAGAGGAAAGAACTACCGTGTTCGCCACATTCGCCACTGCGTGAAATAATATGGCCAGGAACACACTCTTAGTATTGTTGTACAACCACACGTAAATGTAGGTCATTCCAATAATAGACATCGTGAATCCAGCAAGTGTGAAAATAACAGTGGGAATCATTGCTGCCATTGGTACATTTGTCATCGATGATAATGTATGGTAGATTGTGAAAGGATAATGCCAGATCGCCCAGATCAATCCGAGAACCCAGATGTACTTTTCACCACCAAACCGAGCTTGCAGCTTGGGAAGAAGGAAGCCTCGCCAGCCCGGCTCTTCACCTAGACCACTGGTTAATATCTGCCATAAAAGAAGTGGAAGGATAAACGGAGCCAGAGCAAACACACCACTACTGTCCAACTGGGCGAGACGAGTCAATGTAACCAACAAAAACGGAACACCTGATAGCGCCAAAGCTATCAACGCTGCGGCCAGATACCAACGTATACCTATACGCCATTTAATGATTCGACCACCTAGCTCGGCTATACCGACCTTACCACTATCAAACCTCGTGACGATAAACGCTCCAATGAGAGGCCCGTAAATCGCCAGACTGAAGACAACCGAAACGATGAGATGATTTGCATCGGAGAAACCAGACTGGACGAATGCAGCAAAACCATCTATTGTTGGCAGCAGGTAATCTTGCTTTGATGCAATGACAAGAGTCGGAATCCAGCAAAGCCATGTAATACCGTTAGCTAATATTAGGTAAGCGGCAATCGGGTGTTTGTGAAACCAGTTATCTCTTACCATTGTATTTATTTCCCTTTAAGATTTGCATAGAATACAAAATGACCAATTAGCATTATACTCATGAATTTGCCGAACTACAAGTCTGTTAAACAATCCGTCAGAATGCGCAATAGTAAAAAAGGAACCTTTTTAGCATTGAAACGAATTGGAGACAATTTAGAGCTTTTTGCGAAACTACTCATGAAAATGCTGTTGCCCTATCCTCACCAATAGATATCAAAATTGGCAACAATGCCAAGTGTTGGCCACACGCTCTCCAACTGTGCTAGTAGGTTATTAAGTTCTCTTCTTTGCGCTTCAAGAGAACTCTCCAACTCCTCGATTTGCCACAACTCTATATTTCCCAGTTCGTACCCTATGATGTCTAGTTTATATCGTAAAAGGTCCCAGTCATATGCCTCTAATTTCTGGTTATAGATGTCCCAGTCCGCTTTCATTTTTTCGTAGGAGCTGTAATCAAGAGGAGTATTTGAGCCCAGACTAATTGAGCCATACTCTTTACCTGTAGCTAAATAGGCTATCTTGTCCCACTCTTCAGATTTTATTTGTTGAAGTTGTTCGTTAGTAGTGTTATCCACATAGACTAACCCTTTATCTGTAGTCCTAAAGGCATTCAAAGTATGACCTATATCACTGCCCGTAAATTGCACAGCAACGAACGCCGCTTTGATACCAGCAGCCTCTGCATTGTTATGAAGCATCTCGGCAAAGCTAACACAATTGAAGAGTTCTAGAGAATAGACTTCATCATCTGTCGGGTCAATGAGTAGGAATTCTTTTAACTCCTGCCAGGTTGGGTCTGTAGCAATAGAATTGTTTTTAAGATTGGGACTTCCTATCAGATCGCCTCCTGTTACTGGGGGTTGTTGCACACCAGAAAAAACCCTAACCCCCAAGGTTTCCTCGTAAAGTCTGAGCTCTGCTTTCGCAGCATCAAGTTCATTCTGAACAGAGTAAAGCGTTTGCTGAATGGAATTAAGTTGCGCCTGCATTGAGGAAAGGTTTTCCTTTGTGGAAGTAAGTTCCGCACGCGTTAGGGTAAGGTCATATTGAACACTCTTCAATTCAATATTCAGAGCATCCCTATCTCTGATGATAACAATGGAATAAACAATTGCTGCTACCAGAGCAACAGCCAAGACAATAGAAGATGTCTTAAGTATCCAAAACCTCGAGGTATAGCTAGGAGATTTATCTGATTCCCTAGTCTGAATTTCGTAATCTTCCTTTTGTTTTCCTATTTCTGGTTCGGCTTCCTTGAATTCTATTGATTGAGGTTCACTTCGGTTTTCAAGGGTTAGGAAAAACAACGCACCAAAGGGAACATAGAGTATTAGCAGCCACCATAGATTTCGCGACTTCTTTTTTAATGCCCAACCAGCTACAAACACAGGGAGCAAAACAAAGCTAATTGAATAAATGAGAACCAAACCGTTAGCAGCGAGTTCATCTGTCACATATGGCTCTATTCCTGTACTAAATATAGCAAGCAACGCTAAAAAGATGAAGTACGATGTGAGCCATGATAAGACTACAGTCCAGTTTAAGTGCTTGTTAAACCAGTTCATTGCAGCCTCCTAATCACCTTAATCGCTGGTGTAGCTACCTAGCAATGCTCAAACTTACGGCCCAGACTATTCCCTTACGTCAGGCAGCATGAACATGACAGTTAACCAAAAAGGACACCTTCCAACACATTATCTAGCGGTTCCAGTGCCCTTGTTCTACATCATCTTCCTAACCCGATATGTACTTTTTAAGGTCGTTTTATATGTTGGAGCTTTAGTGTAGTTCTATAAAGATAGGTTGTCAATACCTGAAATCAGGGAGTGTGGAATAATTTGAGAGTGTATTAGCTATCATCATTACCGCATGATGAGAATGGTGATGAGTATTGACAATGCAACTAGTAAAAAAGCGATTATGGAAAGTCCAAATATGACGTATCGAATGGGTAAGCGCACCATCCCCCTGTCTATGTCTGTCATCGCTGCGTAATAAGGCATTTGCTCCCTCGGGATATCATCGCTAGCTAATCCAGTCTCCTTGGTGGGCTTTTCACCCAGCATTTCAGGTGTAACCTCTTCAGGGGGCAAAGCAGACTGCTTTACCCATTGGTTAACTAAGCTCTGTTTCCTTTTTTCTGTATGAACTTCACCGTATATTCCCTGAAAATCTGCTGCATAGGAGGGCACAGCCCTCGGTTTGATAACACTAATTTACCGTTAGTAGGAGCGTCTGTCAATACCCAAAATAGCGATAACCCCTTAGGGGAGCGAAGTGATGCAGTCAAGACGGCAAATGGAACGGCTAAATGATTATATCTGGTTTGATTTTCCTAGTTAAGAACTATTATAGTAGTTAAGAGATTCAATCATGTCTTGAGATTTGAAACGGAGACCAATGAGGGAACCATACCAATATTGCCCAATTTGCGGAAGGGTCTTAGAACTAGGAGTCATTGAGGGTAAGGAAAGAAAGTTCTGTTCAAATGGTGATTTCGTTGATTATAAGAATCCTCTGCCAGTAGCAACGGCAATTACGATAAGGAATAATAAACTCCTACTGATAAAAAGAGGGATACCGCCCCAAAAAGGAATGTGGGGCCCCCCTTCAGGATTTATTGAGACAGGAGAAACACCTGAAGAAGCTTGTTTGAGGGAATTAAAAGAAGAAACAGGAATCTCTGGCAAGATAATTAAGTTAGCTGGTATATCTAGGATAGAAGACAAGGAAGTCTATGGTGATATGCTAGTGGCAAGGTATGTAGTTAAGGCAGGTGATGAAGAACCAGTTCCTGGTGATGAGGTAGAAGACGTAAGATTTTTTGATATAGGTGAGCTACCTGACCATTTTATTAGACGCTTCAAGGATGTAATTGAAGAGATTCAAAAAGAAGTTGCATAGGATGTGTTTTCGTGGTTCCCAATATTTCCTTCATTTTCCTATGTAAAAAATCATTGAGACACTCGTTTTACCCAATGTTTACGCACAACAAAACATCATAAAATGCCCTTTTCTATAGGTCATAAAGCCTAAATTGGTTGCGGAATTCTGCGGGCCTACTTGCTGATATTCGTAATCCTAGTAAACATGGTGCTTGGGTGTTGTTGCTGGCGGACTTATAATACTACCTGAAAGTTTCTAGCTGAATTTGCCGGGAAAGCGATTAACCATAAGGAATAAAATAAGTTCTCCCGGTCGAGGGTTTCGTATTGTGAGATGGACGGCACCCCTATCATTGGACAGACACGGTTAGAATTGCTTCCCCCACGTATTCAAATAGACCAATTCTTGTAAGTTTTTTCTGCTGCGTTGACTTAGTCTTTCTTGAGCCGCTTCCTCATAAGAGCCTTCACTCGGGTACGCCAAAAGTGTAGCACAGACAAATCTCACCTCATGCGGAATGCCCAATATTTTCTTGAGTTCATCCTCGTTGACACCTGTCATTGGATGGGTAACCAAACCAAGGTCAGTCGCCGCCAGAAAAATGTTTT
>SDBV01011552.1_pt1 | contig 11425 bp, 5 predicted proteins | sample 2277081 | NCBI WGS metagenome assembly SDBV01 (sample SAMN10402039, study PRJNA504765) | marine sediment metagenome | isolation source: marine sediment core GS10_PC15, 223 cmbsf | place: Arctic Ocean: Southern Knipovich Ridge | collected 2010
GAATTAATGATGGTTCTCTGTGGATTAAGCCAAAAATATTTAGCAGATAAACTTATCCTGGGTAAAGAAGCTAAAGGAGTTATACTTGAAATAAAAAAAGAAAAATCAATCAAATATGCAGAAACAATCTTATATGATGGCGAACTTTCAAAAAGAGAAGAGATAGCAGTCGCAAGTTTTGAAGACGAACCAATAATAACAAAGATAAGAATTCTTGAAGAAATCCAACCTTTACATCCAAAATTCAAACCACAGGAAAAGGTTCAGGCTTCAACAGGATTAAGACTGCAGCTTATCACAAAAAGTGAAATTCTTCCTGGTATGCCTTTTGTGGCTTATAAGGGGGATAAAGAAAAAATAAAAAAGGAACTCAAAAAAGAAATTTCTGAAAACATCAAAACACAAAAACAGGGAATTATCGCTAAAGCTGATTCATTGGGAAGTTTAGAGGCTCTCCTAGTATTATTAAAACAAGAAAATATTTCTGTAGTAAAAGTTGGTATAGGAAATATAAACAAAAGTGATATAATTTCAGCAAAAGCAAATCTTAAGATAAACGAGCTAGACGCAGTAATTGTCGGATTTAATGTGTCTGTGGATGAAGATGCAAAAGATATCCAATCAAATACTAAAATCCTTACAAATGAAGTTATTTATAAATTAATTGAAGAAATAGTTGAATTCAGAACAGAAAAAAGAAAAGAAATGGAAAAGAAAAGACTGATGGGATTGACAACCCTCTGCAAATTAAAAATTCTTCCAGAGTATGTTTTTAGAAATACAAAACCAGCTATCTTTGGAGTTAAAGTAGAAGCAGGAAAATTAATTTCAGGATTAAATTTGATAGATAAAAAAGGAGAAAAAGTTGGGAGAATAAAAAATATTCAGTCAGAAAAGAAATCAGTTGAAGAAGCAGTAGAAAATATGGAAGTAGCAATCTCAATTCCAGGAGTTAATTTTCAAAGGCAACTAAAAACCAAAGAATTCCTTTACTCTAATATTTCAGAATCTCAATTTAAGAACTTCAAAAAAAATAAAGATTTGCTTTCCCAGAATGAAATCAAAGTTCTTCAGGAAATTGCTGAAATTAAAAGGCAAGAAAAAGCAGATTGGGGGATATGATGATGCAAACAATACCTGTATCCAACAAAAGCTTTTTAAGTTAATTCACTCATTCATAATCATGACATTTAAAATAAATATTTCAGAAAAATCAGGAAAAACTTTTCATTTAGAAGCAGAAGGGGAGGAGTTGATTGAAAAAGAACTCCATAATAAAATACAAGGAAAGGATATTTCTCCAGATTTAGTTGGTTATGAATTTGAAATTACAGGAGCAAGTGATAAAGCAGGATTTACAGCAATGAAAAATGTAGAAGGTGTTGGGTTAAAGAAAGTTTTATTGACTTATGGGAAAGCTATGAAAAAAAGACCAAGAAAAGAAGGAAAAAAGAAACGTTCAAAAAACAGACCAAAAGGATTGAGATTAAGAAAAACCGTAAGAGGTAAGATTATTTCTCCAGCAATTGTGCAGATTAATCTCAAAGTTCTAAAACAAGGAAACAAAAAACTTGCAGAAGTTTTTCCTGAGCAATGCAAATCTAAAGAGGTAGAGATAAAAGAAGAAGTTAAAGAGGAAACCAAAGAAACACCCAAAGAAGAAACAAAGGAAACTGAAAAGAAAAAAGAAGCAAAAGCTGAAGAATAATTATTTCTTAACATAATAATATTAATAAACCCTTTTTATATTAAGAACATATGAGAATGGATATTCAAGAAATTACTGAAACGGCTATAGAATATGCCAAAAAGGCTGGATACCCTTTTGTAAAAATTATTAAAGTTTTTCCTGATGAGCTTTCTAGCAAATGGAAAATTACTATGGACGTTGGATCTTATGTGCAAGTAATAAAGAATGTTGAAATAAATGATATAAATGGAAAAATTATTAGATTTGAGTAAAGAAGTATCAAAATATTTAGTTATGCGAGATCATTATCTTTCTAATGCAGAAGATATGATTAAAAAAAATAATTTGAGAAAAGCTTCGGAACTATTATGGGGAGCAATTACTCAGACTATAAAAGGACTAGCTTGTTTATCAAACATCACTATTCACTCACATAATGGGTTTAAAACATATATAAGGGATGTGAGTATTCAAGTAAAAGACAAAAATATATTTTTAACATTTTCTTATTTAGAAGAATTACATAGAAATTTTTATGATGAATTAATTGCTAATGAAGATTTTCCAGATTATTATAAAGAAACTCTTCTATTTATTAAAAAATTAGATACAATAGCAATAGAAAAAATCAAAAAGGAAGAAGCTGAAAAGAAAGAAGTTTAATGAATTAATTTTTCTATTTAATAACTTTTAAATAGTTACCCTACCTCTTTTTTAAATAAAAAAGAGGAGCGATTTTTAGTATTAATGGTTTATAAAAAATATATTAAAAGAGGCAAGAAACTTTATGGTCCTTACAACTATCATTCACGTAAAGTTAAGGGTAAGGTAATTTCTGAATATCTGGGAAAACATGAGGAAAAAAATAAGACTTTAATTTTCCTAATCATTGGATTTCTTCTTCTTTTTTCTCTAATTTTTATTTTAGATTATAAGAATACTGGTTCTACTTGGGCTATTGATTTGGCTAATTCTGTTTCAGGTGTGATAAGTTCTCCATTAACTTCTATAAAAACTATGACAGAATTTGTTTCTGAAAAGGCTCAAAAAGAAAAACAAATTGTTGATAAAGAATCAAAAATTTCTAAAGATATTATTTCTTCAACTCAAACAAATCTTACAGAAATAAATATAACAATTAATACAACACAATATCAAGTTATTCTTGGACAGCCTGTAAAATGGGAAAAACACGTTAAACTAGAAAAACAGGGAATTGTGAAAGTTAAGTTACCAAAACAAGCTAAAAATATAACTGTGGAGAAGATTCTCGAAGAAGAGTTAGAACTTACAGAACAACCTTCCTCTGCTTCTCAAAAAGGTTCAGGTCCTTCTAAAGAAAAGCCTATTCCTTCTGAAAAACAAAAAAAACAAGAAAAAGAAACAAAAGAAAAAGCTCCAAAAATCAATAAGAAAGAACCAAGAACAAAAGCAAACTTTAGTGTAATAGGAAAAATTATATTAAAAGAAAAAGAAGAAAAATCTATTTTAGATTTTTTTAAAAATATCTTATCTACAATAATAGGAAGAATAATATATATAGAAGAGCAAGAAGTAATAGAAATTACAATTGATGACGATGGAATAGAATATAAAATTAAATATTTCACAGATACTCCCTATTCAGTTGAAGAAAATATTAGCAAGGGAAAAAGGATAACAATTGTCGGGCCTGAAAATCTTCATTATGAAAATGTTTTAGCATTTACTGAAATTCCAAAATCTCCAAAAGACGCGATTAAATTATATAGAACGACAGCTGGAATAAAAGAACAAGTTCAAATAACTAATTATCAAGATTCTAATAATAACGGCTTAATTGATTATATTGAATGGAATATTCCTCAACTTTCTAACCAAACTTATGAATTAATTATTGAAATAACAAAAGCAGAGCATCTTGACAGCAATAGAAATTTCATCTCAGACATCTACGAGGAAGTTAAAGCATTAGATGATATTTGGTCAGAAACAATTCCCTCAGAAGATTATGTTAGAATCACTTTTAAGGAAAATCTTACAAATGAAAATGACATTACAATTTATCCAAGAATTATTAATGGAACTCCAAGAGTTGAAGTTTATGAAATAGGTGGAACAGAAATTATTGCTGAATTTACATCAATTATTTCAAATGAATATAATAAAGTTTTATTGACAAATCTCGTCGGAGAACAAGATGTTTTTGATTTAAGAGTTTTAGATGGAAGTATTGAAATTGATTATATTGTTGATCCTTATTATCTTGATGCAATTAGTTTAACAGATGATGAAGCTGATGATACAATACAAGAAGGCATAGATGATTTAGTATTGACAGGTAGAATAACAAGAGATAACAAGAAGGCTGATGGTGACTTGTACATTGATGATGGAACAAATAGGATAGATGGAGATTGTGGTGATGATGGTGATAAATTTTATGTGACAGGATGTACCTCTGATGGAACAAATTGTGGTTCGTGCAGTGTGTCACTAGGAACGATTACTTGTGAAGGCAATGCTGCACCTAATACTGACGAAACATGGACAATAGAAACTTGTGCAGGTGCAGGTGGTTCATCATACACATTCAAAATGCAAGTTGAAACTTGTGATGAAACATGTAGATATTTTCCAATGTCAAATCCTGATTCAATTACTGTTACAGCACCGCCAATACCTCCAACAGCTTCTTTTGGAACAGATCCCATTGATAATTATAATTCTACAAATCAATCAATAATATTTAAATTAAGTTGTTCTGACAATCTGGGTGTGAGTACATTACAATTATGGGGGAACTGGACAGGAATATGGCATGCAAATCAAACCAATTCAAGCCCTGTTAATGACAGTGTTTGGAGTATTCAGGTTAATAACATTCCAGAAGGTAAAGGACATATTTGGGGTGTTTGGTGTAATGATAGTCTTGGTGGTGAGGATTGGACTAATAATAACAGAACATTTACTGTGGATACAACTGCTCCAACTATAACTTTACCTGTTTACACAAATGCCACACCAAAGAAATCATCAGATAGTTTAATCGTAAATATTAGTGTTGATGATGGTTCTGGAATGGGTGTTGATTCTTGTGTTATTAATGTTGCAACAGCAACTACTGGCAATCAAACTATTGCTTATAGTAATGGTTGGTGTAATGGAACATATAGTTTAGAAGATGCTAATGAGGGTAATCAAACAATTAATGCTTATGCAAATGATACATTAAACAACTGGGGTTTAAACGATTCTTATGTTGTTTGGATAGACAACACAGGACCAACAATAAACAATGAAAATTCTAATGAAACAAATATATCACAAAATTTATATTTCTGCCTTAATATTACAGCAACAGATATCCCAAGTGGAGTTGATACTGTTTATGCAGAAGTTTGGAACACAACTCACTGGTTAAATTATTCTATGAGTGACACAGGAACAACATCTTGTGATGGAATTAGTGGAGATTATATTTATGGTGTGGAAATTCAGGGAAGTGCAACAGGATTATGGAATTATAGTAAAGCACATGCAAATGATACTTTAAACAATTGGAATTCTTCTGATTTTGCTGATTTAACTATAAATGTAACTGCTCCTGCAGATTCTTTTCCAACTGTTAATATAATTTATCCAGAAAATATAACTTACAACGTGAATGTGAGTGTCTTAAATTATACAGCAGAAGATGATATAAACTTAAGTCATTGTTGGTATAGTACAGATGGTGGAGCAAGTAATTCATCACCAGATGTAGATTGTTCAAATCATACAGACTTAATATCAAGTGAAGACTCTAACACATGGACTGTTTATGCAAATGATTCAATAGGACAGGAAAGTTCAGATAGTGTAACTTTTTTTAAAGATACAATTTATCCATTAATATCTATAACTTATCCAGAGAATATAAATTACACAACAAATGTCTCTGAATTAAATTATACTTTTACAGAAACAAACTGTGATCGTGTCTGGTGGAATAATGGAACTGATAATTCAACACCTCAAATCTGTGGAACTAACTGGACTGACTTGATATCAAAAGAAGGCTCTAACACTTGGACAGTTTATATAAATGATACATCTGGAAATGAGAATTCAAGTTCTGTGACTTTTAATAAAGATACAGTTTATCCTGCTGTAACAATAAACTCTCCTTTGAATCAAACCTATAATACAAAAACAATAATATTTAATATCACAGCAACAAATAGTTCAGATGTTGATAGTTGTTGGTATTCTCTAACAGCAGGTTCATATAATTATTCTATGGCAGAAACAAACCCTCCAGAATGGGATGATACAAACTCTTCAATGACACAGGGTTCTCATACTGTAAATTTTTATTGTAATGACACGTCAAATAATTTAAATGATACAGAACAAAAAACATTTTTTATTGATTCAATTTATCCTTTAATAGATTTCACAACAGGAACAGAAGATAATGCCACAACCTATAGTAGAAATTGGATTTTTGTGAATGTAACAGTAACAGAAGATAATGAAGACACAATAATTTTCTCCTTATATAATCAAACATCTCTTGTTAATGAAACCATCTATACAAATCAACAAAGAACAATAAACTGGACAGGTTTGCCTAATGCAATTTATTATTATAATGTAACTATTAATGATACAGCAGGAAATTCTAATTTAACAGAAACAAGAATAATCATACTTGATACAGAAGGCCCCCAAGTAAGTTCATTAACAGAATCTCCAACAGACCCTGCAAATTATTCTGAAGGAGGAATTTATATGTTTAATGCAACTGTTACAGACCCGAGCCTTGATACAGTATGGGTTGATTTTAATGGAACAAATTACACTGCAACACCTCTTGGAAGTGATATTTACAATATTACTTTATCAGACTTAAGTGTTGGAAATTATAGTTATAGATGGTATGCAAATGATAGTTTTAGTAATCTTAATGATTCTGAAAATGGAACATATACAATAAATCAAGGAACTCCTTCACTAAATATAACTTTTAGTCCAAGTGATAATGAAAGTTATGGAACTGAAACAACTGTAAATGGAACAGGATGCCCTTCACAATTAACTTGTAATTTATACAGAAATGATACAGGAGAAATTACTCCTCCAGATGTTGCAACACTTGGTGTTGGAGTTTATAATTACACTTATAATACAACAGGAAATATAAATTATACAAGTGCAAGTGTTTCAGATAATTTGACAGTTAATCAAGCAACAGGACTTGTATATACGTATGTTAATAATTTGCAATCAAATATAACAATTGAGCAATATACAGAAATTTATTTAAATGGAACTTTAGAAACAGGACAGGCAGGAGATACTATTAAGCTTTATTATAATAATACTTTAATAGAGCAAGGAGTTCCTCCTCTAAGTAATTTAACTAATTTTACAACTATTGGATTATTTAACATAACAACCATTTATGATGGAAATGAAAATTATACATCTGCATATGAAACATGGTGGGTGAATGTTAGTGAAGCAGATGTAACTCCTCCCCAAATATCAATAATACATCCTCAAAATATTTCATATGATTCAGTACAAACACAACTAAATTACACAGCATCAGATAATTTTGGATTAAATTATTGTGAATGTTGGTATTCTCTAAATGAGGGGGAAACAAATACAACAATAACTTGCGGACAAAATATTACTGGGTTAAACTCTGGACAAGGAAGTTCAACATGGACTATTTGGGCAAATGATACAAAAGGAAACGAGAATTCTTCATCAGTCACATTTTTTGTTGATAGTATTGCTCCAACAATTCAGTTTGTAGATTTTACAGAAACTTCTGGAACCTCTTTGGGAAGAAATTATATACAAATTAATGTAACTGCAAGTGATGATAATCTTGATACTATAACTATAAGACTTTATAACTCCACAAATTTATTGCAAACAAACACTTCAACAAGTCCTTTCCCTATTAATTATATTGGACTTTCTGCAGGAACTTATTATTTTAATGCCACAGCAAATGACACATTGAATAATCAAGATTCTACAGAAACAAAAAATGTAACATTAATTTTACCTTCATTAACAATCATCAAACCAAAAAATGAAACCTATATGACAAAAGAAGATTTACCCCTAAAATATTCTGCAAATTACGAAGATACAGTAAAGTATAATATTGATTTGGGTGAGAACACAACTATAACAAGTAATACAACATTCAGTGTTTCTTCACAAGGAAGCCATACACTTTATTTGTATGCAAATAACACTGTTGGAACAACTTCAAAAAATGTAACATTTACAATTGATTCAAACAAATTCAAAGTATATTATGATGAATATAATGATGCTAATAAAGGTAATTCAACAAATTTCAATGAATCTTCTTATAGCGAGATACAAAACTTAAGTAATGTAGTTCTTGAAAACACAGATTATGGAAAAATTTCCTTTAATGAGGTAATAAATATGACAGATGATGAAAATATAAGTGATAATGAAGTTGATTTAGATTCACACACAAACATTTCTGAAAATCATATTGAAATAAACTCCACTGCACTTCCTAATTTAAATAAAAGTTCAACTTTGTATTTTTATAATTTGAGTTTGACTAATCCAAGAGCATTAAGAGAGGAGATTGTTTGTCCATCAGAAATTTGTACATCTCCTGTTTATTCATCTGGAACTTGGAGGTTTAATGTTACAGGATTTACAGTCTATTCACTAGAAGAAACTCCTGCAGGAGTAATTTCCCCTCCTACAGCACCAGGAGCACCAAGTGCAAAAGGTGATGGCTATGAATGCCAGAATAATAGCGAATGTGAAGAAGATGAAATATGCTGGAATTATCAATGTGTGAAATTATTTGATATCAAAATAATTGATTTTGAATCACCTGTAGAATTAGGAGATTTCTTTGATTTCACTTATTTAGTAAAAGGTATGGCAAAAATTAATGATGATGTTGAGATTAAATTCTGGATTGAGAAAGATGGAGAAAAAGTAACATCTGGTTCAGACATAATTTATCTTGGAAGTTTTGAAGAAAAAACAGAAACAACAAAAATATTTTTACCAACAGGCATTAAATCCGGAGTTTATACATTTTACATTCAGGTTTCCCATAGAGCATATGAAGCTAAATCCCACAGAACAATTGAAATAAGTGTAAAAGAAGGAATTGCTATAATAACACAAATTGAAAAAAATCTTAAAACATATATAATTTTTGGTTTAATTATATTTATTTTATTTTTATTATTAGTATTTTATATAAAAAGAAAGAAAAGAATATCAATTGAACCAACAAGATTGATGATTAAAAAACCAAAAGAAAAGAAACAAATTTTTATGCCAAGAAGATATTCATTAAAAGATGCATTAAGAAGTATAGAGACAGCTTATTTAAGAATTAGATATAAACTTAAATTGATATTTGAAAGAATAAAAGAAAAAATAAAGAAAAAAGAAACAGCAGAAGAATTGATTAAAAGTGTAAAGGAGAAAAAGAAAAGTGCAGAAGAACTAATTAAAGAAGTTAAAATTGAGACAATAAAACCAAAAGAAAAAACAGAAGATATAATTGAAGATATTATAGAAAAAGAAAGAAAATCAAAATTAAAGCCCAAAATAATAAAGCAACAAAAGCCAATTTATAAACCAACGAAAAAACCAGAAGATATAATTGAAGATATTATAAGAAAACAAAGAAAATCAAAATTAAAGCCTAAAATAATAGAGCAACAAAAAATAATTTATAAACCAAAGAAAAAACCAGAAGAACTACAAAAAAAGAAAATAGAAATAAAAGAAGATGATGAAGAAGCTCTTGAGGAAATGTTTGAAGAAGAAGAACCAGAAGAAGAAATCAGAGAAATACCAAGAGAAGAAAAAGAAGAGAAAAAAGAATAATTCTTCTAAATATAGTTTATACCATCATAATTCTTTTAAATACAAATTCCAATAAAGTCTTATGGGTGGAGGAATTGCAACTGGTGAAATGAATTATTCTGATATGTCTCAAGAAGAGGTAGATGAATTAATAAGAGAAAAAGTACCAGAAAAATCTTCTATTCTTGAAATTAGATGTGGGGGAATGAGTGCAGTAACTTTCGGAAAGATGTTAAAAAAAGGATATCTTCTTTCTTATTTTGGGATGAATACAGAGAAAAAAGGAGTAGATGAAACCAGAGCACAAAGGCTCACGGCCCATTTAGTTAAACCAAACCAAGATTATAGTTATTATTTTGAGAAGTTAGAACGTGTTTGGGGAGATAAAGCAGTAGTAGCAATGTTTGAACTATCAGAAAAAGAACCAGAAGTTGCAAGAAGATATGCAAAACAAGCAAGAGATGTAGGAATAAAGAGGGTTGTTTCTTATCCTGAAATCTAGTTCTCTAAATATAGAAAAAGAATAATTCTTCTAAATATGTTTTCTATAAAGCAAATAAACTTAAATATATGAGTTAATGTTTATAGGAATGGAAAAGAAATTATGGTTTTTTGTTGGAGTTTTGATTATTTTAATTATGTTTTCTGGGATTGTTTATTCTGATGAAATAAAAGTTAAAGAGGTGAAAGATAAAGAGCTTCTTATAAAAGCAGAGCAATTCCCTGATGAAATGCAGAGAGTAATTATTACTTTTAGTAAAAAACCAGAAGGTTATAGAAATTTTATCACTTCTTTAGGCGGTAGAGTAACCCATGATTATGATATTATTGAAGGTATTGCAATAACTCTTCCTGGAAGATCAATAAAAAGATTAAGGGAACTAAAAAACATTATTAGTATCCAAGAAGATAGAAAAGTTCATGCTTTTTTAAGTGAATCTATTCCTTTAATAAATGCTGATGATGTTTGGGTTTTAGGTTATGATGGTTCTGGAAAAACAATTTGTATTGTTGATACAGGAGTAGATGATTCCCATCCTGCCTTAAATCCATTAGTTGCAGAGAAATGTTATTGTTCTGCTATCCCTCCAGGACCTAGTAAAAGAGATCCTTGCTGCCCAAATGGTCAAGAAGAAGACAATAATGCAATGGATGATGATGGTCATGGCACACATTGTGCTGGTATAATTGCTTCTCAAGATTCAACTTATAAGGGGGTTGCTCCAGGAGCTTCTTTAATGGCAGTAAAAGTTTTGGATTCTAGTGGTTCTGGTTTGATGTCAGATGTTATAGCAGGAATTGATTGGTGTTCTGCTCAAAATGCTGATGTTATTAGTATAAGTTTGGGTGGAGGACAATTTTTTTCTTATTGTGATGGTGAGGCAGATGCACTGGCTGTTAATAATGCGGTAGATGCTGGAGCTGTTGTTTCAGTTGCCTCTGGAAATGATGGTTGGACAAATGCGATTTCTGCTCCTGCATGTGCCTCTAAAGCAATTTCAGTTGGAGCTACCACTAAATCAGATCAATTTGCAAGTTATACTAATAGAAATGAAATTTTGGATTTGTTAGCACCAGGAGGAACTTTGAGTGGAAGCGGTTCTTGCCCCACAAATAATTATGTTTGTTCAGCACAACTTGGAGGAGGATTTATAGGATATAGTGGAACATCAATGTCAACTCCTCATGTTTCTGGTGCAGTTGCATTATTACTTGAAGCAAAACCAAGTTTATCACCAGCTCAAGTAGAATTTACTTTAGAAAATACAGGAGTTGATATCTATGATAGTGGAAGTGGTTTAACATTTCCAAGAATTGATACTTTAGCAGCTGTTACCTTACCACCGTTAGGATATCTAGAGCCAT
>SDBV01011553.1_pt1 | contig 11424 bp, 9 predicted proteins | sample 2277081 | NCBI WGS metagenome assembly SDBV01 (sample SAMN10402039, study PRJNA504765) | marine sediment metagenome | isolation source: marine sediment core GS10_PC15, 223 cmbsf | place: Arctic Ocean: Southern Knipovich Ridge | collected 2010
TAATGGAAGCAGACGTCTCTGTAATTATTCCCGCTGCCGGCCTTAGTCTCCGTATGGGGGCCAATGTAAGAAAGCCATTTATAATGATAGGCGAAAAGCCTGTTTTTTTTTATACACTGGAAAAATTTTATAAGTTAAAACGAATAAAAGAGATTATTTTTGTAGTAAATAAGGAAGATTTATCTACTGTTATTGAAAAGTGGTCAGATGAACTTAAAACTTACAAAGTAACTAATATAATATCTGGAGGTGAAAAAAGGCAAGATAGTGTCTGTAAAGGTCTTTCTCGGTTGGATCCTGACACTAAAATAATCCTGATACATGATGCCGTGAGGCCTTTGGTAAATAATGAAATAATAACGGCAGTCATTGAAAAAACAGAAGAAAGAGGGGCGGCCATTGTAGCAACCCCGATGAAATCAACAGTGAAGAAAGTAACCTCGAATCTCAGCATAATCGAAACAATTCCAAGACATGACCTTTGGACGGCACAAACACCGCAAGGTTTTAAAAGGGACATAATAATTAAGGCTTATGATAAGATTAAGAATACAAATACGGAATTTACAGATGATGCCGAGGTAGTAGAGAAATGTGGATTTAATGTGGAGATAGTTTCAGGAAGCTATGATAATATTAAGATTACAACACATGAAGATTTGAAATTTGCAGAATCACTATTAATAGAGCATTAGAGGAAAATGCTCTAAGTTTAAAATGCTCTTAATAATTTCCTCTTTTTATAATCATAATCTTTATCCATTATAAAGCCCTCGTCTCTCAGTTCCAGATACTCTGCCAGGACCTCCTTAATATTTTTTTCTCTTTCACTTTCATCGTCTTCATCCAGGAGGTCTCTTTTCTTATTTTCATAATCAATATCGCTAATAAAACCTCCCTCTTTTAGTTTGCGGAGCTCAATGAACTTGGCCCTTATGCTCTTTTCAGGCTTACCGACTAATATCTCTGCTTTTCTTCGTTCGTAATCTTCCCTGGTAATAAGCCCGGTAGTTTCTAACTCCTTTAACTCCAAAAGTTGGTCTTTAATACTTAATTTTGCTTCCACCCTCCTGGGAACACCTGAAACTATCGCTCTGGTACCGTAGGCCCCAGCTCCTTCCTGGTTTCCCTGTGTACCGGGAACTCCTGAATTGCTATTTAATGCAATTGCCTTTTCTTCTTCTTTAACAAACGCACGCTTTTCCAAATCTATTACAATCCAATTACCATATCCTTCCTTAAACCGCTGACCAGGGCGTGGAATTAATTTCCAGGAAGGATTTTTCTTTATACTGAATGGATCCGTATACACTACTTCTGTACCTGTAAAAATGCTGCTTTCACCACCTTCTCCTGTTACGTCTACATACTGGATCCTTGAAAACCTGACATTTAAATTGTCGTTTGATATAAACATAGCAAAGATCGTATACAATTCTGATGCGAAAAACTTCTTTTTACCCTTTGTATAATTAGAACTTACCAAGACATACTGTGATGGAGCTGCTCTTGAAAATGCATCTGTTATATGTGGCACTAAACTTAACAACTCACTTTCTTGAAAAACATTCTGCTCCCCCCCCCACCCAGTTATGCCTTTTTCCTTAAAATAGATGGAAGCAAGTACACTTGATAATATGTCCTTTCTTAGATATTTCGGATGATCTAGATATATTCCTGATGTTTCTTTTGTATCTCTCATATTTTCAAGCTTAACATAAGTCTTGCCCTTACTAAATATACCGGTACTGCCCTGACTTTGAGTTGGGGTTCCCCCGGTAAAATAGTTAAGACCTGTACAACCAATCGCACTAAAGAAAATAAAAAACAACAAAACAAACTTTACCTTCATACGCCACATCTTTTATAATTACAATAAGTTAACTTAAGAATTTAAAATTCCTTCAATAATTTCCTTTTCTTCTCATCATAATCTTCTTCTGAAATTAGACCCTCATCTCTTAGATCCTTCAATTCCCTTAGTTTTCCACGGACGTTCTGGTACTTCTTCTTTTCTTCAACAAACCTTTTATCAGTAGCCACTCGCTTTTTAATGGCTATTGCGCCACTACCTGCACTAACGGAATCAGTGTTAAAATTAACACCACTGGCAACACCAAATAAGTCACTGCTTAAATCAACAATAAGCCAGTTTTGACGTCCCTTTGCCAGTCTTTGTCCTCCCGTAGGAAGGAGTTCCCAAAAGGAGCTTCTCTTCACATCTAACGGGTCTTTTAATTTATTCATATTTCCTCGCCTATCTGCTGCTCTAGCATCAGTATAACTCTTTTTACTTTTAATTGTGCTAAAGACAATATGAAGCTCGTTACCTGACACAAACATACTAAAATAACTTTGTCTATCGGTCAAAAGAACCTTATAAGAAGTAGAAAAAACTAAAACATCTTGAGAATCAGTGGCCATTGAGAATGCATCAATTATTGGGGGCACAATCTTCTGTAATTCCTCATACCTGAACAACTTTCTTCTACCTTTGCCCTTAATCCATCCCTTTTGCTTATAATAAATAGAAGAAAGTATATTGTTTAATCCTGATTCAGTAAAATAATACGGATGATTAAAATCTTTTTTTACTGCATTTCCGTCTTTATCAAGTTCTTCCCGTATTTCAACAGATGTTTCCTGGTCTTGAATTACAGCTCCTACTATATTGCTTTTTCTATAGGTTTTATTAACCAGACAACCAACTATCGAAAAAATCATTAAAAACAAAATGGCAAACTTTAAACAAGCGAATTGTTTTATAGACATAATAAATACCTTCTTTACCAGATACTATCAATCGCCTCTACAAGAGAAGACGCCTTAATCATTTTAAGGGATTTTACCCCTGAAGCATCTTTGCTATTATCTTTTGGGATAATTGCACTCTTTAATCCTAATTTCTCCGCTTCTCTTAATCTATTATCAAATTGACTTACACCTCTAATCTCACCACCCAGACCCAGCTCACCGATCATAACCGTTTCGCCTGGTATTACTTTATTATTAAAACTGGATGCAATTGCAATTGCAATTCCAAGATCTGCAGCTGGCTCATCGACTTTTACACCACCAACTACATTTACAAAAACATCGTGTCCGCCTAAAAGAAGTCCGACTCTTTTTTCCAAAACCGCTATTATCATGGCGACACGATTATAGTCAAAACCGCTGACTTTGCGGGTTGGCATACCAAAATTTGACCTGGTTACAAGCGCTTGCACCTCTACAAGCATTGCCCTTGTACCCTCAATACAAGAGATTATGGCACAACCCGAATTTAGCCTTTGTGTCCTTGAAAGAAATATTTCTGAAGGGTTTTTAACCTCCTTAAGCCCATTCTTACACATCTCGAAAATTCCTATCTCGTTTGTAGATCCAAAACGATTCTTTACTGCTCTCAATATCCTGAATGACATGAATTTTTCACCTTCAAAGTATAATACTGTGTCAACCAGATGTTCCAATACTTTAGGTCCGGCAATTACCCCCTGCTTTGTAATATGTCCCACCAGAAATACGGAAGACCCGGTCTTCTTTGCCAAATAAATCAGCTCACTTGCACATTGCCTTACTTGTGAAACCGTTCCGGGTGACGATTCGAGACCAGGCTTGAACGTAGTCTGTATTGAATCAATTATGACGAGTTTAGGACTAAGTTTCCTTATGTGTTCAAGGATAACATTTAAATTGTTTTCCGCAACCAAAAAAATGTTTTCTGACATGACACAGAGCCTGTCTCCACGCAGCTTTATCTGTGCTGCTGATTCTTCTCCTGTTATATACAATGATAAATGGCCCTGTTCGCTAAACTTTTGACATGCTTGTAAAAGGAGGGTTGATTTTCCTATCCCGGGTGCTCCCCCAATCAAAACTCCTGAACCTTCCACAATACCGCCACCGAGGATTCTGTCAAGTTCATCAATCCCGGTTTTAATTCGAAGTTTATCAACCGGCTTTACGTCTGATATGGGAATTGGTTTTTCTACGTCAAATTTTTGGAATGTATTATCTGCATATGTTTGTTCGCATTTTTCTTCCACCATTGAGTCCCACTCGCCACAACTGGAACACCTACCCACCCACTTATTAGAATTCCATCCGCATTGTTGGCAAATATAAACTATACTAAATTTTGTCATAACAAAGCTGGTCTCCACTCCATCAACTTTTCTGAATACCTTGCGGCAGTTATTACTCCTTATTTCCTGTTAACTAACTAAAATGCGACAAAAAAACAAGTCAATAAAAAAAGGGGCTAAAAGCCCCTTTTTTTAAAAATATTCAACTTATCAACTTACAATTGATTATTTGTCATTCGGATGCGTTGTAACTAATTCTCCTTTTATGGCTACTTCTTCAAAAACCAACTTTCCTTCACGTAACTTTACCTTAATAGAACCTTTATCCTTGAACTTACCTTTAAGTATATCCTCAGAAAGCGGGTCTTCTACCAACTTTTCAAGGGCCCTGTGAAGTGGCCGAGCACCATAATTAGGTTTATAGCTCTTGTCAATAATGAAATCAATAGCTTCCTTAGTTATTGAAAGTGTTATGTTGTAATTACCAAGCCTTGAACGTATGCCCTCAAGCTCAATTTCAATAATCTGCCCCAAGTCTTCTTTTGTGAGATTTTTGAACACCGCAATGTCATTAATCCTGTTAATAAACTCAGGACGAAAATGTTTTTCCACTGCCTGTAGCAATTGCTCACGCATAGATTCATAAGACTGTTCTTCAGAAGTTTTCTTGAATCCTAAAGATGCCATGTTTCTGATTATATCCCCGCCTATGTTTGAAGTCATTATTAAGATCACATTGCGGAAATCAATATGACGTCCAAAGCTATCTGTTAGTCTTCCTTCCTCCGTAACCTGTAACAACATGTTAAATACATCCGGATGCGCCTTTTCTATCTCATCAAGAAGTACTACCGCATAGGGTCGTCTTCTTATTTTTTCAGTCAATTGGCCTCCTTCTTCAAAACCGATATAACCGGGAGGTGCACCAATTAATCGTGATATATTATGTTTTTCCATATATTCAGACATATCTATTTGAATCAGTGCATCTTCTTCTCCGAACATAAATCTTGCTAAAGCTTTTGCCAGATGAGTTTTCCCAACTCCTGACGCTCCTATAAAGATAAAACTTGCAATTGGTCTATTGGGATCCTTCATGCCAGCTCGTGCCCTTCTTACAGCCTTAGCTACTACCTTAATAGCCTCATCCTGCCCAATTACAGTTTCACGAAGCACTTTCTCAAGATTGAGCAATTTCTTTGCCTCCTCCGCCTCCATACGTTTAAGTGGTATGCCTGTCATGGTTGAAACAACTTCTGTAACTACATTTTCATCTACCACACCTTCTATTTCCGTGTAGCTTTCCCGCCATTCTTTTTCTATACCGTTCTTTTTCTTTTTTAATTTATCTGCCTTGTCTCTCAGCTTTGCCGCTCTTTCAAAATCCTGTACAGCTACAGATTCATCTTTTTCTTTTTCAAGTTTTTCTATCTCATCCTCTATAGGTCTTAAATCAGGAGAATGCGTAGTGGCCTTTAATCTTACACGCGCACCAGCTTCATCAATAACATCTATAGCTTTATCAGGCAAGAACCTTCCTGAAATATATCTTGTTGCAAGTTCTGTAGCAGCTACTATTGCTTCATCTGTTATTTTAACCTTATGATGAGCTTCATACCTATCTCGTAAACCTTTCAAAATTTCAACGGTTTCTTTCTTTGAAGGCGGGTCAACAATTATTGTTTGAAACCTTCTTTCAAGCGCACCATCCTTTTCAATATACTTCCTGTATTCATCAAGTGTGGTTGCACCTATACATTGTATCTCTCCCCTGGAAAGAGAAGGTTTTAAGACATTAGATGCATCTATAGCTCCCTCTGCGCCTCCCGCACCTACCAATGTGTGAAGTTCATCTATAAAGAGGATTATATTTTTTGCCCTGCGGACTTCTGCCATCACGGCTTTAATTCTTTCTTCAAATTGGCCACGATATTTTGTACCTGCTACCATCATTGCCAGATCCAGGGCTACTATCCTCTTATCACGCAAAAGCTCTGGAACACTACCATTTACTACTGATTGTGCCAGCCCTTCCGCTATAGCGGTCTTTCCTACTCCGGCTTCTCCCAGCAATACCGGATTGTTCTTCGTACGACGACTTAGAACCTGAATCAATCTTTCAATGATCGCATGTCTGCCAATTACGGGATCCAATTCATTTTCCTTCGCTTGCTGCGTTAGATCACGTCCAAAAGAATCAAGGGCAGGAGTTTTCGACTTGCCCCTTTTTTCTTCTTTTTCTTCTTTTTCTTTAATATTTTCTGCTGATTCTGCTCCTAAAAGCTCAATTACTTCTTCCCTTACATCATCCAGCTTCACACCTAAATTCAGGAGTACCTGTGCCGCTACTCCTTCCTGTTCCCTGAGCAATCCAAGTAGCTGATGCTCAGTACCTATATAATTATGTCCCATAGCCCTTGCTTCTTCTATAGCATATTCTAATACTTTCTTTACCCTTGGAGTAAAAGGCAGTTGCCCAACGGAAACCAGATCCGGCCCTGTCTGGACTATCTTTTCAACCTCTAAACGTATTTTTTTCAAATCAATATCGAGGTTTTGCAAGACATTCGCAGCAACGCCACTACCTTCTTTTACTAAACCAAGTAAAATATGCTCTGTCCCTATATACTCATGATTGAATCTTTTAGCTTCCTCTCTGGCGAGTGCCATTACCTTTCTTGCCCTGTCAGTAAATTTATCAAACATTTTTTATCACCTTTTTTTATAAACCTTCAAGCCTCTTCCTTATATAAGAAGCCCTAATGACATTTCTTTGTGTAGGATCCAGTTCACAACCCTGCAATTTTTGTAAGTGTCCCGGAAGTGTCAAAATAAAGAGTTCGTTAATCGTTTTCATCTCGATATCATTTATCAAGCCCAGATTAACTCCCATACGAACTTGCGAAAGCAGCTGCAATATTTCTTCGGATGTAATCATTCTTGCAGCCTTAAGCATACCATACGACCGCCAAATCCTGTCCTCTAATTGATCCTTACTTTCTAAGATTAAAGCCTTCCTGGCCATTCTTTCATAGCTTGTAATACGTGGTATCACACTTTCTATAATAGTCAATATTTCGGTCTCTGATTTTCCCAAAGTAAACTGGTTTGAAATTTGATACAAATCACCAGAAACCTTTGTTCCCTCTCCATATAACCCTCTTACCACCAATCCAAGTTTTCCTACAGCATTGAAAACCTTCTCTATATGCTTTGTCATGCCAAGTGCGGGTAAATGCAACATTACAGAACCTCGCATGCCTGTACCGACGTTTGTTGGACATGCGGTTAAATATCCAAACCTTGAAGAGAATGCAAAATTTAATTTTTCCCCGAGGCAATTGTCAATTTTGTCTATCGTATCCCACGTGTTTTTTAGCTCAAAACCCGAACGGATAACCTGGATTCGAAGGTGGTCTTCTTCGTTTATCATCAAACTAATAGTCTCTGATTTTCCAAATGCAACTCCTCTTTCACCCTCACCATCGGCATGCTCTCTACTAATCAGGTGTCTTTCAACCAAAAACAACTTATCAACCTCATTTGTCTCATTCAGGTTAATATAAGACAAATCCTTTGCTATTTTAGCTTTGATTATCGTCTCTCTAAGTAAGGACTCTATCTCTTTGCTTTGTTTTGAATTAGCCCTTGAAATGAATGGAAATCCCGTAATGTTCCTTGCCAATCGTATTCTGCTGCTTATTACGATATCAGATTCCTTGCCGCTACCCCTGAGCCATTCACCTGTTTTTTCTGAAAGGTCTCTAATCTCCATCGTCGACATTCCCCGAAAGTTCATAAATTTTATCTCTTATTTGCGCCGCTTTTTCGTAATCCTCTTTCCCAACAGCCTCATTCAATTCTTTACGTAATTGTATTAGTTCGTTTTTCCTTACAACTTCCACACCTGCGTTTGCAGGTATTTTCCCAACATGCTGGGAACTACCATGCATCTTTTCAATAAGAGGCAACAGCCCCTTCTTAAATACGCTGTAATCCGTAGGACAACCCAACCGCCCCTGAGACCTGAACTCCAGGTAAGAAAGACCACATACGGGACAAGTCGTCTTCGACATCTCTCTGATTTCAGGAGAAACCTGGTTAATAATGCTTGTTAGAATATCAGACGGTGATGGAGCCTTGGGGAAATGGCTTGTCACATTCTGCGCACAATCCTCACAGTAATGCTTCTCTTTCTTCTCATTTCCTATTATTTCAGTAAGATGCACTGTTGCTAATTTTTTACCACATGATTCACATTTCATCGGATGTAACTCCTTAAGATTTTATTGCTTTTCCCATTTCAACAATTCCATCACTTCTCCAAGAGACGTCTTTCCATGTGATATTTCCTCGCGTATCCTATTCTCTTTCTCTAACCAATCCATTGCATGGTTAGCCATTTTTTTTGCTTCCTGTTTTGGTATTACTATCAAACCGTCATCGTCACTTACAATCCAATCACCAGAATTGATCGTAATACCCGAAATATTTACCGGTACACCTATCTCTCCAAGACCTTTAGGTTCTCCCGCATTTGGCATTACCAGTTTTGCAAAAGCAGGAAATTTCAATTTCTTTATTTCGCTACTATCTCGAATTGCTCCGTCTATTATAACACCTGCAAGTTTCCGCTGTATAGCGCTATGTGTTGCAAGCTCACCCCAAACAGCAGGCCCTACGCCTCCGGAGTCAATAACTATTACGCTTCCTTCTTCAGCCTTATCTACCGCTTCTACCGGTTTTGCCCAATCGCCAGGATACGTACGTACGGTTACCGCCCGTCCAACCATCCTGGTTTCAAGGCTAACACATTGAAGCCCGGTGATACCTCTAAGACGATGGCTCCCATCTGATATATTTGCTGTTGAAACCTTTTCTAATATTTCGCGGAGATTCCCGTTTGAAGCCCTTTTAAAGAAATCTACGGGTATCCTTTTCCGATCCGAAATTGCCTTCTTTAGGTTACCGGTAGCAATCTTTACGTCAATTGCCTTACAAATTGCCCCACCCACTATAATAATTCTTGCACCTGCATTTATTGCATCCACTACCGTTTCAGAATTAATCCCGCCCGCAACAGCAACAGGAATATTAACCTTCGAACAAATTTGCGAAAGCCCTTCAAAGGGATCACAACCTAACATTTGGTCATCTATAGCTGTATGTACAACAACGAAATCAGCTCCCCATTTCTCAACTTTTACCGCACGGTCAATGCAATTAATAGTGGCAAGAAAGTCAACTCCTATCTTTATACCGTAATTCTTTCCTGCGCTAATACACTCTTTTATTGTTCCGTCTGAGGCTTCACCCATCACGATTGCGACATCTGCTCCTGCCTTTGCCGCTATCTCAGTTTCCGTACGCCCTGCATCCATCGTCTTCATATCAGCAACTATTGTCGTAGACGGAAACTCTTCCCGAAGCACCCTGACAGAATTCAATCCCTCGCTTTTGATTAAAGGTGTGCCTACTTCAAGCCAATCTGCCCCTGCATCTATAGCCTCTTTCGCAACATCCACAGCACGCCTCAAGTTTATAAAGTCTAAAGCTACTTGAAGGATTGGAGTGTCTAAATTAATATTCACAGTGACATGTAAAAGAACGGTTCATACGTAATACGCTGCTGCACAATTATCAGACTCCCATGTTTTCACTTTAGCAACGGATATTTCGGGAGGCAATTTTCCATTTAAATTTTCGTATACTATCTTTGAAACGTTTTCAGTCGTAGGGTTTTCCTTACAGAACTCTTCAAGATCATTCAAATAAGAATGATCAAAACGGGAAAGTATTTCTTCAAGTATCTTTTTAATAATTTTAAAATCAATAACCATGCCGAGCTTATCAAGCTCTTTAGATCTAAGCGTTACTTCTACCTTCCAGTTATGACCATGTAATCTTTCACACTCTCCATCATAACCTCGCAAATTGTGTGCCCCTGCAAAAGTCTTTTGCAGTACTAATTCAAACATATACTCTCTTTATCGGAAAATTCCTATAAAAACTTAGGTGTTTTGAATATTTAATCTTATATTTGTAAGCTATAAAAGTCAAGGTTTTTTTAAGCATGCAGAACCATCAAAGAACGATTCTACAAGCCAGTTCTACGCCCCTTGACTTTTAATGATGAATTAATGAACAGACTGTAAAGTATAAGGCCCAAAAGTAGGATTATTATCCCACATATCTCTTTATAAAAACCTCAATGTTACGGCTAAAAACAGTATCGTAAAAACCAATACCAGAGCAATTATCTGCAATACCCTCTTATGAACAGGAGGAAGAATCAGGCAAGAACAGTCTTCATCACCGGCTTTTTTTTCCTTAATCAAAAAAGCATTTACGCCGTAAATAATAAAAAGACAAATAGCCAATAACACCTTTATCCGAATAACAGTTTTATACCCTGAACTTATACTTGCCTCTGCAACGGACATACCACTGTCAATGGAATTAATAACCCCCGTAACAATAATCACGCCTATTAATATCCCGACATAAATACGAAATCTTGCGTGAACATCATTCGCTAATATCCCTATCCCGGAAACCGACGAATTCCTTCCCAGCACTGGCCGTAATATCGCTATAAGAAAAATCATACCTCCTGCCAAAAGGGCTGCAGAAGAAAGATGAAGCCAGTGATTAACCAAAATCAAGTTACCTAATAACATCTTTATCTCCAATCAATTTTAATAATTGTTTTTGAAGTAAATTAATCATCTTCAACTTACGTTAAGATATAATAAATTCCTGTAAAAAACAAAAGGTTTTTATTCCTAATATAAAACTAAATTCGGTCACAACCACAACTTTTGTTGTAAAATAGATTGCATTTGATTTTCACCTGAGTGCATGCTAAAATCCTGTTTGACTATAAATTTTAAAAACAAAAATAAATATGAAGGTATTAATAACAGACAATCTTGCAAATATATGTAAAACAATCCTGGAAGATGCGGGTATTCAAACGGTTCTAGGGCCTAATATCTCACCGGAAGAGCTAAAAAAAGAGATAGGCAAATACGATGGTTTGATTATCCGAAGTAATACCAAAGGTACGGCGGAAGTAATCGAAAAAGCTACTAAATTACGCGCAATATGCCGGGCTGGTGTTGGAGTCGACAACATTGACATACCTGCCGCCACAAAAAAAGGAATCATCGTAATGAATACCCCGGGAGGTAATACAACATCTACTGCGGAACATACAATTACGCTTATATTAGCTTTATCAAGAAATATACCCCAGGCCTGCAATTCAGTTCGCGAAGGAAAATGGGAACGGAAAAAATTTATGGGCACTCAGGTTTCCGGAAAAGTACTTGGCATA
>SDBV01011554.1_pt1 | contig 11424 bp, 2 predicted proteins | sample 2277081 | NCBI WGS metagenome assembly SDBV01 (sample SAMN10402039, study PRJNA504765) | marine sediment metagenome | isolation source: marine sediment core GS10_PC15, 223 cmbsf | place: Arctic Ocean: Southern Knipovich Ridge | collected 2010
CCGGAACATCGAGCGGTACGGAAGAGGTCCTGTGTCTACGCCATGGCCGCCAGCGCCGGGCAACGTCGACGGGGTCTACGGGCATCCCCCCCACCCGCAGACGCGACAACCGACCGGGCACAAGCAGACAGGCTACGGCCCGAACGGCTATTTTTACCGCCCTCGCTATGCGCCGCCGGCGAGGCCGCAAAACGTGCCCACGCCCGCGGCTCCGTCGACCCGCCCGCAGCAGCCGGCGATGGAGTTGCCGCCTGAGCCGACCGTCGGCCCGGATTTGGTCTTTCCTCCCGGGCCGGCCCCCGAGCCGGTTCCGCCGCCGCCGGCCGAGTCGGGGCCGGGGGAGTTTTGAAGGTTGTGGTGCGAAGCCGCCGGCGGCTAGTCGTTGAAGCGGTTCGTGCGTCCCGACTTCAGCAGCCGCGTATAGATCTTCGTGTATAGCGGCAGGTGCCGGTAGTAGACTTCCAGCATATAGATCGACAGACAAGTCACGTAGAGCCGGCCGCCGCTGCGGTCGAACACATCATTCTCGTCCGGGCTCCAACTCCCCTTCTCGGCGCCCGTCTTTACTTGGTGCTCGGGCACGGCCTGGCGCATGACCTCGTTCCATCGCTTCCAGTAATCGCCTTCCATGTGGTGCGTCACTTGCGTGGCGTAATACCAATAATAGATGTTGCGACTGCTGCCGTAATCGATCAGGTTCCCCGGCTCGGTAAGCCACTCGACCCCGCGCACCAGCCGCTCGTCGTCCCGGTTCCAGCCGAGGTACTGCCGGCACAGCAGCCCTTCGGCCGTCATGGAAAGTCGGGCCTGGCCGCCGTTTTGATACGGATAACGGCTGCCGCCGCCCTGGGCGACCCGATCAAGATAGCTCCCAACGCGGCTGAAATGTTCGTCGGGCACCTCGATGCCGGCCATCCTTGCACTCTGCAGCCCCATCACGATCCAGCCGGTCACCGAGACGTCGCTGTCGGAGTTCGGGTTGTATCTCCATCCGCCTTTGCTGCTCTGGGATTGCAGGCAGTATTTCACCGCCCGCTGGGCCGGATCCTGGTATTGCTTGTCCTTGCTCATCCCGTACAACTCGCAGATCGCGATCGTACACATACCCTGGGTATAAAAACGGTGGTGCGGATGGATCGGATCGTCGCCCACGTGATAGAAGTTGCCGTGGTCGTTCTGTTGCTTCAACAGCCAACTCCAGCCGCGGGCCACGTTGCGCCGGAACGCGGCGGGATTGCCTTTGGTCTGGGTGACGCCGTATCCCTGGAAGGCCAGCAGGGCCATGGCCGTGGCGGCCACGCGGTTGTCGTAATCCCGAAGAACTCCCTCGTTGAACGGGCCGGCCAGACTCCAACTACCGTTGGCGGTCTGGTTTCGGGCCAGCCACTGCAGACCGGCCAGCACGGCCGCCTCGGTGGTCTTGTTGCCGCCGTATCTTCCCAACAGCGCCCTCTTGCTGCCCTCCTCCCGGCCGTCCAGCGCCATGCCGATCTGGTTGGCGTGGATGTCGCTGCTGGCGGTGGACCCGTCGGGATAGAGTTCCAGCTCCAGCGGCGCCGCGAAGGGGTCGTCGACTTCCGGCAGATCGCTCAGCGAAAGGATCGGTTCCTCGACCTCCACCACGTCGTCCATGCCCAGCGGGGAATCGAACTCCAATTGGTCGCCCAAGTCTTCGGCGTAAATGTCCACGGCCACGTCGAGCGAAATCCCGTCGTCGCTGCGGATCGCCACCACCAGCAGCCCCAGGATGATCAACACCGTCATGTGAAAGGCCGCGCTGATCAGCCATGGAGGCGAACTCCGCAGGGCGATGGAGGAAAGCTCTTCGGTCGGCTGGGAATCCTCGCGGAGTTGGTGCGTTGGCCCGGTCGACCCGGCGGCGACCACGATCGGCCGTGGTCCTGTCGTTTGGGGAACCGGTTTAGGCTGCGTTTGGACGGGCCGCGTTTGGCCAGCCGGCTGGGTCTGCGGTTGGATCGGCTGGGCCTGGGGTAGATTGCCGTCCTGGGCAAGTGGAGCGGCTTGGGGGATCGCCTGGGCCTGCGGAACCGCCGCCTGCGGCAGTCGTCCGCTGCGGTGCTGATCGGGGTCGGTAGCCATCGACGCGCCTCCTCAGGCCCGGCTGTCCCGTGAGCCGCAGCCTTCACTTCGCCCGCAATCCGCCTGGCCCATCTCGAAATCCGCCCCGGGAGAATGCAGAGCGGTGGTGATGCGCAAAACGACCCACTATTGCGAGTCTACCAGTCATCTCCGGCAGCGCCAAGCAAGAAGTCTCGAAGAACCGCAGAAGAATAGGAAACGTCGGCCAACATCCCAACCAGGGGTCGACCGGCGTTTTCGGGTTGATCCGGCCCTATGATTTCGGCGATGGCGGCCCTCACTATTCCCACGATCCACAGTCAAGAGGTATTTTATACCACTCGTTCAGGTGGACCCCAAAGAAGATCTCGACGCAAAAACCGGGTCCTGCCCTCGACGCCGGCCGAGACTATGATACAATATTATGTTTCGGCGTCGGCGCTTCACCGGCGCCGACAAGACGTGACGCGGGGTGGAGCAGTCCGGTAGCTCGCGAGGCTCATAACCTCGAGGTCGCAGGTTCGAATCCTGTCCCCGCCACTTAACGTAAGTACCGCCGAAATCACAACTTAGATTACCTGCCGACGGTCGGCAGTGCGGCCTGAAATCCTAATCGCAAAACGGTACATACCGTTTTGCACTCTGGGGAAGACAGGAGGGCTGCACATGCCGAGACTGATTCACGCTACCCCAAAAAACCGCAAACACCGGGCATCCGGGCAGGCGGTTGTCACCATTCAGGGCCAGGACTCCTGCCTTGGCCCCTGGAAATCCAAGGCCAGTCTGGTCGAGTACGACCACCTCATTGCCGCGTGGCTCGCCAATGGCAGGCAGGCTCCCATTGCCGTAGCGGATCGGGACGGTCTGACCATGTCAGAGCTGTTGGCCCGTTACTGGCCTTCCCCAGGGATCGTGGATGCCCGGAAAGGGGTGTATGATACCGCGATTCCCTGAGGAGGATGAGAAATGTCGAAACTCCGGGCCAGTTCAACGTAACACGTTTGCCCGCAACACTCTTCTCCCTCACAGAAGATAGCGAACTAATCCGATTTGCCCCCGAATGGCGGCAACGAGTCGCGTGTGTCGTTCTTGTCAGCAAAGACCACATCGGCGACCGGGGCCGACCACATCCGAGAATATGAGCTATAGTAGCGATAGCGACTGTCTCGCACGTCGCAACAAAAGAGACACATCTTGAGAGTTGGGGAGACCATGCTTTCGATCTTCACGTTGAACTAGCACAGTCTGGCCTCCCCGCCATTCTGCCGACCCGCGGGGGGTTTCTCAACCCAACCCTCTGCAAGATCGGGCATTCGCTCGAATCTCGGTCGGCTCATCCAGTTTCTCGTCTCGCCCTGATGCACTCGCGTCGCCGGCGATAAGAAAGGTACTATCATGCGCCCAGAATCCCGGTGTTTGAAGCGTCTTAAGGAACTAACACGATCGACTTTTCATGATCTAATAGGCTCGCGCCTGGAGAGAAAACGCAGGCGCCGCAGATCGCGGCCTTGGTCCTGCCGGTTCGAACCGCTCGAGATGCGGACCTTGATGTCGGTGACGCCTGGAGGTGCCGACGCCGATCCCTATGCGGACAAGGAAGCCGACTTTGGGCCGATTACCATCGACGCAGAGCTGCCGACGGTCGATTTGGTCGACCAGTTCGAAGACAATGCCATCGATCCGGGGCTGTGGATTTACGGCGGATCGCAATGGACGTCGGAACCGGACGTGGCCTCCACCGGCGATTGGAACTATGCCCATCACGAGACGTTGTTCGATGCCGAGGGCGACGACGGCTATCTCCAGATGCGGGTCGACGGGCCCGAGTCGGTCGACACCTACGGCGCAGAAGCGTGGGTCCGTACGGCCTACGACTTCAACGACGGCCAGGGACATCTGGTGAACTTCACCTTCCGCGCCGACGTCCTCGAATCCCGCTACAACCGCTACTTCGTACAGCTCACCGACGGATCCGGCGATGCAGGCACGACCGACCTGTTGTGGAGTTCGTACGACGACAGCCCAGACGAGGCCGACGAAGAGGTTTCCGGCGAGTTCTTTGGCGCCGGACACGCAAAGTCTACATGGTCGATCGAGGTCGACCCCATCGGTGTTGCCCGGCTCCACGACGGCCCGGACGGTACCGGCGTGCTCTTGCGCGAGGAGGTCTTGGATACCGGGCGGGCATGGTTCGTGCGGCTAATGGTCTCCGATGCCACCGGTGACGGCTTCTCCGCCGGCGACGCTCGGCTCAACCTGTATTCATTCTCATCGAGTTCCCATGCAGTCAATCATGCGCCTACGGGGGTTGCCGACGCGTACGACACCTTTGAGGAGACTCGACTGACGATCGATCCGGCCCGCGGCGTGCTCGCCAACGACACCGACCCGGACTACGACGGGCTCTCGGCACTGCTGGTCGCGGGGCCCACCCAAGGCGAACTGACCCTCAACAGCGACGGGTCGTTCGAGTACCTGCCCGGCGTCGATTTCGCCGGCAGCGACTCGTTCACGTATCGGGCCACCGACGGCGAACTGGAGTCGGATCCCATCGTCGTCACCATCACCGTCAGTCCCGTCAACCGTGTGGCCGGCTCCGTCTTCGAGGACATCGACGCCGACGCCTTGCGGGACATCAACGAAGGCGGACTGGAGGGCTGGACCCTGCAGATCGACTCCATGGGAACCTCGGGCGAGTTGATCCACACGCTCATGCGGCCGGCCAACGGCGCGCCGGACACGGACACCGGACTGGAAACGTCGGTCGCGTTTCTGGGCGACGACATTCTCGTCGGCGCCGTTTACGACGACACGGGCGCCATCGACACGGGGGCCGTTCACCTATACGATGGCGAAACGGGCCAGTACATCCGCAGCTTTGTCAATCCGACGGGAAACACCTTCGACCGGTTCGGCGCCTCGGTGATGGCCTACGGCGACGACGTGCTGGTCGCCGCGCCCGGCCAGTGGAGTTGGAATACGGGTGCCGTCTATCTGTTCGACGGCGACACGGGTGAGTTGCTTAGCACGTTTGCCAGTCCCGAGGTGGAGAACGGGATTGAGTTCGGCGCCTCGATCGCGGTGGTGGGCGACAAACTTCTCATCGGCTCGCCGCAACGCGAGAATAGCTACTTGGCCCAAAACGGGGCCGCCTATCTCTACGACGTGCCCACCGGCGACCTGCTCCACACGTTGACCAACCCCGGCCCCTACCCGGCCGACAAGTTCGGGCGCTACGTGGCGGCCTTGGGCGACACGATCCTGGTCAGCGCGGCGGGGAACCTCGACCGCTCGGGCGTGTATCAGTTCGATGCGATCTCGGGCGAACTGCTGCACACGTTCTTCGACCCCGAGCCCGAGCGCGAAGGCGAGTTCGGCACATCGATGGCGGTGATTTCCAGAGACGGGGTCGGCGGCGAGGTGTTGATCGGCTCGACGCTGGGTAACTACGACTCGCCGGCCTACTTGTTCGACGGCGAAACGGGCGAACTGTTGCAGACGTTCGAAGTGCCCTATTCTCGCCTGGGTGACTTCGGCTCGGCGGCCGTGGCTGTGGGCGATAACATCCTGATCGGCGCGCAGTACGAACGCACCAGCGAATTCTGGGCCGGCAAGGCGTTTCTGTTCGACCGGGCCACCGGCGAAGTCCTGCAAACCTACACCAGCGAGCATACGGCCCAGTGGGGAAGATTCGGCCGTTCGCTGGCCTCCAACGGCAGCCGTGTGCTGATCGGACAGAACACGCAATGGACCGGGTCCGGCCAGGCCCAGGCCTACCTGTTCGACACGGGCACGCAATTCGTGACCACCGACGTGGACGGCAATTTCCAATTCGACGGTCTTGTCGACGGAACCTACCGCGTTCGCCAACTGCTCGCCGGCGGCTACACGCAAACCCTGCCCGACGGAGCCGGTGTGTACACCGTAACGCTCACCGACGGCCAGGACGCCTCGGAGTTCGTGTTCGCCAACCAGCGGACCACCGCCGTCGCGGGAACCGTCTTCTCCGACGCCGCCAACCAGGGCGTCCGCGACCCGCATGAGATGGGCCTGGAAGGTTGGACCGTCTATCTCGACCTCAACAACAACGGTTTGTTGGACGATGAGCCGGCCGCCGTGACGGATGAGTTGGGCCGCTACAAGCTCGACCTCCTGCCGGCCGGCTCCTACACCGTGCGCCAACAGAAACCGCTCGGTTGGCTGGCCACCACACCGCTGGCCGGCGCTTGGGAAGTCGACCTGGCCTACGGACAAACGCTCGACGACGTGGACTTCGGCAATTACCGTTTGGGAACCATCAGCGGGCTGGTCTTCGAGGACTCCGACGGCAACGGCATCCAAGATGGCGGCGAAGTTGGTCTGTCGGGGTGGACCGTCTTCCTCGACGGCAATCTCAACGGCCTGCGGGACGACGGCGAACAGTGGACCACGACCAACGCCGACGGGTCCTACGCGCTGAACGAGGTGATGCCGGGCCAACACCGGCTGACCGAAGTGGTCGAGTCGCCTTGGCTGGTCACCACGCCGAGCCCCGGCTACTACGACCTGAGCGTCGGCAGCGGAGAGTGTCTGGCGATGGGCCGGTTCGGAAACATCCGGCCGGCCGTGGTGGCGGGTAACGTGTTCGATGACCTCGATCGCGACGGCGCTCGCGACGTCGGCGAGGGCGGGCTGGGTGGCTGGACCGTCACGCTCGACCGGGTAGAAACCACCACCAGGGCACTGAGTCGGCTGCGCGCTCCCTCGGCCTTCAGTCAGGCGCTGGGACGCGATCTGTCGAACTCCGTCGCTTTCCTCGGTGATCGGATCTTGGTGGGATCGATCTACGACGATACGGGCGCGACCGACTCGGGCGTGGTCCATGTCTTTGATCGGGCCACCGGCGAATTGGTCGACACCTGGGCCAATCCCAACTCGGCCTCGCAGGATCAGTTCGGCGCCAAGATCACCGTAATGGGCGACAATGTGCTGGTCGCCACGAAGAACTCGGCCTATCAGGGGAATACGGTCTATCTGCTCCGCGGCGCCACCGGCGACGTGCTGCAGCGGTTCGACCTCCCCGCCGGGGTCTACGATCGATTCTTCGGCGAGTCGGTGGTGGTGGCGGGCAGTACCGTCATCATCAGCGCGCCGGGCGGAGACGGCCGTAGCGACGGCGGCTCCGTGCGCGGCGGAGTCGTCTTCTTCTACGACGCCATTTCCGGCGAGTTGATCCGCGAGATCCAGAGCCCCGATCCCGACCGCTACGACAACTTCGGCGGCGCCATGGCCGTGGTCGGCGACCGGCTACTGGTGGGCTCGTTCGGCAACGACAACATGATGGAAACCTCCGGCTCCGTCTTTCTCTTCGATACGACGACCGGCGAGTTACTCAAGGAGTTTAACGATTCCGATCCGGTCGCCGAGGCCAGATTGGGGCGAACGATTACAGCCTTGGGCGACGATTTCCTTGTCTCCTCACGCTATCAGCTTTACGTCCTCGACGGTGAAACGGGTGAGTTGCTGCGAACGTTCGACTATCCAGGTCGAGGCTGGGCGGCGGGAACTTCGATTTCGGCGGTTGGAAACAACATTCTGGTCGGTTCCCCCGACGACAACTACAGCATGGACATGGCCGCCTGGCTCGGCCGGGCCTACGTGCTCGACGCGATGACGGGCGAACTACTGCGGACGTTCGAGAATCCCGATCCCGACGCCGGGCAAAAGTTTGGCCAGTTCGTGGCCAGCGACGGAGAGATGATCATCATCTCGCATCACAGCCTGTTGGCCGACCCGGACATCACGCAGGCGTATGTTTACGACGCCGACACCTTCACCGTCCAGACCGACGCCGACGGCAACTACACCTTCGAGGGCGTCAAGCCGGGAACCTACCGGGTTCGCGCGGTTGCTCGCGGCGACTACGAGTTGAGCATGCCCACGGGCAACGGCGACTACGAGGCCGTCGTCGTCAGCGGGTACATGGAGGATGATTTCGACTTCGGCGCCGTGGCGATCGAAAACTGGGCCGCCGAGGCGGTTGGCGATTATTACTCCTTGGACGAGGGCACGACCTTGACCTTGGCGGCCGAGGCCGGAGTCTTGGCCAACGACGTCGACCGCCGCGGCGACGCCTTGGCGGCGGTGCTCGTCTCAGGACCCCAGCACGGTGTTCTCACCCTGGCGGCCGACGGCTCGTTTGTCTACACGTCCCACGAAGGCTTCCACGGCGTGGATCGCTTCACCTACCGGGCCGACGACGGGCTGCTGACCTCCAACGTGGCCGAGGTGACGATCTCGGTGGAAGTCGTTCAATCAGCGTCGGCCGACGGAATCGTCTTCGAAGACACCAATCAAAACGGCGTCCAGGACGAGGGCGAACTGGGCCTGGCCGGTTGGATCGTCGAACTCGAGCGGATCGACGGATCGCTGGAACTCATGCAAACCTACTCCCGGCCGCTGGCTCCGTTCTGGGCCACCGACGCCGGCAGCGCTCCCTCGGTGGCCTTCGTTGGGGAGGACGTGCTGGTGGGCGTTGAGTGGGACGACAGCTCCGGAGTCGACGCCGGGGCCGTATACCGCTACCACGCCACCACCGGCCAACTCATCCAGACCTACCTCAACCCCGAGGGCCGATGGACCCGCTTCGGCCTCTCCGTGGCCGCGATCGGGGATGACGTGCTGGTGGGCAGCCAGCACGCCGCCTATCTCTTCGACGGCGGCACGGGCGAACTGTTGCACAAGTTCACTTCGCCGAACTCCAACTATCCCTGGTCGTTCGGCTACCATGTGGCGGCGGTCGGAAACGACGTGCTGATCGCGGCGCCCTGGGCTCCCTCGAACGGGGTCAACTTCACCGGAGCGGCCTACTTGTTCGACGGCGACACCTACGAGTTGCTGCAAACCTTCGCCAGCCCCGATCCCGACGCCTACGATATGTTTGGCCGGCACATCGCGGCCGTTGGCAATAATGTGTTGATCGGAGCCGACGGCGACGACACGCAGAGGGCCAACGGCGGCGTCAGCTACCTGTACGACGGCGCCACGGGCGAACTGCTGAGAACCTTTGCCGACTCCGGCGGATACGGTCACGCCGTGGCCGCGGCCGGCGTGAATGTCCTGGTCGGCGACTCCGACGGTGTGAGCCTGTACGACGGCGCCACCGGCGATCTACTGCAAACCTACGTCAGCCCCTCGTCCTATACCTGGTCGTTCGGCCAGTCGCTTGCGGCCATCGACGGGAAAGTGCTCGTCGGAGCGCCGGTACAGCTCGTGGGCAACGTCTGGAACTCCGGAGTCGTCTACGTCTTCGACATGGAATCCGGCGATCTGCTGCAAACGCTCAGCAGCCCCGCATGGGGCCTCAGAGGGGCCTTCGGCCAGTCGATGGATGCGATGGGAGACCGCGTGGTCATCGGGCAAGACTCGCATTGGGCCGGTGAGTCCATGGTGCAGGCCTATTCCTTCCACATCGACCGGTTTACCGTCTCCACCACCACCGACGACCTGGGACGCTACGATTTCTCCGGCCTCAAGCCGGGAACCTATGAAATCCGCCAAACGTCCCAGGACGGCTTTGTCCAGACGTCGCCACTTGGCAATGGCATGCACACGATTCACGTGGCCGAGGATGGAACCGTCAGCGGGCTCGATTTCGGCAACATGCGGCTGCTGCCGCCCGAGGCCCAGGACGACCGGTACTCGATCGACCAAGATGACGAATTGACGGTCCTGCCCGAAGGCGTGTTGGCCAACGACACGGATCCTAACGGCGATCCCATGCTCGCGCTGCTGGTCGATGACGTCCGGCACGGCGAACTTGTGCTCGGCGACGACGGCTCGCTGACGTACACGCCGCAGTTCGGCTTCCACGGCACCGACTCTTTCACCTACGTTGCCAGCGACGGGGGACTCGAGTCGAACGTGGCCACCGTGGTCATCACGGTGGCCGAAGTCAACGGCATTCCCACGGCAGCGGACGACACCTACTGGACCGAAATAGATTCGACGCTCCGCGTTCCCGCTTCGGGCGTGCTAAGCAATGATACCGACCGCAACGGCGACCCGCTCGAAGCCGTGTTGGTCGGATTGCCGTCCCACGGCCAACTGGAACTGGCCGCCGACGGATCGCTCGTCTACACGCCCGACGATGGGTTTACGGGGATCGACACCTTCACCTACAAGGCGTTCGATGGGCAGGACCATTCGGGGCTCGCCACGGTCAAGGTTGCCGTGGTCGAAGACGACCTGGGTGGGATCCTCGTCGAGGAGATGCCGCATCTGAACCCGGGGGCAGGCGACATCTGGTACGGATTCCAAACCACCCGCGACGCCCTGATTACGCTCTGGGCCCAAAGTCCCGGTGACGTCACGATCACTCTCTACGACGCGAGTCTCACGGAAGTGGCCGTGTGGAGGCCCGGAAACGGCAACGCGCGGATCGAATATCCGGCCGAAGCGGGACAGCAGTTCTACTTCCGGCTCAGTGGTCCGGACGTCGACGTCAACGTCCATCTGGCCAACGTGATTCGGGTCAACAACGGACACGTCACCGTGTTCGGCACCGACACCGACGATGTATTCGAAGCCGCGGCGGATGACTTGGTTGCCGCCTCCGGCGACCCACTTACCGCTCCTTCCTCGCCGCTGGCCATCAAGCTAAACGGCGTCGAATACACGATCACTCTGGCGGAACTCGTTTCCTTCTCGATCGACGGCGGCTCGGGCAACGACCGTGTCATCATCCACGGCTCGGCGGGAGACGACACGGTGCGGATGAGTCCCCATGAGGCCACCGTCGTCGGGCCCGGATACCGGATCGACGTGACCAATACCTCGCTCATCACGGTGTTCGGCAACGGCGGGAACGACGTGGCACACCTCTACGATTCCAGCGGCAATGATCGGTTTTTTGGGAAGTCGACTGTCAGTTCGATGATCGGCGACGGGTTTATCAACGTTGTTCGGGGATTCGATCGCGTCAATGCCTACTGCGACGCCGGCGGAAACGATACGGCCTACTTGTACGACTCGGCCGGCAACGACCGATTCTACGGCAAATCGACCGTCAGTTGGCTCAGCGGCGAAGGATTCGTCAACGTCGCCAGGGGCTTCGATCGCGTCAACGCCTACTCCAACGCCGGCGGAAACGACACCGCCTACCTCTACGACTCGGCCGGAAACGATCGCTTTTACGGGACGCAGCCGCACAGCTATGTGGTCGGCGACGGGTTCTTCAACGTGGCCTACGGCTTCGACCGCGTCAACGCCTACTCCAACGCCGGCGGAAACGACACCGCCTACCTCTACGACTCGGCCGGAAACGATCGCTTTTACGGCACGCAGTCGCACAGCTACATGATCGGC
>SDBV01011555.1_pt1 | contig 11424 bp, 13 predicted proteins | sample 2277081 | NCBI WGS metagenome assembly SDBV01 (sample SAMN10402039, study PRJNA504765) | marine sediment metagenome | isolation source: marine sediment core GS10_PC15, 223 cmbsf | place: Arctic Ocean: Southern Knipovich Ridge | collected 2010
TCTTTCATTTTTCGGGCATTTTCTCTAATGGCTGTCTCATCATAAATGTGAAAGGGTGTTGGATATTTCTCTATTATTTTCTCAAGTTCTGATTTTGTGAATGGTATTGTTTTATTCATATTGTTGCTCTCCTGAGCCTTCTTTTATTATCAGAGACGTGATAATCACGCCTTTTCCATTTCGTAAGGAACAGGCATGTCTGTTCCCTACGATGATCTATATCTTCAAATTCGCTTTGATACTTGTACGGTCCAGGCATGCCTGGACCCTACGACTACATCTTCAAATTCGCTTTGATACTTGTACGGTCCAGGCATGCCTGGACCCTACGATTATATCTTTAAATTTTCTTTGATACTCTCTACCGCGGCTTCTATTTCTTCCCTGTGTCCGAAGGCGCTTAGTCTGAAATAACCCTCGCCTCCTGGTCCGAATCCCGAACCCGGGGTTCCTATGACCCCTGTTTCGGAAAGAAGTTTGTCAAAGAAATCCCAGGAGGAGATTCCTTCCGGGGTTTTTATCCAGACATAGGGTGCATTGACACCACCGTAATAGGTCAGGCCGACACTCTCCACACCTTTCCTGATTATCCGTGCATTTTCCATATAGTAGTTTACAAGATTTCCAGATTCCTTCAATCCCTCTTCTGTAAATACAGCCAATGCGCCTTCCTGAACAATATTTGAGGCACCGTTAAAAAATGTACACTGTCTTCGGTTCCACAGGTTTCTAACTTCACCAGGATTTGTTCCCTCTACGATCAGTTCTTCCGGAACTACTGTCCAGCCGAGACGAACTCCGGTAAAACCTGCAAACTTGGAAAGACTGTTTATTTCCAGAGCACACTTTTTTGCTCCTTCAATTTCAAAAATTGATCTGGGCAGAGTAGGATCAGATATATATTCACAGTATGCTGCATCAAAAATAATAACAGACTTATTTTCTCTGGCGTAGTCAACGAATATTTTCAGCTGCTTATGGGTTGCAACAGCTCCTGTCGGATTGTTAGGGCTGCAGAGATAAATTAAGTCTGCTTTTTTATCAGGAAGTGCCGGAAAAAAATTGTTCTCTTCTGTGCATGGCATGTAAATAAGACCTTCATACTCTCCCTTTTTACTGGAATAGTTTCCCGATTTGCCTGAAATAACGTTTGAGTCTACATATACAGGGTAGGCAGGATCCTGAACTGCAATAACACTGTCAGGGGAGAATATTGACTGAATGTTACTGGAATCAGGCTTTGCTCCGTCACTGATAAAAAAATCGTTGGGTAACAGAGTTATCCCTTTACTCTCATAATATTCGGATAAAGCTTGTCGCAATTTCATGTTTCCCTGTTCATCACCGTAACCTGAATATGTAGCGGGATCAGCAAGTTTGTTCACCCCTTTTGTAAGCCCCGCTATAACCGCAGGAGTCAGAGCTTCTGTTGTATTTCCTATACCAAGTTTTTTTAGTACTTTAGCAGGATTTTTTTTCTGAAATCCCCTCGTTCTTCTGGCTATCTCAGGAAAAAGATATCCCGCCGCCAGTTTATTATAATTCTGATTTATTCCTGCCACTTGATTTGCTCCTATTTTTTGCTGTTCATTATTCAGTAATCAGGCTGCCAGGCTGAAGGCTATTAGGGCTGTATAAGTTAAATTGTCATGAACTCTTTTTCTCTTCAGCCTAACAGCCTACAGCCTTCCTTACCTTCTTACCGCCATCGGAATCCCCACTTTATCTACAACTGCCTTTAATTTCGCTCTTTTCCCTTCACTGGAAAGTCCACACATAGGAAGCCTGAATTCTTCTTCACACCAGCCTCTCATTGCCATTGCGGTCTTTATTGGGATGGGATTTGTTTCAATAAACATAGTCTTAAAGAAATCAGCTAAAAGAGCTTCTTTTGCTCTTGCTTCTTCAAATTTACCTTCCAGTGCAAGGCCTACCATTTCCACTATTTTGTCGGGTATAAGGTTTGAAGCTACCGATATGACTCCCTTTCCTCCTGCCTCAATGAGACTCAGAGTCATATTATCATCACCTGAAACTACATGAAAGCTGGAGTCTGTACTGGCAATTACATCTTTCATCTGCTGAAGATTACCGGAAGCCTCTTTTACAGTAGTAATATTTGAACATTCCGCAGCAAGCCTTGCCAGGGTTTCTGTTTCAAGGTTTACACCGGATCTCCCCTGAATATTATATAGAACGCATGGAATCGAAATTGAATCTGCAATTGCTTTAAAGTGAAGATAAAGGCCCAGCTGGGTTGGCTTGTTGTAATAAGGGTTTACAAGAAGAACAGCATCGACTCCGGATTGCTCTGCATGTCTGGAAAGTTGTATGGCTTCACTGGTTGCATTACTTCCTGTCCCGGCAATTACAGGAACCCGACCTGCAGCTACTTCAACTGTTAACTGGATTACCCTGTCATGTTCTTCGTGGGAGAGTGTCGGGCTTTCACCAGTTGTTCCGCATGGAACCAACCCATTTACGCTGCTTGCAATCTGAAACTCTATCAGATCTCTAAATGCCGCTTCATCAAATGCTCCTTCCTTTGTAAATGGTGTAATTAATGCCGTATAGACACCTTTAAGATTAGTCATTGCTTTTATCTCCTTTGGTTGCATAGGCGAGCAGTCAACTTGTTGACGACCAGCCTTCTATAATATCCTGCATCATATCATTTATATTAAAAAATCCAGTTCTATTTTCTATCCATTCTGCAGCTTCAACTGCACCAGCAGCAAATCCTTCTCTTCCTCTGGCTGTATGCTTTAACTCTATGGTATCTACAGGACTATCAAATGCAACCAGATGAGTTCCCGGGATACTGCCTCCCCTTGTTGAGGATATATGCAGCTCTTCAGGTTTAATCTGTCTTTTCAATTCCTCTGATACTATGGATGTTTTTCTGTCAATATTCTTTAATAGAATATTTCCAAGCATTGAAGCAGTTCCTGAGGGGCTGTCAGCTTTTTTATTATGATGGAATTCATGGATAAAGGGGTCATATTCTGAGAAAGAGTTCATAATTTGAGCAGTCCTGGCCAGAATAGAGAAAAATATATTAACTCCGAGAGAGAAATTACCAGACCAGATTATAGCTGCTCCTTTTTTTTTCGAAAGAGCTGTCATCTCATCCATTTCAGAATACCATCCGGTAGTACCCATTATGAGTTTTTTACCAGCAGAACAAATAATTTTTGCATTTTTCAGTGCAGTCCCGGGAATTGAAAAGTCGATAACAACATCAGCATCGTCGAGTATTTCCTGTGAAAGGCTCTTTGCACTTGCTTCAGATGCAAAGGGATCTACTGTAGCTACAATTGTATGTCCTCTTTTGGTTGCAGTCTTTTCTATTATCCTGCCCATCCTTCCATAACCGGAAATTATTATTTTCACTGAAACCATCCTCCTGTTTACAGTTTGATGTGATTAGTGTAAAATAGTACACTAAATTGTTTATTATGTCTATATATAAACAAAAAGTTTTTATAGCAACATCAAGTTAAGAGGTCTTTTATGGAATCAGTCAGCAGCATGGTAAAATATCTTTTAGAGAACAAACCCTTTTTACTGGATGCATTGAGCATGGGCATATTAAGCTTTGGAAATCTTGCATCTGAGTTCAAACCGGATATCGAGAAATCGTTAGGCAAAGAGATAAAAGAAACTGCCATTGTAATGGCTCTACGCCGATATGGTGATGAAATACGCGAGCATCAGGAATCATCAGTTTCCACCAATATTTCCGGTGAAATTCTAATGAAAACTAATATCTGCGATTTTAACGTGCAGAAATCTACAAACTTGCTGGGCAAGCTGAAAAACCTCTACGAAATGGTTAATATCGAGCGTGGTGATTTTTTAAATGTAATTATTGGAAACAATGAAGTAAGTATTTCAGTTAGTGAAAAGTATTATAATAAGATTGAACAGTTTCTATCCGGTGAGAAGTTGTTTAACTACTCAAAGGGGTTGGTATCTTTGACTGTGATTTTTGATGGTGACTTTCTTCATACACCAGGGATAGTTTCACAGGTTATGCATCGCTTTGCATGGGAAAATATCAATATTTATGAGATAGTTTCTACAATGACGGAGCTTACCTTTGTAATTGAAAATAGAAATTCCATTAAAGGCTATGAAGTTCTTCAAAAATATCTGGAACATATGCAGAACGGTTGAGACTGCAGTGGGATTACTATTAGGGCAGGACTGACTCAGGAAAATAGTCCCTTCTTTGTTTTGATTTTAACCCGGAAGCTGGCCCCGGCTATATCACAGGCATACTTCATCTCTATTTCATGATCCTTGGTTGAAAGAAGAGCTACCGTTCCCTCTATAGCATTTACAGTTATACTTTTTATTTCCAGGATATTCTGAAGTGCTTTCCTGATCTTTTCTCCTTTGTCATTAGAAAGACCATCAATAATATAGGTAAATGATTTTAATTTTGCCATGTCCAAAATATATATTATTTCATGCATAATGAAAAGATAAAAAAAAGTAGTGATTTAGTTGAAAAATACAGTTTTAAGCGGTATTGTTTAAATTGATTAAAAATTATACAGGAGAAAAACATGAAAAAATTATCAATTGCTCTTCTAGTGATTATGGTTGCAATTTTTGCAATGTCCTGTGCTTCGGCACCAGCACAGGTAGTTGAACCTAAAAAATCAGGTCTTCCGGATTTTGTTCTAAATCCTCCTATGGCAACAGATGCCATTTATGGAGTTGGTTTTGCAAAACAGTCTACAATGGCTCTTTCCATTAAGGTTGCAGAGACAAATGCCAGAGCAGATATAGCAAGTCAGATTGAGACAACAATTCAGGAAGCTATTACTGCCTATGCGCAGGAAGCCGGTGTTGATGAGAATACTCAGTTAATTAGTTTTGTAGAAACAATAACACGGCAGATTACAGATACAACCTTAAGTGGTGCAACACCAAAGAGCAGAGTACCCATGGATGACGGTGGTGTTTGGATCTTAATGGTATACGGCAAGGATGCTCTTATTGATTCTTTTGAAGAAGTTGCAGAAGGATTTGAAAGAAACGAAGATGCAGCTTTCGCAGAATTCAAAGCAGCTCAGGCTCTGGAAAAACTGGACTACCAGCTTGCTAACAATCCAACTGTATCAACCCCACAGAAGTAACAGAAACTTATAGAAAAAGGCTGTTCCCTAAAGCGGAACAGCCTTTTTTTGTATTTTTTATGGTAAAATAAGAAAAAAGATATTAAGATAAGCTTATGAAACCTACAACTGGAATACTATTGACTATATTTGTGATATTTACTTTTTTGTTAATTTCCTGCGCTTCACTCCCGCAAAAACAAGGACTTATTTCAAAGGAAGGTTCCGGGACTCCGGATACAAGTGATAAATATCCGGAACCAGTGATTGTTAATGGTGTAATTGATTTTACTGACCCCATGTACAGCTTCTTGTGGGATACATCCCCTGACAATGGAACTCTGTTGTTTTTTTCTTTCATACCAGGACGGGCTGATAGAGAAGAAGAGATTAAACTGGCTGTATCTGAAGCTGCCAGACAAGCTGCAATGTTATCAAGTTTAAAAGTGGATGCAAAATTCGCCGTAATGAGTAATAACAAAGATCTCGGTTACCTTGAAGCTATCGATGTACAGTATGACCGCGGATTAGCAGAAGATCTTGTAGCTAAAATAAAAATCAGACAGCATTACAGGGATAATGAAGGTACCTTTATATTGGCGGAGCTTGATAGTATAAGTTATAAAGAAAATTTTTCAGTAACAAAAGGAAAGGAAAATGAACCGGACTGGTTGTACAATGTGCCTGAAATACCGGGTTATCTTGTAAGTATTGGAGCTGTGCAGCGGAGTCGATATAAGATCGATTCAATAAGAAGAGCGGATGAACAGGCTCTTGCAAATCTGGCAAAACAGGTTTCAGTCGTAGTTAAAGCAAAGAGAACTGACCTTGAATCAGAAGGATCAGGTTCAGCATTCAGCGAAACCAATTATGAAGTAACATCTACATTTGTCAGAGGGTTTTACGTACTGGGTCGATGGAGTACAGGTAATGGCAACATATATTATACTCTGGCAGTTTGTCCGGTAAATCAGTAGGGGTGATTCATGAATCACCCCTGCCATGTTAATATTGATATAAGAATATCAGGGAGTTAAGAATATGAGAAAAATTGCAGTCTTATTAATTGCATCAATATTTGTTTTATCATGTGCTACAGGTGGCGGACCTGTAGAAAGCAGTACGGTGTCAGTAGGTGGTGGGGATAGACCTGGCTGGACTAATAGTTTCCCTGCTGAAGATGGTTTCTATATTGGTATTGGGACCTCCAATACAGGAAATGAATCTGAAGACAGGAAGATTGCAGAGGACAGGGCCCGTACAAATATTGCAGCTTCAATTTCGACAAAGCTCCATAGTGAAACTGAGATCTATACAAGAGAAGATTCCGAAGGGGGTCTTTACAGTTATGTAGAGGAGGAAGTTACAGCTGTTGTTGAGCAGAGTCTTTCCGGTGTCGAGACAGTAGACACTTACTATTCGCAAGAAGCCGGATCATGGGTCTATATGAAACTTTCTATTGCGCTTTGGGAGCAGATACAGAAAGAAGAGATGGCTGCATTAATCTCCAGGATAAAGGAATTTCTTACTCCTGTCCTTAATGATTTTGACAGACCTCTGGTCACAAAATTGCAGGAATTGATAAAAGCCCGGGGACTAATCCTGGAATCTCCCTATGCTGGAATGCTTAAAACCACATTACTTGGAGAAGCAGGATCTTTTATAGATATTGTTGACTCTATTTTGAAGCAGCATCTTGATTCTATCTATCTAAGTGTAAAACCAGAGACTCTGGAAGTAGAAACTGGTCAGGGAGTAGCCTTTACTGTAGGGATAGCTTCAAATAAATCTTCCCGGATTGGCAGCATGCCATTATCTTTTTTATCTGATGCGGGCTCCAGTGTCATAAGTGCCCTGAGTGATCAGAATGGAAGTTTTGAAAGTGAAATCAAATCCAGTGAGCTTGAAATGGGTAAAAATTACCTTACACTTATCATAGATGGTGAATCCATTGGCTTTGATGAATCTCTCAGGTTTTTAACTCTCCCTGAAAAAACTATTATTGTAGATGTCCAGACAGTCTCTATCGGACTGGAGGTTTCAACCCCAGAGGAGATAGATCTGTATGGTATTGATGGAACAGTTAAATCTCTTTTTTCTGCCCGCAATTTACCATTTAAAATAGGATCTGTTGATTCACCTTACATAAAATTTGATATTAGAATTTCGGATTTCCCCAAATATCTGGATGGTGCGCCGGATATGGCACAGGCTAGTGCAGTAATATCCCTTATTAAAAGAGGAAAGACAATTTACAGCTATGAGAGTGACCAGTTTAAAGATGGTGGTCTAACACCAGAACAGGCACATCAGAGGGCTTTCGGAAAGCTAATAGAAGGACTGGAAACTAATCCGGAATACGTAAAAGGGATAGTGGAAGCCCTTTCTCTTAATTAGCAGTCCCTTAATTGATCTATCAGGCAGGATAAATGAATCAAACTCAGGTAAAAGAACTCCTCCTTCAACTGAAGGGGGACGTCGAAGAATTTTCGGTTATATTCTCCGGAAAGAAGAGCAAAAAAGTAGACGGTTTGTACAAACCCGAAACCAGAGAGATAATAATACATAACAGAAATACAGAAGATCAGAATGCAATTGTATATACTTCAATTCATGAGTTTGCCCATCATGTACATGTAACCGGTTCGGCTCTTCCTGTTTCCAGAAGAGCACATACTAATGAGTATTGGGCCATACTTCATGGATTTCTGGGCAAAGCTGAAGGTCTTAAGATCTATAACAACAAGTTTAAAACAGAACCGGACTTTCAGACATTAACCCGGGAGATTAAAGAGAAGTTCATCCTTAAAAATGGTGAAATGATGAGAGATTTCGGTAAACTTCTCCTGAAATCCTATTCACTTTGTCTTAAATATGATATGAGTTTCGACGACTATGTAGACCGGGAGCTGGGACTTGGACGAACTGCAGCAAAACAGTTAATTAGTGTATACCGGGAAGATATAAACCCGGTCGTGGGATATGAAAATATGAAAACCCTCTCCCGTATTAAGCCGGGTGAGGATCGTATGCTGGCGGAAGAAGCTTTCCTGGAGGGAAGTAGCCCGGACCTGGTTAAGAGTCAATTTGCTTCACCTGCAGCTATCCATGAAGACCCGGTATTGCGGCTGCAGAAAGAAAAGCAGAGAATAGAGCGCAGCATAGCAAGTTTTAATAAGCGCTTGGGAGAAATCGAGAGAAGCCTCTCTCTAATGATAGGCGAATGACAGGAGAATAGTATGAATGAACTTTTATGGCTGGGAATGCTTCTTATTAACTTTGGAGCGATACTTATCAGTTACCGAATTTGGGGTAAAGCAGGGCTTTATTTGTGGATACCAATTGCAGTTATTGTTGCAAATATTCAGGTAACAAAAACTGTTGAACTGTTTGGACTTACTGCTACTCTTGGTAATATTGTTTATGCAACAAGTTTTCTTGTCACAGATATCTTAAGCGAAAACTATGGAAAAAAAGATGCGGCAAGGGCAGTAGGTATGGGTTTTTTCTCCCTAATAATGCTGACAATTCTAATGAACCTTGCCCTGTCTTTTATTCCCGATTCAAGTGATTTTGCTCATGGTAGTCTGACTACTATTTTCAGTATAATGCCCCGGATTGCTCTTGGATCTCTTGTGGCCTATGGTATTTCACAGCTCCATGATATCTGGGCCTATGATTTCTGGAAAAGACGATTCCCCTCTAAAAAGTTTATCTGGCTCCGGAACAATATGAGCACAATGGTTAGCCAGCTTATGGATACTGTCATATTCACGCTTATTGCATTCTGGGGAGTGTTTGACAGAGCTGTGCTTATTGATATTATGATCACCACATACCTCCTTAAGTGGGTTGTGGCAATTCTGGATACACCGTTTCTGTATATTGCAAGAGGGTGGCATGACAGGAGAGTTGTTGATAAAGATTAAATTCTATCTCCCTATTTGATTTTTTCCGTCTGTTCTTTTATTATTTAATGTATAGGGGGACTGAATAATAGAAGTGATGACGAAGGGCTAAAATAACCGGAGGGTATATTATGACAGATATCAGTTTTATGAGTCATGAAGAAAGAGTTTTTTTAGCGGGATGTATCGAGACTATTATTGTTGCTGATAGTAATATTGAAGAGAATGAGCTTGAAAATCTTGATAAGACGGTAAAAGAACTCAATTTTGATGATTTTGATGATTGTCTTTCTGAATTTGAGAGTCAAATTAAAGATAGTGAGACTTTCTTTGAAAAGGCAGAAACTATAACAAAACCGGAAGTAAGAGATGCCATTCTTAAGACTCTATACGAATTCCTACGATCTAATGGAATCCCTGAAAAATCCGAAGGGAGCTTTTTTGAAAGGCTCAGGAAGTTGTGGGAGTAGGGGTACGATGCTTCGTGCCTTTATTCCAATCCTTCCCTTCGGATAACAGCATGAGCCGCGACATATTTTCCAGCCGCCATTACATCCCGGACAAGATTATTAAAAGCTATTTCCAATTTATATTCCTTTCATTTCGGTAAAAGTAATAAGTACCTCTGGTTCTATTAATCCAAGTTCCATTGCAATGATCCCGAAAAGAGAGTCATTACCTTCTTTCTGTACTTTTAGAACAGATTCAACATCCTCTTTTGGCATTATCCCAGCTCTAACCAACCATTCACCTATTTTTTCATCACTATTTATATTTTCCATTCCTCATCCCATTGTTTCAGAAATTCTAATTATAAGAAAAATGTCTTCATTATGAGAATTGCTACTATTGTTTGAAGATATTGAATTTTAGTATAGTATATCTTCGAATACTACTCAATCTGGGATCATACTTTGAAAATGAAAAACTTTAACTATGTTAAATTGTGTTTTTTAATTGTTGTTCTAATCATTGTAACAACTCTATCACTTCCTGCATCAGAAAAAGAACTCCATCAGGAGATACCTGCTGCCCCGGTAATAAATGCCAGATCTGCAATTCTAATAGACAGCCTGACAGGTGCCGTACTCTTCGAGAAAGAGAGCAACATTTCTATTCCACCTGCATCCATGACCAAACTGATGAGTCTCTATTTGGTCTATAAGGAGATAGAGAATGGAAGAGTATCAAAGGATGAGTTAATTAAAATAAGCAGGGAAGCAGATTTCAGAGCACTCCCCTCAAGATCATCTTTAATGTTTCTGGAGGAAGGACAGGAAGTATCTATGTTGGACCTGATGCTTGGTCTGGCTGTACCTTCGGGGAACGATGCGGCTATTGCAGTTGCAGAAAGAATAGCAGGGACTGTAGATAGATTTGTAGAAATGATGAATAAGGAAGCTGTTGAAATGGGCCTTAACTCTGTTCATTTTGAGGATGCCTCCGGTTTAAGCGACAAAAACATGGTAACTGCAGCCGATTTTGCCCAGTTCTGCTCCGTCTATATTAACAGTTTTCCCGAGGCTCTGGTGGAGCTTCATTCGGTAAACTCCTTTACCTATCCTAAAGAGGAAAACTGGAAAACTAACGGTTCATCCGTTTATGGATCTATAACCCAATATAACAGGAACAATCTTCTGTCAGCCTACGCTCCCATAGATGGATTAAAAACAGGATTTATAGACGAATCGGGTTATAACGTTGCTTTGACTGCCCAAATAGAAGGACAGTTTGGCAATAGGAGACTGATTGCAGTTCTTCTGGGAGGTCCGGGAGAAACCAGTTCAGAAGGTTCTATGCTCCGGGCAGTAGATGGAGTAAATCTTTTGTCATATGGATTTTATAGTTTTACCAATATCAAAAGCGATATTCCCGAACTTATTTCTCCCCGAGTCTGGAAGGGTTCAAATACTTATATAGAATTAAAATATTCCGAAATACCAGTACTTACCCTCCCAATAGAGAAAGCTGCAATCCTTCAAACCAGAGTGGAGCTCCCAAAAAATATTATGGCACCCATAAAAGAAGGGGATATCCTGGGAGAAATTATCCACTTTTCAGGCGATGAAGTCATAGAGAGATACCCGATTAAGGCAGCAGAAGACATAGAGGTCGGAGGTTTTTTCAGACGGTTATTTGACAGTATCAGTTTGTTTTTTATGAAGTTATTCGGTATGTTTTGACCATCCCGTAGGGAACAGGCATGCCTGTTCCTTACACTGGCACATCATATGTGGATATAATATATCCTGCACAGCCACAGATTCATCCTGTGTATATAAAGTCCCCACATCATTCCCCCGAAACAGCCGATCGCAGCCAGAAAGAATCAACAACCCCGGTTTTAACCATTGTAATAATCCCCTCAGGGGAAATAACAACAGTAG
>SDBV01011556.1_pt1 | contig 11423 bp, 17 predicted proteins | sample 2277081 | NCBI WGS metagenome assembly SDBV01 (sample SAMN10402039, study PRJNA504765) | marine sediment metagenome | isolation source: marine sediment core GS10_PC15, 223 cmbsf | place: Arctic Ocean: Southern Knipovich Ridge | collected 2010
CCATTTAATTTCTATTAGACCATCTTCGCTAATCACACCATCGGCACTTGTACCACCACAGCCGTCCTTCTTGATAAAACCAACCTGCTTAACCACGTAGTTGTTTAGTTCCGCATAGTATTCTCTGGCAGCCCCCTCCAGTTCCAAGCCGTTCTCCATATTGTCGTTTGAATAGCCTGCTTGGGTAATTCCAGTTAATCTCTCAGCAGCCAACTTGCGCATGTACAAACCGCGGCCAGTCCTCTTGTTTAATACTTTGTGAAAATTAGAGGCCGTAACCTTGCCTAATCTGACTTCATACCATTCATCACTTCTTTGTTCACAATTAAATATCTTCATATCGCTATTCTCCGGTGAAGTCTTTTGTGACAATCGCAACACATAGGTTCGACATCGAGCTGGTGCTCAAAGAGATAGCTCCAATGATGATAATCTTTTGCCTGTTTGCCACAGGAACATTGAAAAGTATTAGCACGGGGCAATTTAGCGGTTCTAACAGCACTATGCACAGCCCATTTTGCCCTAATCTGTTCAGGATGGCGAGCATTGAAACGTTTTTCTATTGCTCGGCGAGTAGTTTTGCCCTTTTCAGTTTGATGATAACGCTTGTGAGCAACCTTGCCTTTTTTGCTTTGGTTATAGCGCTTTATCCTTGCTTTGCCTTTTTCGCTTTGTTGATAATTAACATCAGTAATCTTCTGGCAAGATTTGCAATGTGCTTTATGTCCATCCTTTTTGCTTTGGTCTTTGTGAAATTCCGAAAGGAGTTTTGGCTGTTTGCATTTTGAGCAGGTTTTCATTGTTAAATCTCCAAAAAAACAACCAGCCGAAGTTGGTACGCAGATAGAGCGTGAAGCCCGGTACGTAAAGTCTGGGAGTAAGCCCTTTGTGCCTTCGGCTGGCCGTGTTAGAGTGCTTTGTTGTTCTGCGTACCATACCATAATAATACTGCTTTATTGGAGAATGTCAAACTTATTTTATTTATTTTAAGCGAAAAACTCTGCAACCATCACGCCGGTCGCCGGTTAGTTCTATCTTACCTTTCATTTGAAGCCCGGAGAAACGCTTGCGGCAGATGTCGTAGGCTTTGCCGTAAGAATAATTTGTTATCCAGCGAGCTATATCTTTAGTGGTAAAGTCTTTATATTTGCTATTGTGAGTTGCGTGTGAAGTATAACTTTCAATCGCTCCATAAACAACTTGTTCTTGCCGATTCAATTCCCCCGACCGAACCAACTTCACCGCAGCATCCTTTGAAGTTTGAGGATTCTCTTTACGGGCTAATGTTGTAGTGTCGCAACCTTCGTATTCATATCCATTGTCTGCTTCGTTCATTATGGTTTCTCCTTGAGGGCTTGCAGGGCTTGCTTGGCATATTCATCTACTACACCATCATAGCCAACTCCTGCATTCTTCCGGTGATCTTCGTGGTCTGATATTACCTCTAAGGCTGTCTTGTATTTCTCATAGCAGTTTATGGCTTGGACGATGTAATCGGCTTCGTCTTTAGTTAAATATGAAGCAATCGCTCTCTCTCCAATAACAACTTTATATTTAACGCCTGCTTCGTTTACATGAGTAAATTCTCTTTTTGCTGGTAAGTCAAATGGGCATTTCATATCATTCTCCAATGTCTTCCAACCCAATCTGGGGGCAAATACTCGATAATAAAACCCAAAATGTAGCACCGATTATGAGCCAAATTGTGGCCAGAATGTTCTTGATAAAATTAGTCATCTTCTTTTTCCTCGATTTCCCAACGAAAGTCGTGGCAATCCATATCTATCAATTCGATATAAGAATCATCTTCACTTTCTGCTTCTATTTCTACTTTTGTTGTCCAAATGTACTTAGCCATTTGCTTTCATAGCCTCGTCGTATTCTTCGATTGTTGATACTTCTCCGCCACAAGTCGGGCAGGAAAACTTACCGCAGTGAGGACAACAATGTAATTCGTCCTCTGTGAAACGGTTGTATCCGCTTAAACATATATATTCAGCTTCCATTGTCTTGCTCCTCAATCACTTCTGTACTCCAATTTCCAATACTTGCGGCAATATTTGCATTCAATAGCATATTATGAAAATCTAATCTAAACGCCCCTTCTCGAAACACTATTCTTACTTTGCAATCAATTGGCTCGTCAGTCTCATATTGGCTTTGTAATCGCACTAAGCTATTTTCGTAAAACTCTTTGCCGTTCTTGTCCTTGAGGTCGGTGAATCTTTCAATGATATATCGTTCAGTTCCCATAAGCTCATATCTGCACGATATATTATGCCTTCCTTGCTGACAAGTATATGGTTCGCCACTACCTGTAATGTAAAAGTGCTTCGGGTCAAGCCAGCATTGCTCCTCTTTATCCCACGCTCTAAATTTTATCTCTCTCATAAGTAATCCCTTCTCAGTTTCAGGGGTGTTTCCCAGTCTATTCTACGGCATTTAGTTCCACCAGCCTGCCGACAGGCCTCTTGCCACCGCTCTGTAATCATTCTTCTTCTTCGACTTCCCAATCAATGCTGTGGTCATCCATCTTGAATATCAACAAGATACGAGCATCATCTTCATCTTCCGCCTCAATTTCTATGGTTGTAGTGCAAATGAATTTCTTCATTCTCGTTACTCCTTACTTGTGATGCGCAGGTGTCTCAGTCCATTGGTGTACGTCCATACGTGCGCCTTCGATTGTGTTGCAGCCGGTAAGGATTGCGATTAACAAGACAAATACCAAGCCTTCAAGTAACCGCTCCCAGAACTTTGCCGACTTGAGCGTGAATCGAATCATCCTTTTTTTGTCTGGGTCTTTTTCGGCTTCCATTTTGTTTCTAAGTCGTACAGATTCTTCTTTGAACACAACTAATGCTGGTTTTTCTGCTTGCTTTCTCATTTTGTGCCTTCCTTCTCCCGCTATGTCCTTACTACGTTAATGATTGCTTTCTCGTTTCCCCTCTTTCTCGGCTTTGGCTATGACTGCATCAACTAATCTTTCAGCAGTAGGAAAGTGCGGAGCGCTTTTGTAATTCTCAGCGATGAAAGCAAATAGCTTTTGTGTTTCTTTACACGCTTCCAGCAACTCTTTACGACTTGCCTCGGATGTGTCGAGTTTGGTTTGAAGGTCTGCAAAATTAAGAGTATTTTTAACTATTCTATCGAAATCCTGTACGCTTACGTCACCAAGTATTTCAACAATAAACTTGTGAAGGTTTTCCTTCTCTGCCTCGGATTTGTCGAGGAGTTTGCAGGCTTCCTTGCCATACGCTTGTAAACGACCTATTTTATTATCAGACAAATGCTCTTCTGATAATTTTATGAGTTCACGGAATTTCTTTGTCAACTTCGAGCTTGGCTGGTCTTTAGGCTGCTGGCAGTCGGGGCAAACGAGAAAACTATTAACATACATTTGATATAATTCACGTTTCTGATTATGCGTTCTCGTAAGATCTTTATGCCCTAATTGCTCATCCTCTTCCTTTAACTCACAAAGCCATCTAAGATAACTTTCAGGCTTTCTATCTCCACAGCGCTTGCATTTAGGCTGCTTCAAGATGGCGAGGGCTTGGCTGTTATTGGAACTGAGTTGCTCTAAATCTTCTGGCATTGGTATCTCTTTTTCCTCATATATTCTACTGAGTATGCAACTGTTTTTAGCCAACAACACTATTGCCTCTTTCATTTCTTACTCCTAAACTTGGCTTGTAGTTTTCTGTTTTCTCTTAATACCACTTTGACAACAGATTTAATATCTACGCAAGCAGCAAATTGAAGTGGTTCGTCTTTTAGTGCCATAGCCAGTGGATTATTAAAACCTGTTTGCCCACCACCGAAGGAACGGAATTTTTGCCCAATAACTTGTGTTATCTTGTCTATTTTCTTCATTTCTTACTCCTTAGACTCTGGATTTGACCTAAGAAAAGTTTGGCGTATTTCTTGCGGGTGCGGGGGGTTTTGGCATCATCCCAACCACCAAAAGGATTTCCATCTTTAGCACAAAAGCCATACTCTTTCCAATATGGACAACTTCTACAATCAGACTCGTGTTGCTTTTGTCTCTGTTTTCTATTGTTATAGAGACAAAACCAACACCACATAGCATCTTCAATCTCTACGATTAAATCTTTGTACTTCTTCCATTCCGGCCAATTCTCTTTCTTCCCCCCTGTTTCCATGCACCACGTCCAAAGCTCGATACATAACTCAATAGCTTTCCTTCTTGTGAGTTTCATTCATTTACTCCTTATATATGAGCCTCGGCCAAGTCCTCCGTGACGAGGCCGGAAACTCAATGCTATTCTTCTTCGTTCTCGTTTGCCGTATTGAAGAACCAATTTGCAAAGTGATGGATTCCAAAACCGGCTAACGCAACTAACCCGATAGCAATTGCTGCGAAAAACCATACTTCCATAATCTGCCCTATATCACCCGAATCCCAAGCGTCATTAAAGCTGGGGTCAATAGAGGATTCATAATTGAATGGCTTAATCATCTTTGCCACCCAAAACACTAAAGGATTAGCGTAGATACAAACCCGCACCAAACCATAAAGACACCAAGCAACTGTAATTCTGTGTAACAATTTCTTAAACATTTCTTTCTCCTTTTAATTATGTTGTTTTGTTAATAAAAAACCGAGGACGGGGCTGCGAAACCAGAATCCAGAATTGACGGACAAACCGCCCTCGGCTTTAATGCTAATTGGGGATAAGTTTCTGTTTCGCATTTTTTACTGTCCTTATTAACTTGTTACCAAAAACGTATAAACTAAGGCCGTTACCTCTAACGGCCTATGATTATCAGTTTTTTTGGCCGGCGCCGAGGTTGTTACATATAGTCGATTTTACTTTTCATTTTTTGGGTTTGAGTCCGATAGTTCATTTTGTTTGCCTTCCTTTCTTTTTGAATTAAAGTTTTTCTTTATTCCACATCGGACAAAATACCATATCTCTTGAATGAAATCAAGTAAATTATCGTTTGGACAATTAGTTTATTCAGACTCTACGACAACCCCTTGTCTTTTAGGGTGTTATGAGAGGAAAAAAGTGGCCAAGCCAGAGACTCAGCCACTTCGGAGGAGGATGTCTTCCTATGTGTAGGAAGTGATTATCATACTTAAAATTCGATTCGTCCACCTACCATTAACTTGCTTTCGCCAATTTGCGTTCGGTCGAAAGATTCGGGTTGATATTCTACAAAAGCAGAAATTCCAGATTCATCATCGCCAGCGAATATAAACCCGAATATTGGCGATAACATACTTTCCTTGAATCTCGCATCCACATCAAATTTACCACCGATATACGGATGTCCTGATATTCTTTCCGAGAAGAAAGTTAAGGGATTTGGAACTTCAAGAACTTCCGGCCCGTGATAGACTGCATAAAGTCCGTAAGCCACCGGCTTCTCAATATCCGGCAACCACAAACCCGATACGCCTACTTCGATATTAGGGTCAATTACCTCGATACCAACCCGAGCGCCGATTGCATCGCTATCTCCAAATGCCCAACCAGACATATTGGAATTATCTGTGCAACCTGCCAAACACATTACCAATACTACTGCCAACACAATCATTCTTTTAATCATTTTCTTTCTCCTTAGCTGTTTTCTCTTTCGGTTTTTCCTTCTTATCGAGGAAACCTTGTACTAAATTGTAAACTATGATTATCGCCATAATCTGCCAGGATGGGGCTCCGGCTTGGACTAATGCGATTATCCCCGCTAATGACAATCCCATCTTTTTCGATACGTTCTTGTTGATTAAGTCTAAACCGTTCATTTCCTGCCCTTTCTAATTTCTTTCTCTATCCAAATTAAGTGGCCATTCAACTGCTCGACAAGGTTTTCGTCCTTCTTTTTTTTCATTTATGGAGTTCTTTTATACTTTCGAGTATATCCTTCTGGCCTTGTCTTTGCTCGATTTGAAAGTCCTGTTGGTCTTTGAAGTTCCGGTCCACCTTGCTGGCCAGAGAGCCTATATCCTTCTTGATGCCATAAATCTCTTTCTCTGTCTCGTAAAGCCTGTCATCGTGATAGTCAAGATCGCCCGCTATATTCAGTAGGTCGGTATCCTTGATTCGCTTGACATCGCCTTCAACTGTATTGAGCCGATAATGGACAACAGCATAGGCCATACCTGCTGAAAAGATAATCACACTCGCCCACTTGCCTATATTCAATATTGTACCGTTGGTTATCTTTGCCATTATTCAGACCTCTTGATCTTCTTTCTTACGAGCTTTTTTTCAGGGTATGTTGTTGCTGTCATCAAACCTAAACTTTTCGTTATTGCGTCAAAGGCATCCATTTCGCCACCTAAAAAGGCTATAAGATTTTGCATAGGAATAGGCATTGCCGACCGCACTTGATACAAAGCATAAGATGGCACTTGCGCAGGCTCTATTGGTTTTGCCCCACTACGGCTATATTTCACAAGTCTGCCAGAGTTCTTACCATCTTCTGTTATTCCCAACAATTCCCCAAGCGTAGTAAATTCTCGTCCTGCCCAATCTTGGCCTATCATCATATCCAGCATAATTCTTGAAACAACACTACCTTTGTGCTTGGCTGATATAAATGGATGAACAACAAATTTCACTGGGTCTCTGAAATGACCAAGCAATGAGAAGTATTTCCTCTTATCATCAGTGCCGCCCATTGCTCTATATACGGGTGTTATATCTATATCCAACCATCTTAATCGCCCTGTTTCCCACGCCTTTCGATACCTTTCGGCAAAATCATCATCATCAAAAGCTGACAATAAAAGATTGAAAAGAATTGTAGCTCCCAATCCCTTTGCCGCTATCCTGCCCCAGAACATTCTATGAAGGTATCCTGTTTCGCCTTTGGCAAAAGCTTGTACTGCTGACCGGATATTCGATTCTGTCCAGTCTGGCGCAAGAGCTAAAAGCCTAAATATATGTTGTGCTGTTTGACTTCTGCCCATACGCCCTAAATGTAAACCGCCAAAGTCATTGTTCATTAAATTGGCAACAGCAGCAGCTATCTCATCGGCAGTTATCTCTCCTGATTCCAATTCGGCTTGATTTCTCTTGAGTTCAGCCTTTAACTCCAAAAGACCGGCCTGTATTTTGAGGGCTGGCCCCATCTTATTGAATAAGAATCTCTCTTGACTTTTCCGTAAAGCTACAAGTTTCTTTCTTGCGACCTCTGTTAACTTGGTATGTGATAATGCCCTGCCCCAGATAGTCTGTTCGCCTTCTATCATTCGAGGGTCATAATCTTGTATCCGGCCAATTGTCAATCCGTTCCGCACTAACAATCTTACTTCCGGTGTCATATTCATTATGGATTGACGACCTTTTTCGTAAGCAGTCTTAGGATTCAATCCTCTACTACCGAAAGCATAGCTTCTCAAAAACGCCTGATGATGATAAAGGCTTGTGAATAATATCGTTGATTTTATCTGAGCATTGTAACGAGATACGGTTTCGATACCAGGCACTTTATACAAAGCTGATGGAGAGAAGACGTTATTGAGTTTCTTGCCAAGTTCCGGTTCTGCATAGACCGGCAGTTTCTCCATCAAGTCGCCTTCTTCTGTTATAAAGAAATTCTTGCCATAGGAACGTACTACTTTTAATTGGTCTATCGGGAACTCTTTTGTTTCTTCGAGGCCGGTTTCCTTATTGCGGAAACGCACCATCGCTCTGTCACCCTTGACCATAGTAACTTTGCCGAGATTCTTTCTATCGGCAGGTCGTACCCATTGGCCTTCTTTTATCACGCCTTTTTCTACTTCTACTGTTCCGGCGTGTCGCCACGTAGTAAAACCTGGATGTTCTACTCGTACCCAATCTTCTAATTGCTTATGAGATAATAGTCCCCATTTCTTGCCTAACTTCAAAAGTTCTTTGCCGACTATCGCCTGATTGATTTGTGATTGAGCTATTTGGGTTGCAAGAGTAACATCCTTGACTCGTAAAGCTTTTCCTTTGGCCCAACCTTCCATTATGCCGCCTTCAAGAGTTCTGGCTTTAGCTCTGGCAGTTTTCTGCCTAAATCTGGCACGGAATGTTTCCTCTCTCGTAGGTCTTTGCCATAAATGGGCAATGTAATTCTCTCTGGCGTTAGCTATGACTTCCTTATCAAGAGCCAATGCACCGGCTTCCCTGTTCTGCTGGATTATGCTATCAGCTATCTTCTTAATTTGGGCAGGTAGGTTCTTTGAGAGTTCGTATATTTCCTTTTGGAGTTTGGATAGTTTTTCTGCAAACTGATGACCGGACGGATGTTCCTTTAAGTCAATATACAACATCATTGCCTGCGACATCTTGCTCGTTTCAATATCGCTTTCAGGTATGTATTGTTTCTTATCGAGAGCTTTGGTAATGGCCTCTTGATTCTTTGTCGCCGCTACGTTTATTTCCAACTCCCGTTCATCATATTCCCGCCAGTATCCTTCCATTAGATTCGCAGCGTTCTGTGTCTCAGAATCAGATTCAGGAATTTTGGCCTTAGTCTCTTTTTGGACAACAGGCGGCGTAAATTTCTCTTGGGTTTGTTTGGGTATTATCTCTTTCTCCACCTTGATAAGTCTTTGTAGTGGCTTTTCAGTAGGCTTCACTACTTTAGCTGGCTCTGCCTTAGCTACTTTCCCTCTACGCTCCCATTCTTTTTCCATAAAAGCTATTTTGCGGTCTGTATCTTCTATTCGCCATTGTTCAATAGGCACATCTGCTATCTCTGAACGAATTTTAATCATTTTGTTCAAAGACTTTCCTAAATCTTCATCTGAAAGCGCTCGTATTTGTTTCTCAAAGGATGCTACTTCTACCACCTCTGGCTTGGCTACAACAGCGTCATATACTTCTTTTGGTATTGGTCTTAATTCCTTTCCATCCATTTTCACAATATAGTTTTTTGTTGTTTTGCCTAACGGTTTTGATGGGTCTATGGGAGTCTCTTTAATATCAACAGCAAGTCCCTTATCTTTAGATATAACATCAACCATTTCTCGATAAGTAATTCTGTTTGGCGTAGTAAAATCGCCTTTCACATCTTTAAGAAATGACCGTATATTTCCGTGATGGCGAGAAATTGTCTTATCTAAGACCTTTGCTACTTCTATCCCCTCTGCCTTAGTAGGGGTAATCTTAGCCTCTGGGGTAGTTCGTCCAGCCACGGCTTGCTGTGGGGCTTGTTCGGCCTCTGTGGCGGGTGTTACAGCCTTTACTTCTACAACTCCGGGCTTGCCAGCAGGCTTTGCAGCGGCCTCTTTCTTTTGTGCCACCAATTCCAACGCTCCGCTTACAGTAGTGCCAGGCAATACCATCAATCCGAAAGCTCTCATAGACTCGACCGTTATCTCTTGGTATCGTGCTTTCAAATCATCGCCGGTTATAGGCTTAAAGTCCGTTCCTTCACGGGCATTGTTCAATTCTTTCGCCAATTCACCGAAAACTATACTTGTAGTCTCTTGCTCAATCTCCTGTAAAGTCTCTGCGCCAAGAGCTACGGAGTAATCAAGTGCCTTCCTTGCGATAAGCTCCTTCAAAGTACCTTGCGTTAAAAGTCGATGCGTAACTTTCCGCACGGATTTATCAAAAAGCTTTTTGCCTATTCCGAACGTTCCTAACAATACTGTCCATTCAGCTAATTCTATCCCGCCGTTAATTGCACCGACAGCGTGTGAGGCCACAACTGCTATTCGAGGGTCTATGCGATTTCCATACTGGTCCTTCATTCGGGCAAGCTCAAGAAATTGTCCACCGGCCTCAAGTTGGCCTACTCTCATAGCACCTCTAACCCCCGCCCCTACTTTTATTCCAGTTAGAGTGGCAGCAGTTATGGCAGGAATTTCTTCCCCAATTGTGGGAATGGCAGCCGTTGCCAAAGCAGCAGCTATGCCAAATAACGTCCCACCTATCGCTGCTCCCATAGGCATTTCTTTGGCTGCCTCTAATCCGAATGGCGCTAACTCCGCCGATGCTCCGACTAACTTCTCAAAGAAACCCCTGAACTCCTTGCGCTGGTCAATAGTCATTCCCGATTGTAGTTTCTCAATATTCTTTACGCTCCTATCGTATTTCTCCCAGTCCTGCCAAGTGCCTTTGAGTATATCGAATCCCATATCCATTAGTTGCACTTCAGACTTGCCCGTCCTGTATCGTTGCTTGATACGTCCCCAGGCGGTGGAGGCGGGAATCTTTCCATCGAAGGCAATCTTGTTCAATTCATCCAATATACTAAAAGAAACTGACGGTGGTATGCCGAACTGGACTGAATAAAACAAACTTGATGCCATTTTATCTTTGGTCTCGTCCGGCTTCTCGGTCATTCCCACTATCCGGCCAAAGTCGAACCGAGCGTCAAGAGGTATCGTTTTTTCAATATCTACATCAGGATCGCCCAATAAAGAATCAAGCTGTTTATCGTAGTCCCAGACTCCAGGCAGTCTCTCTTTTGGTATGGTCGCTGGCCCGAAATCCGTAGGCTCATCCAGCACAAGTTTCGGTTTTGTTTTTGGCTCATCTAATACGAGTTTAGCCATTACTCAATCCTGTAAGTCTTACCGTCTTTTTTTACTTTCCAAACACCATCTTCCAAGAAAGCATCTGGGTATTCGGGATATGGCGATTTCTCTTTTCCTTCTTCTTTGACTCCGGCCTTCGCTTTCTTTCTGGCAAGTGCTGTTTCTTCGGTCGTACCAAAAAACCGTCCAAAGAATGGCGTACCCTCTTTTGGCCTCATCAGACTTTCAAACCAATTCAGGACAACTTCTTCCGTTTCCATTTGGGTCATTTCTTTTATCTTATTTTGAATGTCCGTGTCGGTCAGTTTTTCCTGCCCTTTAATCCACTGCTCAAACTCGTCCATTTTCTTTTGATAGGCAAGTCGGATTTCTCTGATTTCCTCAAGGTCAGCATCATCTTTTTTCGCTTGCTCGACCTCAAAGCTTTCAAGGTCGGTTAGTACACCCAAACCTCTCTTGGCATCGGAGCGGTTCATCGGTTCGTCTGCGTCGTCCGTTCTTTTTACTCGGTCAAGCAGTTTCATTCCGTCAGTAGATGTTATTTCCTTCTTTTTTACAGCGTCACCTATTTCATCTCGTATCTCCTCCTCGTCTGTTCTAACGCCGTCGTTATATTCTTTTGTCATCTTTTGTAGTTCATCATATTTATCCCAGTTGCGTTCCTTTTCACCGTTAAGCCTTTCCTCGGTTTGTGCATCGACAATATTCTTCCAGAACAGTTTTCTTGAAGCAGGCAGAAATGGATTAGCCACTACTTCGTTACTGCTTAGCTGTTCTCTGTGGTACTTACTTACATAATCTTGCTCAATCTTTTCTATCTGTTGGTCGAGTTTTAGTTGATTTTGAGACGCTTCAAATTTTATGTCCGATATAATCCCCTTTTTGGAATCAACGTCTATGTGCTTCTGTTTCATTACCCAGTCTTGAG
>SDBV01011557.1_pt1 | contig 11423 bp, 14 predicted proteins | sample 2277081 | NCBI WGS metagenome assembly SDBV01 (sample SAMN10402039, study PRJNA504765) | marine sediment metagenome | isolation source: marine sediment core GS10_PC15, 223 cmbsf | place: Arctic Ocean: Southern Knipovich Ridge | collected 2010
AAATATTCTACCACCGGGGAAAAAGGGAATGCGATTTTTTAATACTCGAGAGGGGAAAGATCGTCAGTGCTATCCAAGTGTGCCGGACTCTCTATTCTTCCGACACCAGGAAAAGGGAAATCGAAGGCTTAGTCGAAGCAATGACCTTTTACGGATTGCAGGAAGGTCTAATATTGACGGAAAACAACGAAGAGACGATAGATGCCGGTGATGGCACTATCCGTGTGGTTCCAATCTGGATGTGGCTGCTTGGAGGTAACACTTGAACTGCCCCTTGTGCCCCTAATGATCGCAAACTCTTCAGCCTAAAGTCACGCAAGATAAGCAGCCCTGAAACTGGACATTGAGGTGGCTTTCAAAATGGCGTAGAAATATCTGAATGGGAAATGATCCTTTTGAGTGTCCTTGGAGGTAGCCATGGTAGGATTACCGATGAATCATCAATTCTTGTGCCACTTCTCTATAGTGCCATCTTTTCGGTGTACAACAACGTCCTTGTGATCCTGCTTCGCCATTTTTCTGGCTTGACTAATGGCTGTTTCCTTATTTGAGGATATTTTGGAAGCACGAGCCGAACCCTCTTTCTTAATTGCCCACTTTTTGTTCTGAGGTATCACATGGATCTTTTGTGATGAGTCTTTCCTGTGTGTGATCCGTCGTTTACTAGCCGTTCGGTTCGTACTGGTCTTAGATGCTCCTTTGCTACTAATAGCCATTCTTGCCACGTACCGACCTCCCATCTGAAAATTATGCCTGAATAATAGTGTCAGTCAACGTTGAGGTCTTCGAATTAGCAAAGATAGCGCTCGCTATACTGAAACAGGCCAAAACCTTGCCCATCGTAAAGCAAAATTTGATCGCCGTGCGGCGTTTGTTACGAAACACGAATACCTGACCGCAAAAGGGATCACTGGCCATGACTTGCCGGCACACCACCGCCAGCCCGTCGATCCCTTTGCGAAAATCGACCGGCTCGACGGCTACCTTGATCTTCACCTGCCTTTCCTTTTCCCCAAACCAAGGTCCCACTCATGCGATTAGGGCCTATATGCAGTTGCCATTCTCACATTGTCTCCATCTAAATCTGCAGCAAACAGGATGTGTAGCACTTTACCCTGGTGCACCGCGTAGTTTAGATAGCTGGGCGCCAAGCCGCTCTTTCTATTGTTGCAGTGATCTTGACGACCACGCTTGTGCCTCTTATAATCGCCCCAGCCATATCGGATCGGATTGCTGTGACGGTCTTCGGGCTAATGGGCCTTGGCGCTCGCTCGCCGGCCAAACGGGCACACGTAGAGACACAACCCGCACACAGAGAATCCTATCTCCTTCTCCACGTCTTTCTGGTATTTTTCGCATTTGTAAACGTTGTAGCGGGCTTCTCTCGGCTCATCCTTACGAAAAGGCCGGCCGGTAAACGCGCTTGCCGGACAGATGTCAACACATTCAGTGCAGGAATCGCAGCCGTCCGCCATCGATTCTCCCGTTGTCTCTAGCGGTGCGTGAGTAAGGCAGGTGGCCCACCTTACCCTGGGTCCCATCCGCCGAGTGATCAAAAGGCAGCTCTTGCCTATCCACCCAAGGCCGGCCAGATGAGCCGCCATTTTGTTGGAAAAAACACCCAGCATTTTCTGCTGATTCACCCGCTGCGAAGCCGGAACAGGATACGATCTATAGCCCTCCTGCTGCAAATAGCTGTTTATGCGAGAAACGATGTGATCCAACCTTTGATTTATGATGTCGTAAGAGTGGTGCCGGTAGTTGCTGGCCACACCCGGCTCCGCTCTGTCCGGCAGCCGGTCGACTATGGAATGCGGCAGCGCAATACCCACCGATACGGCTCTTGGAAACTCAGCGATAGCCGGCCCGTCCTGCTCCGCAATATCCTGAGAAGCACAGCTCAGATCCGCCACGCCAAAGAAATCGGCTCCCAGGGATTCTGCGAGCTCGCTCACGTTTTTGTCTGGTGCCATACCCAAACCCCCTACCCTCTAGTGTACCACGTACTGATAGGCCGTTAAAAGGCTGTCGCGCGGATCAGGCAGCAAACAAAAAGTGAATTACTACGGGTCGGGAGCTCGGGACTTGCCGAGATTTGGCAAAGCCCGGATGCTGATGTATAGTCAGAAGCTATTGGAGGTCAACTTGTCAGCAAAACTGCTGGGTCTGGTAGGCAGTCCCAGAAAAGATGGAAATACCGATGTTCTGGTAGATGAAGCCCTCGCGGCGTTCCGTGAGTTCCCTCGTGAGTTTCCTCAAGAGAAGGGCGAAACCGAAAAGGTCTTTTTGAGCTCGTTACAGATCGATCCGTGCCGGGGATACTTCTCGTGCAAACACGGCAAAGGACTCGATTCGGTTTGTGCACAGAGGGATGATATGACCGGGCTCTATCAGAAGATGTTTGAGGCCGACGCACTTCTGTGGGCTACACCGGTCTACATGTGGTCGCCGACAGCTCAGATGAAACTCTTTCTCGATCGCCTTTTCCCGTTGGGGGATTACCAGAAGACGCGTTGGCGGTGTGCGTTAAAGGGAAAACCGATTGGTTTGATCATCGTGTACGCCGAGACGGATCCGCTGGACTCGGGGGTGTTTCAGACCCGTGATATCCTCGAAGTGGTGGCAAAGTCATCGGGCGGGAGCGTGGCCTTCGTCATCCACTCAACCGTGGGCGAAAAGGGATCAGCGCGGGAGGATACGGAGCTACTCAGACGGGTGCGGGAATCCGTCAAGACGCTATTGTGAGCCAGCAATCCCGTATGAAAGGTGAACCGCCCTTGCGACGCGTGGCGGGCAAGGGATCGGCAGCCTTCCCGAAAACGCGCAGTCTAAGGTATTAACGAAAGGGCTTTTCCGGAACGTCGGGGGCGGGAAAGAAAGTAGCAGACTCCCCTTTATTCATACCGTTTTGCCCGCCCTCTCCCTGAGCTCTTCGAGAAATGCTTTCTCATCAATCGGGAGATCGACCCAGCCGTCCCTCCATGTCGACAACAACATGGCATTTGAGAGCTCGAGGCTTTTTATGCCCTCCTCCCCTGGAGCCAAAAGAGGCGCGCCGCTCAAGATCGCTTCCCCCCAGTTAGTTGTTATGCCAAGGTGCCCGTGGCCGTTTTCCACGAGAAGTTTGCCGTTGTCGCCGACGACTTCAATCCGATTGACGCCGGGAGACTCTCCGGTGGAAGAAATAAACGTGCATGTAGCCCCGTCGCCATACTCCAAGTAGGCGGTGCAGTCATCCTCCGCTTCGATTTCATGATATTTACCGAAACCGCAGAAAGCGCGAATCCGGCGCGGCATTCCGAAAATCCACTGCAGCTGGTCGAGATCGTGGGAACACTGATTTATCAAAACACCCCCACCCTCTCCGACCCAGGTGGCGCGCCACCCTCCGGCGTCGTAGTAGCTTTGAGATCGGTACCAATCGGTTCTCATCCAAAGGGTCCTTTTTATTTTCCCCAGCTCACCGGAATCGACCAAGTTTTTTATTCTCCGCTGAACCGGATCGGTACGCATCTGAAACATAATACCAAAAACTTTTGCGCTTGCCGCGGCAACCTCGTTCATCTCTCTCACCTGCTTCGTATAGGCCCCCCCCCGGCTTCTCGGTCAATACATGAAGGCCTCGTGCAAAAGCTTTGACAACCAGGGGTGGGTGATGATAGTGAGGAGTTGCGACAATAATTGCGTCGACAAAGGCGGCTTTCCATAAGCGGTTCCGCTTTTTCAAAAAATGCGACTTTATCTCCCAGAATTTCGGCGGTTAGTTTACGGTGCCCGGGGTCCATGCTGCAGACCGCCGTGAGCTCCGCGTTAGGAACCTTGCCTCCAGCCAGGCTTTTAGCATGGTTTAATCCCATGCCCAATCCTATCACTCCGATTCTGACCGTACTCATGATAATCGAACCTCCTCAATCTCAGCAGTCTCATTATGAATGAATGTCGATTTTGCTTGCTTCGGACCGGTTTCTGCGAAATGAGTCAAAGAATGGGCATTTCGCCACGAAACCGGCAGAAAAATTAACCGTTGGCAAGACAATTTCATTTTGACAGCAAATAATCATTAACTTTGCTTTTTATTCTTTCGGTTCTGTACATCCTGGCGATCTAAATGAGAATTGCTGCCTCGATCTCTTACGGGCTTGACTTGGCCCGAGCCTAAAGAAGCTCCTTATAGTTCTCCGTTACCTTCTCCATCGCCTGAACAACCGCGTCCGAATCGCCGGGCGTCTCTTCGATATATGTCGGCATGCCGAGTATCCGGTTGTGTACCTCCTCGGTAACGGGCAGGCTTCCCTCCGGATAACCGGGGTAGTCGCCTGTTAAGGGACCGTTTCCCTTACCGTAGATATCGAACCCATCGGCGAAGAGCTTCAGCCTGTGGGTCAATCCATAGCCGCGATGGCTCATATCGACTCCTTCGGCTTTGAGTGTCTCGAGGAGCTTCTCGACCGGAAGACCATCCAGCTCTTCTGGTTGATACAGCATATGCATACCGCCGTAAAACCCTGCCGGCTTCGCCTTCGGGTAGGATTTTACCGGAGTGATACCTTTGATATTTCCGAGGGCTTCGAAGATTTTGGCGCGGTATTGTATGCGCTTTTCCAAATCAGAGGGATCGATAAGCAGCGTTTCCGGGTCTACCTCGCAGAAAACAGGCCGAGCACCCATGTGCACCGCCGGAGCGATGGAGCAGATCCAGGTATAGGCCGGGTGCAGAACCTCGTCTCCCGGGCCGCATTGAAACCAGATCCCATCATAGATCAGTTTGCAGACCTGCTGTTTAACCGCTTCCACCGGCGCTTTCCAGTTTTCGGCCGGGTGCACGGTAACTGCCTTCGGTCCCCCATTAATCGCCAATAAGCTCATATCTTCCCTCCACTAGATGGTCTTGTTCACTAAATACCATACGTGGAGGAGAACAGTCTTTGCATATTCATGCCTGATTTTTATCTTTCTCTTGGAGGATTACGCTGAGACCCTCACCCGACTTCCCACCGTTCGATGTTCCTGGAAACGGGGTCAAAGATAATGCCTACTTCTCGAATTTCCCTGCTGTCGGTGTTATACTTGTCGGCATAGCCCCGTTCTTTTATCTGGGCCAGTGGGCTTTTATCCCCTGATTTATCCAGTCCTTTCACCTTCAATTCAAATATCCAGATGATCGACGGGGTTTTTACCGTCAAGTCTGCCCGGCCTTTGTTGGAGGTGTCTTCCGGGACAACCTCGTAGCCTAAACTTGCAAAAAAGGCGTAGATAACGCTGGCGTAAAACCCTTCGTATCTGGCAATGCCGTTTTTTGTAAACCAGTGGTGGGACAGGGATGATAAGAGCGATTGGAGCTCGTTTTTAAGGTCTTCCCCGTTTCCGGAATCCATGATTGTCCACAAGCGGTACCGGCGTTCGTTGAGCAGGGATTCGTCTTGCACGAACGAACCGAGCAGCAATCTGCTGAAGGATTGGCGGACTTCACGATTCGGAAAACCAAGGTGGTACCAGGTCCCTCGCACGGCGTCACTCGACCAGTCTCTAATCGTCAAATAACCTGTTTGAAAAAGCAGTGTCTCGGGCCGAAGGTCTTCAATCCGAAATGATCCCAAGAGCTCATCTCCAGCGATCATACCGTCCAGGTCGGGCAGGGTGCGGGGTTTTTGAGTCAGCAGTTTGATTAAAAAACTCGGAGTTCCTGTTTCGAACCACCACGACCGGAAGGTGCCTTTCGAGAATAGAAGCAGAATATCATAGGGATTGTACACAGGTTCGCCGCCCCAACTGTATCCGTTATACCAGTCCCGTACTTCTAAAGAATTGAACCCGGAGAGACGGTCGGCAAAGACCGTTTCCAGGTCCTCCTGCCGGTAGCCGCAAATGGCTGAGTACCGCGCGTCGATGGTGATGTCGTCTAAATTGTTAAGCCCTGAAAAAATACCGGCTTTCGCGAACTTCGAAACGCCGGTGAGAAAAACGAACCGCAGGTACGGGTCGAGGGGCTTAATTGCTCCGTAAAAATCACGCAAGCCGTCGCGTATCTCAGCCGCCATTTCAGGTTTTTCGATATTGTCTAAAATCGGCTTGTCGTATTCGTCGATGAGGATAACAATCTTATCTCCCGTTTTCTCGGCCAATGCAGGGACGAAGGAAAGCAGTCGGTCTCCCGGAAAACCGTCGGTATGATCAAGGTTGTACTTTTTTTCCCACGCGTCGAGTATGGTATTGAGGCGTGCGATTAGTTCATCAAGTGATGTTATCCTTGCCCCGGCAAAATCGATCCTCAAGACCGTGCTTTTGCGGTCCCAATCCCATCCCGATTCGGGTGAGCCCAAATACAACTCGCTAAATAATTTTCGCCTTGCCGAAAACGCGCAGTCTAAGGTATCAACGAAAAGGCTTTTCCCGAACCGCCGGGGGCGGGAAAGAAAGTAGTAGACCCCCCTCTCAACAAGAGTGGCGATATACCGGGTTTTGTCGACGTACACAAACCCTTCTGTCCGCATACGTTCGAAGGTCTGTATTCCGATAGGGAGCTTTTTCATGGTTTATTGTAAGGCGAGAGAACGATGGCGACAAGAGACGCCTCCCCTGCATCCCCAAAAACTTCAACCGCACGCTCCTTTTTCTTTGATACAATCTCATCGGGTCTGAGCATGTGATAGCGCACCTCATCTTCCACTTGTGACTCCTTTACATCATCTCGGCCTCATGCCGAAATCACGCCACCCGTCGTCCAGATGGATTCGGGGCATATCGAACTCGTAGTACCAGCGGATACTCACAGGCTCAGGCGGTGATCCCATGAAGGCATAGAATAAAGCGCTCCTGCCGGTTACTTCCCGGACAATGCGCACCGGTGTAATCCGTGAAAAAAGCGATAGATCCTCCTCAGTTTCCAGGTAGTGAAGCAGATCTTTCTCATAGATCTCCGCCGGATTGGGACGGAGCTTATCCAGGTCCACCGGTTCATGTTCATTCCACATCGGAAGATCGCCGGCGGGCGTATCGGTCCCTCCGGCGCACCGCGTCCACACCGGCGTGCTCCACGCGTACTCACCGTCCTGTTGACGGAGACGGATGTAGTAGAGGCCTTCTTTCAACGGCTGCTGGTCGACAAAGCCCAGCTCCGCATCCATCACACGCGGCCGCCAGGAGTGCAGGCAGCGGTCCGAGCGGATCAGATCGACCCGCTCGACCGGCGTGCAGGCGTGCACATTGATGCGGACCTCTGCTGCGCCATTGATTTCGATCTCGCTGCCCGCCGGGTGCCCGTTTACCGTAACCTCCAGCACAATCCGGGCACCGGTCGTCGCAAAAGTTCGGCGTTGTTCGACAGCCGACCATATAGCTTCCCGCGTGCACTCCGAGGCCCACACCCCTGCGACCGGGCCGGACCCGAATCCCGTGTCGCGTATGTTGAGCGAATTGAAACGGCCGCGGAATGTGTGCGCGGCCATTGGCGCACCCAGCGCGGGCAGATGGGTGTCGCCCGATCCGATGACGGCCGGCCGGTAGCCATGAGCAAGAGCCCGCTGTAAAACCCACTCAAAGCTCCCGTGGCCACTCGTTACTTCCACCAGGCGTTCTCGTTGGGTTGCAAAGATGTCCCAGCGGGGCGGCCCCCCCCCAACGTGCGCTTCAAGAAAAACATCATCACGTCTCCCGTATTGCGCGACAACGGCGGGCATGCTCGATTTCGTCGGCAAGTAGCCTTCTTCCCGCCCTCGAAATACAATGTTGCGATCACCGCCCGGGCCTGTGTGCGCTTCGTAAGCCAGAAAGGGCACATACTTTCCGGGTTGGTCGTTGTCGTCATAGGCCTGCTGACAGTCTTGCCAGAGCTCGGGCAACTCGGCCTGGTCGGGAGGATGCATGGGACCCGGTGCGCAAAAATCCAGGCGCCCAATTTCTCGTGCCTGCCTGTGCCTGGCAGCCGGGTCCAACTTGAAACTCGACTCGTCGATCAAGCCCATCTGGGTGTCGCCCCAGGAGTGAGAGTGAAGATCACCCCACAGCAACCGGGGCTTGCTGTCTGCACGGCAAACGGTAGGATTACTCACGGCTTGCAGATTGTACTTCTCATCGAACAATTCGACCCGAAATACACCGGGCCGGGCAATACGAACATGCTCGACTACGCATATGCCCTCGTGTTCCGGGCCAAAGCGTAGAGACTCAGGCAAGCCGTCCACTTCCCCTGGCGCCTGAATAACCACACGGCCATCATACTGCGTGCATACATTGTGATGCCTGTCAAAGGCGATCACATGCAGAGCGAAAGGCTCGCCCAGGGCCACGATCGATGGTGCCAGTACGTGAAGCATGTCCGCCTGTGGATCTGCAAGCATGGTCACTCTGACCGGACTGGCGGCCAGCTCGCGAAACCGGCCGCAACCGTCACTATCGACCGCGGCAACAAACCGGGCCACAGTGGTTGAATCGTACACTTCACTTCCCGCCCCGCCATGGCGCCTGTCGCCGACTCTCAGGACAAGCACATCGCCCGGCGCCAACTCTCCGTCTGTAACAACCACCCTGGCGAAACTGGGGATATGATGGGGATCGTCACTGTTGACGATAAGCTCGAGCCTCGCATTTTTCAAAGATGACTCGAGGGTTACATAATCCCTTCCCCGCGGGTTGTAGTCCTGGGTGCGGTGTGCAAGCAAAAAGCCGCGGCGAAAAAACACAAAACCTCCGCCGGCAGCTACACGCTCCGTCACGCTTACGCTCAATGCCCATGTGCCCACTTTTCCGGCCGTCAGCTCGAAATGCGCACCTGTCGACTCATAACCGTCCTGGCCGTGAAACGTTACCGTAAAACCTCCGGGTTCACTCCCCGACTGGGCATCAACCCGAAATCCAACTCGCTTCTTCATGTCACCCGCGCTCGCTGTGCTCATCTAAATGGCCTCCCCTGCCTTCTGCCGAATTTGTTCGACAAACAGGCTCTCATCGATCGGCCGGCCGATCCTGTCGTCCTGCAAGCATGCTATAAAAAAAATGAAAATGATCTTTGCACATTTGTGCTTGATTTTTGCTTACCTGCGCTAATAGAATAAGACTTGATGGTAGAAATGAAAATAGGCGAGATAGGGTATAAAGAGAAACCCAGCAATTTCCACGGAAAACACAGCCATGCTCATGCAGAGCTTTTCTACGTTGACAGGGGTGTCTTGCATCTGCGCTTTGGGCAAAAGACTCAGATCCAGCTTAAGCAGGGGGACGCATGCATCGTTCCGCCAAATCAATCCCACAGTTACTGGGCGCAGAAAGGAAGAGGGCCCAATTTTTTTGATATTCATTTCACTTCTAGAATAACCGATCTCAAAGATATCTATATGATAAAATTCAACCTGACCGATAATGAGCGCCAGATCATGCGTTCTCTAATCAACGAGTGCGGGAAGAAAGATGCGGAGACGAACTGAATATGCTATGATATCATGCTGCGAAAAACTTCCCGACGAATCTATTATACAGCGTAAAGAAAGGAGGGATATTTCATGCTCTACCGACAACTTGGTCGCACGCGCCTCGATGTGTCAGAGCTCAGCATGGGCGCCGCGCGCGGGCCAACGGCGGACAGGAAGGCTTTCATTAGAACCGTACATGCGGCTATCGACGCCGGAATCAATTTTATAGACACCGCGGAAACCTACGAAAGCGGCGAGAGCGAACGAGCCCTGGGCGAAGCGCTTCGCAGCCACGATGACATAATAGTCGAAACAAAATACCGGCCTTACGACAGCCACATGCCGGATGCGATGTATACCGGAACCTCGGAAGCCCTTACCGCTTCCGCGGAAGCCAGCATGAAACGCCTTCAGCGCGGCAGGTTGGACATCCTGCTGGGACACGGTATCCGAACCCTCGAGACTTTCGATCGGTTTATGAACGATGGCTGCTACGAGGCAATGGCGGCTCTCAAAGCGGCGGGAAAGGCGCGCTTTATCGGTATAAGCGAGCTTTCAGAGGGAGACGGCGCGCACGAAGTGCTCAAAAAGGCGGTTCCCACCGGCGCCTTCGATGTCGTGATGCTGACAATCAACTTCCTGCTCCAGACTGCGGTGGACGCGGTATTACCGCTCTGCAGACAACACGGGGTGGGCACCGTTGTAATGATGCCGTTGAATCAGGCGTCCAAGCAGTCGGGTCTGGTAAGTCTGCCCGCGGCTCTGGAGTGCGTCCGGCGGCACATTGAGAAGGGAAACCTGCCCGAAGAGTCCCCTTACGCTGATGCCGACTTGTTCGATTTTCTCAAGCCTTATATGATACCCGAAGCCGGGCTGCGATTTGTGCTGTGCAACGATGTCAGCACCTGCTGCGTTGGCATGAAAAACCCCGTGCGCGTTCAAGACAACTGCCGCGCGGTCGACCCACCCTATCTCGATACCGTACGCCTTTCGAGTTTGCAGGAGCTGTTTGGGAGCATAACATGCCAGGTTCGATGAAAACTTTAGGTGACACACCGCTTGCCTCTAGAGCGCTACTCCGAGGGCATCGATTTGTTGGAGCAACAGAAAGCGCTGAAAGTTTGTTTTCTGCCCTGGGAAAGTAAATAACGTGAATCGTAACCCGGAATGTATGTCCAGGTAACTGCGGGGCAGGATGAGCGCTCGATCCCGGTTGGACCGGAATCGACGGAGGTGATTCCTAATGGACGGTAAAATCAGGAAAAATATCACAACGGGCACACGTGTATCCATCGTTTTGAAGCGCGATCAGCGATCGGGCAAATTGACGGATGGTGTCGTCGAGCATATCCTAACGAATTCTGCGACCCATCCTCACGGCGTCAAGGTCCGTTTGGCGACCGGTGAGGTCGGAAGAGTCAAGGTTATTTACCCGGGGTGAACTCGCGACTATTCCCTGGACATCAAGAAACCGCATGACAACAAAAGACCGCAAAAAGGCGAAGCTGACCGAGGGTCCCGTGGGAAGGACACTGGCCTTCATGACCCTGCCGATGATGGTGGGCATCGTGGGCATGGTGGCTTTCAATCTGGTGGATACATTTTTTGTAGGGCGGCTGGGAACGCTGGAGTTGGCGGCCATGGGCTTCACCTTCCCGGTCGTTATGATCGTCAGCAGTATCGCTCGCGGCCTGGGTGTGGGCGCCTCAGCTGTTCTGTCACGGGCTATTGGCGAAGGTGATCATCACAAGGGGTGCAACCGGTGCTCCGCTCATTCTATGAGGCAATAGTCAGGTCTGCATAGGCGTTCTCTACAAGAGAATGAGGATACAGACGCAAGCGCTCTTTCTCGATGCGATATCGTGTAAACTCATCCCATAGCCCGCTCAAGGAGATACTTCGTAGGGCAAGCATGGATTGGGCTCCATCTAACACCCAACGCATGCCGGTTCTTTCCATCCTGTCTTTCACCAGATACCGACAGGCCCCTTCGATGACCCCCGAAGCTATTGGATAGCC
>SDBV01011558.1_pt1 | contig 11422 bp, 15 predicted proteins | sample 2277081 | NCBI WGS metagenome assembly SDBV01 (sample SAMN10402039, study PRJNA504765) | marine sediment metagenome | isolation source: marine sediment core GS10_PC15, 223 cmbsf | place: Arctic Ocean: Southern Knipovich Ridge | collected 2010
CTGAAAAAAATTACTAGGAGGATAAGATGAAAAATTACATTTTAGCGATTTTTATAGCTTCGCTTTTAGGATGTGCTTCAGTAATACCAAATATTGAACCAGTAACCGGGGAAGTAGCCTCCTCGATTGTTGAAAAAGAAGATGAAAGCAAGGACAATCTATATATCAAAGCCAATTCTTGGGCTGTTGATACTTTTGTTTCTGCTGAATCTGTAATAGAATTCCAGGATAAAGAGGCTGGGGTTATCAAGAGCAAATATCTTATTGAGATTGTGAATGGCATTTATTATCTCGACATCAAAACGACAATTACTATTCAAGCAAAAGATAACAGGTGCAGAATATTATTAACCGATCCCCTAATGCGCTTTACGGGAGATGTTTTCGCTTCTGGGGACGGGCCAAGAGGCAGAACAGGGGGTATTCCCCCCTGTAAGGTGAGAGTATTCATACAGCCTGAAAGCTGGTAGTTAAATCTAGAATTTATTTACACAAGGGGGGTTGACAGTAACATATTGAAACTATAAAATAATAATATGTAACTACTCAGGTGACTTCATCATGATGCCACCTGAGTAGTTACCAATCATTTTAATAAGGTTAAGGAGGATTGTCATGAAAAAGTTCTTAGCAATTTCCCTGATGTTGCTTGTGACGGCTGGTCTTCTCTTTGCAGGAGGGACACAGGAAAAAGAGGAGAAAGCAGCGGAAGGGCCGGTCACCATAAGGATGCAATCATGGCACTTGAACGAATACCCGTGGCGCTACGCCTGGGACGAGTTCAAGGAAGCCGTGGAGGCGAAATGGCCCAATATTAAGATACAGTGGGATGTATCAACCTATGGTGAAAAGGAACAGATCTTTACCACCCAGTCCGAAGCTCGGAGTGCGGCGGATATCGCTCACTTCAGCTATAGACCCGTTCCAGCTTTCGCGGACAAAGGTTATCTATTGGATATGACCCCCTATATTGAGAAGGAGCCGGGACTCAAGGATAAATTCATCAAGCTGACTCTGGATCTGGCCACCGTAGATGGAAAGATCTATTCTCTGCCGGACACTTTCCCTGTAATGCAACTCGCCTTCAACAGAGAGTTGTTTGAAAAGTCCGGTATCGACCCTAAAAAACCTCCTAAAACCTGGGATGAGTTTATAGAATATGCCAAAAAGCTAACGAGGGACCTTGATGGGGATGGAAAATTAGATCAGTGGGGATACGGACTCATAGGTGCAAGACAGGAAGGCATGTTCATGAGGTTGCACCCCTGGTTCTGGGGTGAAGGAGGAGATTATCTGACAGCGGATGGAAAGCATTCGGCATTAAATACAAAAGAAGCGCTTGCCGGTTTTAAATTCTATACAGACCTGGTTACAAAGCATAAAGTTGTTCCCCCCGGAGCTGTAGAGATGGGGGCTCAAGAAGTACGAACGGGATTTGCCCACTTTAAGACTGCCATGATTGTGGGGACAGCCTGGACTCCTCCGGTTGTAGACGGTTTAGCACCGGAGTTCAAGTCGGCAGAACGGCTTGAAATGGCCGCAATTCCGGCATCAAGGGCGGGAAGAAGGCCAACGACTTCCGCTTGGATCGATATGAGGGTTATCAGCGCCTATACAAAACATCCCGACGAGGTTTGGAAAGTTTACAGGTATATCTACAGTGAGGAAAACCAAAAGAATTGGTTCAAGCATATGCATCTGCCTTCCGCCCAGAAGGCACTGCGCCGTTCGAAAGAAGTAATGGATGACAAGTTTGCCAGCGTTGTGGCCATGGCTTCCGACACGCACGATGTAAAGTTTGAGCCCATGATCCCTCAATGGCCTGACATTGGTGATGCCATGATCACTGCGGTTCAGGAAACGATATCAGGAATAAAGAGTGCCGAACAAGCTCTGGCAGATGCACACAAAGCAGTTGAAGCGGTTATGAGCCGCTAGGCGATGGGCCGCCGGAAGAACTGACATTAGAAAGAGACCGCTAGTAAAGAGGTCGCACAGCTCTTTGTCTCGGCTCCTATAGGTATAATTATTCTGGTTTTTTACTCGTTCTGTTGGGCGAAGAGAACAACAGCAGCGTAAATCGGGGAGGTAGTTGTTTTATCCTTATCTATCTCCCCTTTTTAGTTATTTTCTTGTATCATATGAGGTTGTAATAGATAGATCAAAAAGTTTGGGCTGTGTGCGCAGCCATCGATAAGGAGTAGCAGGCATGAAGATTTTTGGAAAGAGGATCCAAGATAAGAGCCTCGGTTATTTCTTCGTCGCACCTGCTGCTCTTGCACTGGTCCTGGTGTTGCTTTTTCCAGCTGCAATCACCTTTCTTTACAGTGTTACACCCGAGCGAGCCAAAAATTTCGGCCAAATTACATTTAAAAATTATCTTAATGTTTTCAAGGATGGGGTTTTCTGGGCGACTCTTAGTAACACTATTGTGTTTGTACTCAGCAGTGTGGCTTTTCATCTACTCGTCGGCTTGGGGATTGCCCTAATGCTCAACGCGAACCTGGGGGGTACTCTCTTTTTTCGGATATTAATGCTTCTTCCGTGGACCCTCTCAGACGTGGTGGCCGGGATTATCTTCAGATGGATGTATAATCCCTTATATGGCTTTCTGAACGACCTGTTATTTAAATTACAAATAGCAGGAGAACCGCTGATATGGTTATCAAACCCCGCTCTTGTTTTTCCGAGTATAGTCATCACGAATGTCTGGAGGGGATTCCCTTTTGTAATGATAATCTTACTCGCAGGCCTGCAATCTATTCCGGATGAGCTGTACGAGGCAGCCTCGATCGACGGGGCTTCTGTTTTTCAGAAGTTCAAAAATATCACTATCCCGGGCCTTAAAAAGATGTTTATCGTAGCTATTGCACTGGACACTGTCTGGGAGTTCCGTAGATTCGGTTTGGTGAAAGCGATGACCGAGGGTGGCCCAGGTCAATCATCCATGGTTCTTTCACTTTACGTTTATAAACAATATTTTCAATTTTTTCGTTTTGAATATGCCTCTGCTATCGCTATAGTCATGAGCATAACGCTCCTTTTTATGAGCCTACCCTATATTTTTATGATGGTTAAGGAGGAGTAATATGTCGGGGGCTTTTGAATGTTGTTTTGTGCGGTTAGTAATCGATAGAGGACTGTAGAGATGGTTTTAAGTTATAAAAAGAGGATTATATCAGGCCGATTCTTGCTGTACGGTATACTTATCGTTTGTTCTTTGATTGTGCTTTTCCCTTTCTTTTGGATGTTTTCTACTTCCTTTAAGACCATAGATGAAGCACTTCGTATTCCCATTACATGGATGCCTCTGAAACCGACCTTTAAAAACTATATCGACATGTGGTTGATTAAGCCCTTTGGGCTCTATTTTAAAAACAGCATAATTATTTCCGGAGGCACGGCAGTCTTATCCACCCTTTTGGGAGCGTTTGCTGGCTACGGCCTTTCGCGGTTTGTCTTCAAGGGGAGAAGATTTATCCTTGGATGTTTTCTTTCTACTCAGATGATATCTGGCGTTTTAGTAATAGGACCGTATTTCAGGATTATGGCCCAGTTGAACTTATACAACACTTACGCCGGGATGATCATCGCCTATGTAACCATATGTCTTCCCTTTAGCACATGGATGCTCAAGGGTTTCTTCGATACAATCCCCAAACAGATAGATGAGGCAGCCGTTATAGACGGCGCCTCCAGGCTGCGGACTTGCGTGGAAATCATTATGCCGCTGGCTATGCCGGGAATGGTCGCGACGCTTCTTTTCGGATTTCTGCTGGCCTGGGGTGATCTTCTCTGGGTCATATCGTTGACCTCAACAGATGATGTCAGAACCGTAACACTGGGCATTGCGTTTTCCGTGGGAGATTTTCTCGTCAATTGGCCTATGTTAACCGCGGCAGCTATAATCGGTAGTGTTCCGTCGATAGCTTTCTATGTTTTTCTCCAACGGTACCTTGTAGCCGGAATTACTGCAGGTGCGGTGAAACAGTAGAGCAACTCTTGCAGTCTCATACCCAAACACATTAAAGTATTTTTTCAATCTGTTTGAGTACATCCTCATCCAACTTGATTTCAGCGGCATTTTTGTTTGTCTCAACGTGCTGGGGATTTGTCGCACCGGTAATAACGCAGCTAATCTCAGGCAACCTCAGAATCCAGGCCAGTGCCAACTCTGCTGTTGTGATGCTTAATTCTTCAGCAAGAGCGGATAGTTTGCTGACTTTCTCCAGGTTCTCCTCGGTCAGGTCTTGATCCAGCCATTTACTGATGTCACCTCGACTTCCTTTGGGCACTCCAGTGCTGTACTTGCCGGTTAATAATCCTTGAGCCAGCGGGCTCCAAACCGTTAGACCGATACCATGTCGAGCACAAGTAGGTATGATCTTAGATTCAATGTGGCGGTCGAGCATATGGTAACGGGGTTGCTCTACCTGAAGCGGGTGCGCGTTGAGCTTCCGAGTTACGTCTATAGCGCTTTCGATTTGATCTGCCTCCCACGCACTGGTACCCCAGTATAACACTTTTCCTGCTTGAATAAGATCGTCCACCGCGCGAACCGTTTCTTCTATGGGTGTATCCGGATCGAAACGGTGACAAAAGAAAATGTCTACATACTCGGTTCCCAATCTCTTCAGGCTGCCTTCCAGAGACTCGATCAGGTGTTTACGGCTCAATCCGCGGTCGTTGATGTTCTCACTCATAGGCCAAAAAGCCTTGGTGGAGATCACTAGATCGGCTCTTCTATAATCTTTGATTCCTTTACCCACAACGCGTTCAGCTTCACCTTTGGAGTAAATGTCAGCCACGTCAATAAAATTGATTCCGTGCTCAATAGCCGTGTGAATGCACTCGTGGGCACTTTTTTCATCAACACTTCCACCATAGGTTTGCCAGGCCCCGAGTGCTACTGCACTAACTTTGATCCCAGCATTTCCGAGCTTTCGATACTCCATACGATAGTCTCTCCTTTCATATCAAGAAATATAGCCGAACTTTGCCGACCTGACAAGTGGGAGGTGGGATTTCGCAAACGGGGTTTTTTTACTGTTGATTGAGATAAAATGGTCTATCCATACCCATAAAGAATAAAACCCCCCAACTCTTGACACTACCGCTGAAGAGGTTAATTTATCAGAGATGAGCTTAAAAGAGGTGGAGGAGAGAATTCTTCAGTTTGTTAACCTAATTGGCCGGATAGTGACTGATGAAGTTGTTATGAAGGTGAAAGAGCCTACTGTTGAAAACAGAGTTGTTGTGAATGGGGAGGTGGCTACATACCATGAGATGAGGGGTCTTAGATTCATCAATAGGTTGATTTGCTGCTTGTAGAAATTGATGGAACTATGACTGCCCAGATTCCCACGGTAGAAGGAATTACAGGAAGTGAGAGCTTGAAGCAAAAGACGGAGTATAAAGAATGTAATGTTGCGGTCATAGAGAAATATCGGTCAGAAGAGCTTTTTGATCGTTGGATTGGAGCCAGTTATGGGTCACGAAAAGGATTTGAAGAATATGTGAAGCGGGCTGCGTTGGAAAAATATAGATGATGAGAGTGTCCTCAAAGTCCGACTTGCCAAGTTAAATGGAAGACTACATGAGTATTTCGTACCAAAACCGCAGGAGTGGACGATTGCAGCATAATTTATCAAGAGGCTTTACCCGTTTTGGAATTCCCACCCTCAAGTTGGGTTCCCGAACCAGTGGTCGTGAAATGGTGATTATTAGTGCGTTAATCCATCAGACAGCCACCGTTGACATCGAGGATCTCGCCTGTGATGAAGTCTGCAGCATCCGAAACCAGGAATAGTGCCGCTTCCGCCACATCTCGCGGTTTCCCAAGTCTCCTTAACGGGATAGTATTTATTACCTGCTTACGCTTTTCTTCTGACCACTGCCGGCTCATGTCGGTTTCGATGGCATGTGGGGCCACGGCATTTACGTTGATGTTGTATTCGGCAAGCTCTCGTGCCAGTGACTTTGTTAAGGTATTGATCGCACCTTTGGAAGATCCGTATGCCGGAGAAGATGTGATATCTCCCATCTTAGCCGCTATCGAGGATATGTTCACGATTTTTCCACCGCCCTGTTTTATCATGAAGGGGACAATCTCCTGAGTACAGTTAAAGGTACCTCCCAAATTGACGCTTATTACCCTTTCCCACTCTTGCAGGCTTAGATCAACAAAACTTCCCCGGGAGATTATTCCGGCATTATTTATGAGGATATCAATCTTTCCGAGAAACAGGACTGCATCTTTTACTAACTGCTTCACATTTTCTCTTTGGGAAATATCTGTTTGGATAGCCTTTGCTTTTCTGCCAAGTTGCTCAATATCTTGAGCTACCCTTTGAGCTTCTTCAAGATCTACGTCGTTGACCACAACGTCAGCTCCTTCTCGAGCCAGGGTTAGCGCAACAGCTTCGCCTATACCCCGCCCAGCCCCTGTTACAACAGCCGTTTTACCATTAAGTTTCATTTCAGTTTATCCTCCTTTCGAAGGTAGCTCTGATGGCACGTCACCGTCAAGTGCTTTATCTCTATCGAGATATTTTCGCTGTGTCATTTCCCGATCTCGGTTCGTTTTAATTGTCTCAGCGGCCACAGCGGAGAATCAGAAGGGAATCGGAGCCGAAATGTTCAGCAAGATGCAGAATGGTTGTAGATGATCTGGAGCTTATTCTCAGGGACCTTCCCCCCCAGAGGATGCAGCGGGCCCTCCTGGAGACGGTGGCCCGGTACAGGAGCAAGCCGATTAAGGGATAGACCTTTCCGGAATCATTCGACCGGACCCTTACGAACGGGATCGCAGGAAGTCCTCTACCTCTCTGCGGGTCGGCAGGACGGGCAAGGTGCCTAGCCGGGTCACCGTAATGGCCCCCGCAGCGCTGCCGAAACGAACGGCTTCCCTAAGACCCATTCCTTCCGCTAAACCCACAGTGAGAGCGCCGGTAAAGGCGTCGCCTGCCCCCGTCGTGTCCACCTGCGTAACGGGGAAGGCCGGTATGTTGAAAAGCTCATCGGAGGTGCATACCAGCACCCCCTCCGAACCCCTCTGAGGGACCCGTGGCGTTCATTACAGCCAGATCGAAAATGATGCTTCCTGCCGTGGCAATGGCGGGTTTCACGTCTTTTTCCCGATTCCCCATTTTATCCATAACGAGTAAAAATTCAACCGGCTGTTTTGGCAACTGGCCACTTTGGCTGATGGCCGCATTGTAGGCCGCTTCGAAGGTTCGTGGGTTGCTCGTTTGCCCTAGCACGCTGGATCGGAAGTTGACAGGAACAGCTAAGGGAAGGAGGGACAAAGGAATGAAGAAAAGGGAAAAGAAGGGGCGTATGTACATCGGTACCGCTCCCGGAACCCTTATTCAGAGTACGAACAAGAGCCTGCCCCCGGCCAGGATCACCTACTTCGAATACAGCGAGGATTACCTGGACGAGAGACAGCTCGAGTCTCTCAGCCAGGTTCTCCCCCTCGAGAACGCGAACCGGTCCGTGTGGCCGCTCAGGGAGGTTGTCAACAGGCTGGAAAAATTCGAGTCCACGCTCATTCACAATGCGACGAAACCCTACCTGGCCGATGTGTACGATCATACCATTCAGATCATAGACACGGTGGAAACCATCCGGGATATAACCTCGGGGCTTCTGGATATTTATCTTTCCAACATAAGCAACAGCATGAACTCCGTCATGAAAGTGCTGACCATCATCGCCACCATTTTCATTCCCCTGACCTTTATTGCCGGAGTTTACGGAATGAACTTCCAGAACATGCCCGAGCTGAGCTGGGCGTGGGGCTACCCTGTGGTAGTTAGTGTCATGGTAATGGCGGCGGTCGGGATGCTGTTCTACTTCAAGAGGAAAAAATGGCTCTGACTGCCGGAGCCTGTCGCCGGCCAGGACTGCCCCGCAGTCGATCCGCACAGGCGAAGCAGCACTTGCTTGACGCATTCCATTGGGATCATTATGGTTCCTTAGGGGGTAGGTATGAATGTGCGCGAGCGGTTCCTGGCCATAATGGGCTTTGAAAGACCGGACCGGAATCTGCTCTGGGAGATGGGCTATTGGTCGGACACCCTGGAGCGTTGGTACGGCGAAGGGCTGGTCCACAGGTTCAATGAAAAGCGCAGTGCCGGCGAGGGATTGCGGGCCGAAGCCTCGCCTCACGACGAGTTTGCCACGAACAGGGTTCGGGAGCGGGACGTCCATGAAACCCTCACCCTGGATAAAGGGATAGTCTGCCTGCCCGTAAACTCGGGACCCGAACCACGGTTCGAGGAAACAACCCTGGAGGAAACGGATGAGTATGTCATCCAGCAGGACGATCTGGGGGTAAGGAAGAAGCTCAGCAGGACGGGCGCCTCGGTACCCGAGTTTATAAGCTGGCAGGTGGAGAGCCGCAGAGATTTCGATAGGATCAGAGAGGAGCGTTTTCAGCCCGTTCTAAAACGGCGGGTGCCGGAGCAGTGGCCCGAGATCGTAAACAGGCACAAGGGGAGAGATTACCCCCTGTCGATCGGCGGGTATCCCTGCGGGTTCTACGGCTTTCTTCGGTTCCTCATGGGCGAGGACCGGTTGCTCGTGAATCTCTACGACGATCCCCGGCTGGTGGCGGACATCATGTCCTTTCTGGCCGATTTCTGGATCGAGCTGTGGGACCAGGCTCTGCGGGAGATAAAAATAGACTGCGCCCATTTCTGGGAGGACATGGCCTACAAAACCGGGCCCCTCATTTCGCCCGAAATGTTCCGGCACTTCATGATGCCCTGTTACCGGAAGGTTACCGGGTTTCTCAAAGAGTCGGGGGTGAAAGTTATCCTGGTGGATTCCGACGGCAATATGGATAAGCTGATTCCCCTCTTTCTGGAGGCGGGATTGACGGGAATCTGGCCCATGGAAGTGCAGGCGGGCAACGACATTGTGGCCATAAGGAAAATGTATCCGCGGCTCCAGATTATGGGCGGGATCGACAAGATCAGGATAAGCCGGGGAAGAGAGTCGATCGAGAGAGAGCTGGAATCAAAGGTGCCGTTCATGCTCGGGGCCGGCGGATATATACCCCATCTTGATCATAATGCCCATCCCGACATATCGTGGCCTGATTTCTGTTACTACAGGAAGCGGCTCAGGGAACTGATCGAGACCGTATAGGGCAACAAGTTCTTAGAACAGGCAGGACGACGCGGAATGGATCAGGTCTTTGTAATGACCACACAGACTTTCGACTGGTTTTCTGAACTGGGTTTTTACAAAGGCTCCAAGGCTCAGCTTCCCAGAGAGAAGAAAGCCAGCTATGATGTCAAGAGAAACTCTGCTATTCTCTGCTACGACCTGAAGGCCCCATAAGATATCGTGTTGGAATACTCTTACGCAGGGGCAGTTTTGTGTACTGGATTTCCGTAAATCCGAGGGTAAAGACAAGACCTACCGTGTGGGAGAGGGGTATACAAAGGTAATTTTTGAGGGTTTTCCCGCGATTTAGAGCAGCCTCCGCAAATCCGATCATGCAGCTGCCCAGCCCAAGGGACTGTGCATAGTACATCATCGCCTGACCGGCAAGAATGCAGTCTGTCATTCCGAAGTGGCCTCTTTTTTTTGGTGCTGTGAGAATAATAGCAGCCGGGGCATTGAAGAAGAGTCGATCCCGGCCATCCAAGAACTCGTTGATGAACTGTCTATAGCGGTGGCGTCTTCTAAGGAAGGGCCTTGCTTCGGTGAACCAAAGGATGAGGCGGAGAAGAGGATTGCCGGCCATTTTAACCACGCGCTGGTAGAATCCTATGATCTTCTCACCGACTTCTCGTAGACTCTCCCCGGTCAGCACGAGGGCATGCCAGTCCTGGGCGTTGGTGGCAGTTGCGGTTAGGGAGCCTACCGAGAGAATTTCGTCTATCTGATCTTTGGATGGACAAACATCACGGTACTGCCGGATAGAGCGTTTGCCAACCAGGAAGCTTCTCAGGCCGGCAGAATTCAGTTTTGGATCACTCCACTTTGGTAGCGGACCAAGGCTCGTAGATACGGCATCCACTGGACAGATAAGGGCGCAGTGACAGCAATGAATACAGGTCTCCTGTTCTATCCTATAAGTATCCTCTTCGGTGGCATGCTCGATGGCGCTGGAGGGACATTCAGCCTTGCATTGGCCACATTGCGTACAAGTTTGCTGGTCTATTGATAGATTCATCCTAGGCAGGGTACTTGAAAAGCCGCGGCAAATCAAGCTATACAGTAGGTCAAACTATGACTATTGGAACTCTGAGGATCATCTTTTCCTTCTCTTTTGTTGTGGCACTGAGCGGCGCCGTGGCTCCCAGTCCACTGCTGACCTATACGATTATCAAAACCATGCAGAGCAAAAGGCGGGGGTTTTTGGTTGGTTTTTTGTTACTACTCATGCTCAGATGGAGGCTCGTCTCACGGTAAAAACGCTGAACGTACTCGTTGCCCGCCAGGCGGCAGATCTCGGCGTGAAAGCGGTGATCCAGCTCGATGTACTCCGGAACTAGGCCACATTGACCGTCGGTCCTGGCGACCACGGCAGCCATGAGGTCGACGATCCTCGCAAGCCTGCGCAGCGCGGAGTGCGAGACCGTGCGGCAAGTTTTCTCGATGGCAAATAACTCCAGCATCTGACGCGATTCGACCGCCTGTAGCACCGCCTCCTGCGTGGGGATACGCACGTAGCAGTTGCTGCGAGGCTGAACAACGACGATGTTTTCCGCTTCCAGTCTCTTGATCGCGTCGCGAATGGGCATGGGACTGACGCCGAACTGCCGGGCCAGGACCTTGATGTTGAGCCGGTGACCGTATCTGATGCGGCCCCGGATGATACGATCCACGAGCTGATCGTAGACCGCCTCGCTCAGCGTGCGCTTGGTTCGCTTGTCCGGGCGGCCGACGTGCTGCCGTTCCACGGTTCGACTGACTATCGCGGATTCAACAGTATCCGAGTATTTCTTTTTCATCCGATTCACAGCACACACCGCCGGACCTCCCTCCAAGACTTCAATGCCGCTTCGATAATTTCAAGAGAAACGATGGCCTCCTCTGCCGGACTCTCCGGTTTGCGCTTCCCGTCCACCGCATCGAGAAAAGCCTGGTGCTCTTCCCTGTAAACGGGATCACGCTCCACACTAGTCGTCTCTTCCACCACGGAAGAATCGGCACGCCTTCCTACCCGGAGGATCCCGGTGTTCAGGTCCCACATCGCCCAGGCCCTGTCCCCGGCAATTTCATACTCGTGACGCTCGGGCATCTGGACATAGTTGAGGTGTACTGTGGCCATAATCCCAGTATCATAATCGCAGGTCAGGGCAAGGGCATTAGGATTGGAAGTCAGGTCCGGTTGTAGAAGCCCGCACTAATTAACCCTTTATTCCCTCACTATTTTTTTGATTTTAAAGGCAATAAAAGG
>SDBV01011559.1_pt1 | contig 11421 bp, 11 predicted proteins | sample 2277081 | NCBI WGS metagenome assembly SDBV01 (sample SAMN10402039, study PRJNA504765) | marine sediment metagenome | isolation source: marine sediment core GS10_PC15, 223 cmbsf | place: Arctic Ocean: Southern Knipovich Ridge | collected 2010
ATTGAAATAGTGTCTGATTAATATTTAGGAATTTGAAAAGTTTATTGGCGTCTGGATTTGAATACAGTGAACGGAACTCGATCGGAAGACGTGCCAGTCGATTTAGTGATTCCATACTATGGAAGCCCAACATTGTTGTCGAAAACTGTTCGGTCAGTCCTAAGACAGAATGGGTGCGGACGTTGGGCTTCCATCACCGTAGTCGACGACGGGTGCCCACGGCCAGCATCTGGGGTGCAGGGACGCGCCTCTGATCCTCAGGTGGTCGTTGTCAGGAACCCTCGAAATCTTGGGTTGGTCGGGAACTGGAACCGCTGTCTAACCGTAGGCTCTGCCGGGTTCATTTGCCTTGTTCACTGCGACGATCTATTGCACCCAGATTTTTTGGACAACGTGCGCGAAGCTGTGAGGGCCCACCCAAACGCCGGGTTAATACACTCCTTCGGCCTTGGAATTATCGGGAACCTGTGGACCCCTCGTGGTGCCAGATCTCGGTTCAGGTGGGCAAAGAACATTAACGTGAGGATGCATCCGAAGATTGAACTGTTTCCTGCTGGGGATGAAGCTGTAAGAAATGTGATGCGCGGAGTTTTGTGCTCGTCAGTCGTAATCAACAGGCAGGTCATCAGTGCACTCGGTGGTTTTCGCGAGGATCTGCCGTTTTCAGCTGACGAGGAGTATTGGGCTCGAATTGGATCCCGGTTTGATGTCATTGAGATTCCGGCGAAACTGATCGCGTACAGGACACATGTCGGGAGCCACAGAATCAAGACTTGGCTGGAGCCTGATTTTTGGGACTCATTCGTTATGACACGACGAGCCAGATTCGGTTATCTTCGTTCGCCCCTGGATGCGGATCGAGCGAATTTTGGAAAGGGTCTGGCACAGGTGGCGGTGAATATTTCATTGCGCCTTTTCGCAGCTGGGGAGTTCGCGCAGGCCAAGGCCTACCTCTCGAGGGCTCAAGAGGAAGATCACAGTGTGGTGGGCACCCGGGCATTCCAGCGTTTAAGCCGACTTCTGAAAAGACGAATCATGGGGCGCCCATTCGCCTGGTTTTTGACCAATTAAAAAGACGGGTTACGAGTTTCTGTAACACGGGCCTGGTACACGACCTTCTTTGACCCGGTAAAGAAATATTCGGATGATGACAACGGGTATTGAAAACGGCGACTTCGTTGTGAGGATAAGCCGTGGGGGCGCCACCGTCTGTGGTGAAAAATCCGCTACGCGAGCCCGGTTCCTGTGTGATGTAGCAGCCTCCTCCGATTCTTTAAAGATAACCACCGACTCCGGGCGCTTGTATGCGGTCTTTGGTGACCGCGAAGCGGGCATCCTCTCATCTTCGCTCAGGAGCGTGTTGATGGGGAGCGGCGGAAGGTACCGAATCGACCGGGAGGCCCTTTGCGAGCAGCTCGTTACAGGAGCCGTGACTGGGAGCGAAACGATTTTCGAGGGGATCGAACGGCTCGACGGCTCTGGAGTATCTGCCTCACTCGGTACCCGAATCACGTTGCAGGTAATGGATACGGGCGGAAATGAGTCGCCGCCTATGTTTCGCAGTGCGGGCGCCTGTATTGATTACCAGTTGGACGTGCTTCGAACCCATTTCCTCGAGATCGCCGACTTGACTTCGGATTGCGCCATCAGTATGGGGCTCTCGGGGGGGTATGACAGCCGACTGTTGCTCCTGCTCGCACTCGATGCAGGGGTCCCCATACTGCCCTTTACTTTCACGAGCCCAAACCACCGTAAGGAAAGCGGCATCGCAGAGGAGTTGGCGAGGCGTGCGGGCGTCGATCTAAGGCGAATCCCGCTCCGCTCAACAGCTGAGCTGGATGATGTGTCCTTGGAAGTCAACATCGACGATGCAATTCTCTACTTCGACGGACGGACCAACGAGACGATGGGTACATTTGGCGACGTCCACACCGCGCGAACGCAACGCGAGTGCATGGGCGAAGCGGTCCTCAACCTCAACGGCCTGGGCGGTGAGTTGTACCGCAACCGCGAGCGCTTGCCTCCTTACAGTATTGCGTTCAAGGACTGGCTTTGGCAATACGTCATCGGGCCCAAAAGCCGCGGTGCGTTCCTTTCGGAGCGGGAGCGCGTGACGTTCGAAGACCGGCTCGCCAGCAAGTACGGGGAGTTACTGGGGTTGGGCAAGCTGCGCCGCTTGGACCGGCATCTTGCACGGCGATGGTACCGAGATATCTGGCTTCCGTACTTTGCCGGCCCCCGCTTGTCCGCCGAAAATCGCGTCGGCCCGTCGCTGATGCCTTTCGCCGACGGGCGCGTGAGCGCTGCGGCCCTCGCAGCGACACCGTTTATCGGAGCGTACGGGGAATTTGAGGCTGCTTTGCTCAGACGTTTGGACGAGAAAATCGCAGCTGTGCCGTCGTCGTACGGTCCAGGATTCTCCCGGCCTCCATTGAAACGGAGGCTGCGTGAGTTGGCCATGGCGCTGGTACCTTTGCAGGCACGCCTCGCGCGCCACCGGGTGCTGGGGCGTCTGCGTCGAGCCGGTCCACGTGATGGTAAGGAATTGTGCGAACGGTTCGGCGAACCGCTTCGTTTGCTGAAGGGGATGAAGCTGCCTTTGAACATCGACTTTCTTTTGCAGGACCAGGTCTCCCGCGATCGTACGCTGTACATGGCGGAGTTCCTCCACCGGCACCGTGAACACTTCGACGCCCACGCCTGAGTGAAATATCCGATGATCAACCCCTCGAAACTCCTCCGTTCGAACTTGTTGCACAGCGACCGTCTCCGAAAACTGGTTCCAGGTCAGGTGAAGGCCCTGCTCAAGCGCCGGATACCCTTCGCCGACTACCGTGTGGAGCAGCTCAGGCGCGAGGCTGAAAAGCGGCTGGGTGGGCCGATTCCCTCCGAGTCCAACTACGACTCACCCCATGATGTGTTGCTCGGCATCTTCTTCGACAACAGCTACACATATGCCTTCAACGTGGCGGCCTGCATTGAGTTGAACGTACGCTTCAAAGTGATCGATCTTGCCGCTAGCGACTGGGTGCGGCGGGTCGTGGATAGCGGTTGTGACGCCTACCTGGCCACGCCGCCAACCCTGCTGGGAATCTGGCGCCGGATGCATAAGGAGCGGCTGTGGGTGGTTTCGCATGACCTGGGGAAACGACTGTGCCCCACCTTCGAGGAACTCTACCTGTGGGAGAGTAAGCGCCGGATGCGCGACTGGTTGGTGGCCCACGACGTGCCTCACCCCGAGACATGGGTGTTTTTCGACCGCGGAAAGGCGATGGAGTTCTGCCAGACCACCGAGTACCCGGTCGTGGCCAAGACCGATAGCGGCGCCGCGTCTAAAGGGATCTTCGTACTGCGCGGCCGACGCGCGGCTGAGCGACTGGTATACCGAGCCTTCGGTAAGGGCATCCTGCCCCGGTTCGCCGACGCCCGCGAGCGAGAGCAGGGCAGTATCTTGTTTCAAGAATATGTCCCCCACGAATTCGAGTGGCGCATCGTGCGCATCGGCAATGACTTCATGTGCCGCAAGAAAGTTCGTGTCGGCGACTACGCCAGCGGTTCGAAGGATATAGACTGGGCAAGGCCGACGCCGGGGTTGCTGAATTTTGTAGAGAGAGTCACTGACATCCAGGGATTCCGCAGCATGGCTTTGGATTTGTTTGAGAGCAGAGTGGACAAAAGTGACGATTCGTTTCTCGTCAACGAATTGCAGGCAATTTTCGGAGCCATTGTTAGAGAGGGAAACATCAATGAGCACATGGGTTGTTGGAGGTATGGAGCCGGAAAGGAACAGTGGTTGTTCGAGCCAGGATTTTTCTACCGGAACGCCTGTGCAAACCTCCGTGTCAGGATGATTCTGGATGATCTCGACGCGTCAATGGGCGGGAGCGTTCTGAAAAGCGATCGAGCGGACTAGGCGATGTGCGGGATCGAGGGAATTCTCAATGTGGCACTTAACAACAAGTCGTTTGCTGGTGACATCGATGCTTTAGCCACTGCTGTTGCCCACCGAGGCCCGGATGACCACGAGGTTGCTCTTTTTGGTCCCGGTGGCGCGTGGGCACCGGCAAGCAGCGAAGGAAAAGACGGCAAATGGGGTGGCCCACTTGAGCGGCCGGCATCTGTTTATCATAGGCCGTGGCTAATGGAGGTTTCAGGGGTCCGGTGATTACCATGGTAGCCACCATGTCGTCTGGAACGCTGAGGCGGAAGCCCATGCGTTCACTCTCGTGTCAGCCGCCTGCGCAATTTGCACCTCTCGGGTTTAGTCACGGGGTCCTGCTGAGAATCGAACCTTCGAGAAGCCCCCTAATGGGTGCTAGCGGCCAAGGGCAAACTTCGGCAGACCTGCATGGTGTTCGTGGAGGAAGAAACGTTAACCCCGTAGGAATCGCAATGAGGAGGGTACCTCTTTCCACAGGCACGCTGTTTGAGCTAATTTTTTCCAGTTTGGCCCAATGCTACTGCTGTGCTCCCGGTAGGCTGGCATGAGAATCGCAGTAGTCACTTCCAACTACCCGTGGCCGTCAAGGCCTTACTGCGGTACTTTCGTGCGCGAACTGGTTTGGGAGCTTGCGAGGCAAGGGCATGACTGCAGCGTGGTTGCTCCTGTCTCAATATGGGAAAGGCCACGATTTGGGCCACTGGGTCGCCGAACGGAATCTGAGTCCGTGCCACGTTCAAGCGCAGTTGTTCGAGTATTTCGACCGAGAATCGTGACGGCTTCTGCGCGCCGGATAGGTCCCTGGAACACCACTGAGTTATCGGAATGGATGTTCGGCTCGGCAGTTTCTATTGAACTCGACAAGATCGCCGGCGGTTATGATGTGATCTATGCGCACTTCTTTTACCCGGCGGGTCGAGCCGCAATCCGCTACGCCAGACGTAGCCGACAGCCTTGCTTCGTCGCGCATGGTGATGACGCGATCCATCCTTGGCACCTCAACAAGGGTAACCCCCGCTTTCGGGACCTTACGGGTGTCGTGGCTGTTTCAACGGATAACGCCCGCTTTTGTCGAACTGTATTCGATATTCCTGATTCGAAAGTTGAGGTTTTTCCGAACGGTGTGGACCGGGCACTCTTCTTCCCTCGCGATCGGGCTGAAGCTCGGCGGAGGCTCAATCTGCCCGAAGGATTGCCGCTCGTGGCATTCGTCGGACATTTCATCCCACGGAAGGGCCCTGATCGTGTTCTATCAGCCCTGGAGGGTCTCCCCTCGGTTAAGGCACTGATGATCGGCGAAGGGCCAATGGTCCTTCGTAGCGAATGCATTGCATTCCAGGGGGTTGTCGAACACGATCAACTTCCGTGGTACCTCTCGGCGGCTAACGTATTCGTATTGCCCACTACTGGCGAGGGTTCCTGCAATGCCGTCTTGGAGGCAATGGCCTGCGGGTTGCCGGTTGTTACGGCTAATGCTTCGTTTCATGACAATATTCTCAACTCAGACGTGGCCATCCGTATCGATCCATTGAACATTTCGGAGATCCGGCAGGCGATGGATGCGCTACTGGCCGATCCAATGCGTAGAGAATTCATGGGCGAACGATGTGCAGAGTGGAGCGCACGATTTAGCATTGAAAAGAGGGCGGCGCGGATAGCAGCGTGGATGGCTGACCTTATGGGGAATGGAATGCCCGGGGGCCAAACATGAGAGTGTGTTTGGTTTCAACTGGGCACGATGCGAGAGATGATCGCCTGTACTTCAAAGAGGCAAGATCGCTGGCGAAGGAGCACGATGTTACCCTCATTGCACCGCTACTGAATGAGGGGCCGATCCCAAAAGAGAACCGGCTGGTCTTCAGGCCCCTGAGATGCAAGTCGAACAAATTCTCGCGGGCCCTCATGGTCGGTCGCCTTTTTCTTGCTCTTCCGCGCGGTAGGTACGATGTGATCCACCTTTCGGATAACGAGATGTTGCTCTTGTGCCCAATTCTAAAATGGCGATGCAAAGCGAAGATTGTGTGCGACATATGGGAAGCAAACTATGAGACGATTCTCGGGCCCACGGAGGAGCCTGGGCTGATCCGACGGGTGACGGCGCTCCTATTCCGCTCGATGGAGCGATGGGTGGCACGCCGCTGTGATTTGGTTCTAACGGCAGACGACGCCATTGCGGCTTCCCTCGGGCCACAGGTAAAGGCGACAGTCATATTCAACTATCCGCTTCTGCACGTTCTTGCGGTCAAGCCTGCAGAAAGGGAAAGTCTGAAAGAAAAATACAGAGGCCGCCGATGCCTCATCTACCATGGTTCGATGGCTGAGGTACGGGGTGTGTTTGCAGCGATCGAGGCGATGGGATATGTCAGGGAACGGCACCCGGATGCGAAGCTGCTCCTTGTTGGTCGCTTGCCGGAAAGCCTTGATGCCAGGGTTCGCAGCCTGATAGGGAAGCATGGACTTGGCGAAGCCGTAGACCTTGTGGGGTGGGTCGATCACGCAGAAGTGGGCAGGTACTTGGCTGTGTGCGAGATCGGGCTAGTGCCCTTTGCCCGAACAAAGAAGTTTGAGAAGAACATTCCCCAGAAGATCTTCGAGTATTGGGCTGTCGGCCTTGCGGTTGTTGCTACTGATCTTACGCCTATCAGGCGTTATATGGATCAGTGTCATGGGGGGGTGTTGACGTCCTCAAATGAGCCGCGAATCCTCGCAGATGCAATAAGCTATCTTCTAAGCACGCCAGAGGTTTCGAGAGAAATGGGAAACAGGGGGAGGGAAGCTGTCGAAGAACACTGGAGGTGGGAGTACATGGAAGCAAAGCTCCTCGAGGCCTACAGGGGCCTCGCTGAATAGAGTGCGGAGGGATAGGCTTAAGCGTGCCCTGGGAAGAGCAGCTCTGGGTAATTGATGGGGGCGTGAAGTTGATCGAGGAGCCTTCAGGCAGCCCAGGAGCGTTGCCCAAGCCTGGGCGCGGGTGTGACTCGCCCAGTCCCTTAGGCGACGACCGCGCCGCCCAGCGGATAGCCGGGGCCTAAGTTTCTTGGATCGAATCCGCCAACCGTTGCCCGGGGATAGCGGTGAAGCAGCTGACCGCTTTCGTTGGTAATCCCAGTTACCCGGGTCCGAATGTGGATCTCGCCGCTAAGCGAGCGCTCATTGGATGTGGATTTCCCGTGGGGCATTATTTGCGAATTTGCACAAAAAAGGTCTGACTAATGCTCATTTCACGAAAGAAGAATTTTATTTTCATACACATTCCAAAATGCGGGGGGACAAGTGTACATAATGCCTTGCGCGGATACGCTGAGCTTTATCAGCGGTTTTTTAACAATCTCTACGACAGGAATCTCTTGGAAATCAACATCAGAACCCCGTTCCTGAATATTTACAACTTTGGAGGGCACTGTCATGCCTATCAAATTGAGTATGTACTTGGAAGAGATAAATTTGAACGGTTTTTTTCTTTTAGCTTTGTGAGAAACCCATGGGACCGGGAGGTTTCGGAATATCACTATGCGTTGAGGGGTCCTCACCGTCGACATCGGGAAGTGAAGGGACTCAAGGACTTTGATGATTTCTTGAATTGGAGATTCACTTCTGATATTAAATCTTGTAAGACTCAACGATCATATCTGGTAGATATCAATGGAAAGTTGCTCGTCGATCATGTGGGGAAGGTCCACAGTATGGATCACGACTTCAATGAAATATGCAAGATGCTGAACATAGAAGCTACGTTGGAACGCAAGAATAGGTCCGACCACAGGAGATATGTAGATTATTATAAAGAGAGAACCGTGAAGATGGTTGAAGAGGTGTACAAAGAAGATGTGGAGACATTCGGTTTTGCGTTTGGCGATTGATCAGGAGCCTTCGGGCAGGAAAACCTAACCGTTGATTTGAGATGGTACTTGTTGGTTGTCGTTCATTGGCCCGTTGTCATCAATAATTATTAGCTGATTCTGTAAACGAAAGGGCGCCCCAAATCACCACGATGAGAAGCGAGGACACCGAGTCACTTGGCGCGCCTGAACAGATCGTTTCCTCGGAGAGAACGTAATGGGCAAAAAAGGCCTGAGGGTAAGGCCGCTGCAAACCGGCGAATTGGGGGCGTACAGCAGGCTAGCTTCTGAACACGGCTGCATTTTTCATACGATTTCATGGACCGGCCTTTTCGAGCCGGCCATCCGGCGGATCGGCATCTTCGACGACGGGGGGGATCTGCGAGGCGGGTTTTGCGTGTGGGAGCAGCGCAAGTTTGGCCTTCGGATACTGAGGAACCCCCCGTTCACGCCGGATGTCGGGCCCTTCTTCGAATTCCGCGCGAGCAACGCCGCCGCGCGCACCAATGAGCAGCGGGCTGTGGTGGAGGCCATGGTCGAGTACCTTTCCCGGAGCAATGCCGCAGTGATTTCCCTGGGTCTGTCCCTGGGCATCACCGATTGCCTGCCTTTCTATTGGCGGGGTTGGAAGGTGGTGCCGCACTACACGTATCGCATCGATCTGGCGCAGAACGAGGACATGCTGTTTGCCGCGATGTCCTCAGAACGGCGTAATGATGTTCGCAAGTCCCGGGCTGACAGTATTGTTGTTGACGAGACAACCGGCATCTTGGAAATGCGCGCCCTCGTGATGGCTACCTATGACCGCCAGGAAATGTCGTTTCCTCCGCCGTGCATGGACCTGATTTTCTCGGCATTTTCCCCGGGCGAGAACAACAGCTGCTGCCTAATTGCCCAAGCGAACGGCCGGCCCGTTGCCGGTGTATACATGGTTCACGACGCGCGTACGGCTTACTATCTGATAGGGGGCTACGCCGACGGTGCTCACCACGGCGCCGGGGCGCTGGCCATTTGGAGCGCGATTCTCAAGGCCAAGGAGCTGGGCCTTGAGGTCTTTGACTTCGAGGGGTCCGTGATTCCCCCAATCGAGCGGTACTTCCGCGGCTTTGGCGGCGTGCTGACGCCCGTCTTCAGCGTCCACAAGGCATGGCTACCGCTCGAGATGGCGCTGAAGCTGCGTGGCCGCTACAGGAACCGGTTCTAATGGCTATCGATCGGAAGGCGGACAGTCACAGGGCGATCGTCGAGGCGTGCCGACAAGAACTCTTGGCGCTCGAGGATTTGCACTTGCCGGTCCATTGGGAAAGGGCCGTGCGTGACGATTGGGCGTTGAACCGCGCCGTCGCGCTCGGGTTCTTCGTCAGGAAGCACAGGTGACCAATCTAATGGCGCAAGCCATCACTGTTGCTTCAAAGCGTGCAAATTTGGGAGGATTGGCGGGTCGTGTCAAACCTGCCGGTACTTTTGCTTGGCTTCGCCACATCGACGGCGTGGCGCTTTTTGCTTTCGCGAGCGGGACCTGTTTCCTCTTTGGATACGGCCAGCAACGTACCCTGGGGATCATGATGGTCATTTCAGTGCTGTTGGCCAACGCCCGTCGGCCGCGTTCTTTCTTTTCGCGTCTGACCCCGTTGCCGCCAGAACTCCGGCTATACAGCGCGTGGGTCCTGTGGGCGGGTCTGACGGGGGTCTTTGCCGCGGCTGATCTGGGTCGGTTCTGGGTCGGCTATCGAGTGTTGCTTCAAATCTTTATCATGGTCTGGGCCGCGTACGCGATATTGCGGAATATGGGGGGCGTGGATGTGGTGTTCCTGGCGCTCATGACGGGCGCTTTTATTCAGATCGGTTTTGTGGCCACCGGAACGGCCGCCGCAGGCGGTATCGGCAACCTCATGGGTTCTTCACAGCGGGTACTGGGTATCACGAAGAACCCGAACAGCCTGGGGTTTTTCATGGTGTGGTGTGTCATTTGCGCCCTCGTGTTTTGGTACGGCTCGAGGAGGTCGGCGCTGTACCGGAAACCCTTCGTGCTGGCCGTAATTGCCGTGGCGACCGTTGTTCTTTTCGCCAGCGGCTCCCGCAAGTCGACCCTGGCTTGGGGGCTGCTGGTTTTCGCGTGGGTGATCTTCGCGCGAGGGACTGCACGGGGCGTCCCGAAAATCGCCTCTTGGGTCGTGGTGGGCTCCGTTGTCCTGTTCGGCGTGGTGACCTTCGGGCCCGATCTACTCGAGAAAACCACCGTAGGCCGCCGCTTCAATCAGTTCCTTCAGGAGGGTGGTGGTGACGTTGGCGACGCGGCCCGTTCGAATATCCGATACAGAATGTATGTGGATGGTCTGAAGATCTCAGTCGAGCACCCGGTCTTCGGCGTGGGGTTGAACAACTTCGGGGTGTATTTCAATACGGGGCAGTACTCGCACTCAGACTACATCGAGCCCCTTGTCACGACGGGTCTGGTTGGATTCGTGCTGTACCAGTCTTTTTACTTCTTCCTGATTTCGAGAATCCTCAGGTTGTTGCGCGTGGTGCGCGACCGGAAAGACCGTTACAGGCTCAGGGTGTACCTGTTGGGCATCATGGCCATTATGGTAATTGGCCTCGGGTCGCCGCATTACACCAATCTGCCTGTGTTTCTGCTGCTGACCGCTTTCTCAGTCTCCACCTGGGCCCTTCAGCGCCGGCTGATGCAAGAGGCTGCGTTTGATTCTCAGTGGGCCTGGGCGACACGACGACAAGGTGCCCAATCCTATGGGGGCCCCGGCCGACCCATGTCAGTTCGAAGATGGACCTGAGAACCGGGGAGCCCGCAATCGTCGAGTCGAAGCGATGGGGGGCGCTTGCCCTGGGCGCGCTCCGGCGAATAGTGCATTAGAGCTGATGAAAAACAAGACGGCGTGGTTGCTTCGCGTCCCTGAGGCGGTCGACGAGAAGCCACTTGTTTATGCCGCGCAGATCCTCGCGGACTCGTGGTCTGGGGAGGTGGCCGTCGAGCGTGGCCCAGAATGCGATTCAGGCTTGGCCGCTCCGAATGGTGCCATCGTCACGCTGGCCGAACTTGACCAGGTGTTTAAACGGGTAGCGCTCCTTCACGAACCGGTGAGCCAGCCCGATGCAGGTTCAGGCCTCCGAGTATCAGAGTTGCTTTCGGTCGGGCAGGCGACCAGCCCAGTGATCGAACACCTTCGAGCGGAACTTCGAAATCCATCGAGTGAGGAGAGTGGCCACGGCGAGCATCGGCTCACCGTTTTGATTACCCATGACATCGACCGTCTCACCTGTCGCGAGCCGACCTTCGTCGCACGTAACCTTCTTGGTGGGCTGGGGGTCATTACAAGGCCCTGGCTTGGGGGCAGGGACTCACTGAAGCCTGATTTCCTGTTGAACGGTCTCGATCGGCTCCTTCGGTTTGAGTTGGATCATGGTGTGGGAGGCCTGTACTTCTTCCTTGCCTCCGGGTATGACCTCGGACGATATGGTGCACGCTACGGCCTTCGGTGGCCAGTCGCGCGGCGGGCTCTTCGATTGGTCCGCGAAGCCGCAATGGAGGTCGGTCTCCACGGCAGCTACAACGCGTGTAAACGGGGCAATTACGGGGAAGAACGCCAAAGGCTGGAGGAGGCGGCGGTGGTCGAAGTGCGAGCC
>SDBV01011560.1_pt1 | contig 11421 bp, 8 predicted proteins | sample 2277081 | NCBI WGS metagenome assembly SDBV01 (sample SAMN10402039, study PRJNA504765) | marine sediment metagenome | isolation source: marine sediment core GS10_PC15, 223 cmbsf | place: Arctic Ocean: Southern Knipovich Ridge | collected 2010
TACCTGCGCAACATGGCCGCGAGTTGCGCGACCGAGATGGTGCGCCTCCTCAACCTTGGCCAGGCACGCGATGCCGGCGTGGTGGGCCCGCGCGGCACGACCCCGCTGCAACCCGGCGATATGGCGGTGCTGGTCAACAACGGCACGGAGGCGCGCGCAATTCGCGCGGCGCTGGCCGAACGCGGCGTGCGCAGCGTCTACCTGTCTGATCGGGACTCGGTGTTTCAGACCGAGCAGGCCCTGGAATTGCGGCACTGGCTGGCGGCCTGCGCCGATCCCGACGACGGACGTCTGGTGCGCACGGCGCTCGCCACGGTCGCGCTTGGACTCGACTGGGCCGAACTCGATGCGTTCAATCGCGACGAACTAAGGTGGGAATCGTGCGTGCTGCAGTTCCGCGGTTACCGCGATTGCTGGCGCAAGAAGGGCGTGTTGCCGATGCTGCGCCGCCTGCTCAACGATTTTCATGTGCCGCAGCGGCTGCTGGGACACACTGCTGGTGCTGCGGTCAACGGCGAACGGGTGCTGACCAACCTGCTGCATCTGGCTGAACTGCTGCAGCAGGCCAGCTCGCAACTCGACGGCGAACACGCGCTGATTCGCTACCTCGACGAACAGCGCCAGGACGAAGGCGCCGGTGCGGGTGGCGACGCGCGTCAATTGCGGCTCGAAAGCGATGCGGGCCTCGTGCAGGTGGTGACGGTTCACAAGTCGAAGGGCCTGGAGTATCCGCTGGTGTTCCTGCCGTTTGCCTGCACCTACCGGCCGGTGAAAGACACGGACATGCCGCTCAAATGGCACGACGAGGCCGGCAAGCTGCATATCGCGTTGGGCGACCCGGACGCCGAGGTGTTGCCGCGCGCGGACCGCGAGCGGCTCGGTGAAGACCTGCGCAAGCTCTATGTAGCGCTGACGCGGGCACGGTACGCCACCTGGGTAGGGATTGCGCCGATCCAAAGCGTGGAACTGAGCGCGTTCGGCTACCTGCTGAGCGGCGGCAAGCCGATTGCCACGACGGAGCTGGCTGCGCTGCTCGAACAATTGCGCGGCCCATGTGCTGAGATTCGCGTCACCGAGGCGCCACCGGCTAGCAGTGACCCGTTCGTGCCGCGCGGCGCGCAGCAGGTGCGTGGCGACGCTCGCCGCCTGACGCGGCGCGTGCGTGAACCGTGGTGGATCGCCAGCTATTCGAGCCTGCGCAAGGAGGAAGGCGTGATCGGCGGTGCCGTTGCCCATCTCGCCCCCGCGCCAGTGGGTGATGTAACTAGTGATGAGTCGCGCGTGGCTCCGGAGACGCGTAGCGAAGACGTCTTCCATGAATTGCTGGAGGCCGAAGCGCTCGAAGATGACGAGGGCATTTCGTCTGCAGCGGCGCCGGTCTCAACTTCGGTAGAGGCGTCTGCTTCGACCCCGGCTGCACTTGCTTTGCCCGCGGACCAGACCTTGCACGGCTTCCAGCGCGGCGCGGATGCCGGCAGCTTCCTGCACGATCTGATGGAATGGGCCGCCAACGAGGGCTTTGCCAGGCTCGCCGCCAATCCGCAAGCGGCGCGGGATACGGTCGCACGCCGCTGCAATCTGCGCGGCTGGGCGCGCTGGATCGAGCCGCTTACGCAATGGCTGCTATACCTGCTGCGCACGCCGCTGGTATTGCCCGCGGTCGTTGACGAGGCCGTGCCGCCAGTGGTGCTGGCGAAGCTGCAGCCCGCTACGTATATGGCCGAAATGGAATTCTGGCTGGCAGCGCATACAGTCGACACCCTTGTGCTCGATCAGCTCGTCTGCGACCTCACGCTCAACGGCGAAGCGCGCCCCGCGCTCGAACCTGCGCGCCTGAACGGCATGCTTAAGGGTTTTATCGATCTGGTGTTCGAGCATGATGGCCGCTATTACGTTGCGGACTACAAGTCGAACTGGCTCGGTCCGGATGATTCAGCCTACACGCCGGCGAGGATGCGGGCGCAGATCCTGCACTCGCGCTACGAACTGCAGTACGTGCTGTATCTGTTCGCGCTGCACCGGCTCCTGAAAGTGCGCCTGCCCGATTACGACTACGACCGCCACGTGGGCGGCGCGGTCTATCTGTTTCTGCGTGGCGGCCACGCACCCGGCCAGGGTTTGCATGTCGAGCGCCCGCCGCGAGAGTTGATCGAAGAACTGGACGCGCTGTTTGCGCGCCGCTCCGATGGTGAAGAGGCCGAGGAGTATGCGTTGAAGGAAGCAGAATGACGACCCGCTCAGCCAACACCCTCGCCGCTATCGACGCCAAAGGCGACACCGCGCGCATGCTCGGTGTGCTCGACCAATGGGTCGAGCGCGGCTGGCTGCGCGCGCTCGATGCCGGCTTTGCGCGCTTTCTCTGGACGGAGAAGCCGCAGACTCCGCCATTGCTGGTGCTTGCCGCCGCGCTGGCGAGTCACCAGTTGGGACGCGGCCACGTGTGCCTCGACCTGCAGGCGACACTCGACGACCCGACCTTCGCACTCTCGTTGCCACCCGATGGACCGCAAGCGAATACGACGACGGAACCGCCCCAGGCGCCGGCCGACGTGCTGAGCGGCGTCGATCTGGCGCGCTGGCTGGCGGCGCTCGAGCATCCCGCGCTGGTCGGCGAGGAGGCGGGCAATACGCCGCTGGTGCGGGTCGGCACGCGGCTCTACCTGCGCCGTTACTGGCAATACGAGCAGGATGTGCGCGCCGGCATCGAGCGGCGGCTCGCGGCTTCGGCGCAGATGGAAGCCTCGCTGCAGGCCGATGCGGCGCGCACCGCGCTGGACGTTTTGTTTCCACTGCGTCCAGCCGGCGCGACGGGCGCGGACTGGCAAAAGCTCGCCTGCGCGCTGGCGGCGCGCAGTGCGTTCAGCATCGTTACGGGTGGTCCGGGCACCGGCAAGACGACCACCGTGGTCAGGCTGCTGGCGTTGCTGCAGACGCTGGCGCTCGGCGCTGCGGCGAACCCGTTGCGTCCCGCGCGGCCTTTGCGGATCCGTCTGGCGGCGCCAACCGGTAAAGCGGCGGCGCGCCTGAACGAATCGATTGCGGGCGCCGTGGCGCAGTTGCCGGTCGACGCATTGCCGAACGGCGCGGCGGTGCGTGAGGCTATTCCCACCGTCGTGACCACGTTGCACCGGGTGCTGGGTACCCGCCCCGAGAGCCGCCGCTTTCGCCACGATGCGAGCAATCCGTTGCCGGTGGACGTGCTGGTGATCGACGAAGCGTCGATGGTCGATCTGGAGATGATGGCGGCCGTGCTCGATGCGCTGCCCGCTTCGGCCCGGTTGATTCTGCTGGGCGACAAGGATCAGTTGGCGTCGGTCGAAGCGGGCGCCGTGCCGGGCGAGTTGTGCCAGCGCGCGGCCCAGGGGCATTACACGCCGGCCACGCGCGACTGGCTCTTGGCCGCGACCGGCGAGCGGATCGACGCGGCGATGCTCGACGAGCAAGGCACGGCGCTCGATCAGTCGGTGGCGATGTTGCGGCAGAGCCATCGGTTTTCTGCCGAGAGCGGCATCGGCCAGCTTGCTGCGCTCGTCAACGCGGGCGATGCAGCCGCGGTCGCACGGGTCTGGACGCACGGTCACGCGGATCTTGCCTTGCTGGTCTGCGCGGCGAATGACGATACCGCGTTCAAGGCTCTCGTGATCGACGGATACGGTGGGGCGGCGGCGTCGCCTCAACTGTTCGGCGCCAACGGCGAACCGGGCCGTCCACGCCACGGCTACCGGCATTACCTTGAAACGATGCACGCGCAGCAGCCCGATCGTTATGCGGGTTTAGCGGCATTCGACGCATGGGCGGGCGAAGTGCTCAAGGCACACGGCGAGTTCCAGCTCCTGTGCGCGCTGCGCCGGGGGCCATGGGGCGTCGAAGGGCTGAACAAACGCGTGGCGCGGCTGCTGCAGGAAGACGGTCTGATCGCCGTGCGCGGCGAATGGTATCCGGGGCGCCCGGTGCTCGTAACCCGCAACGATTATGAACTCGGCCTGATGAACGGTGACATTGGCATTACGCTGGAGCTTCCCAACCGCTCGGGTGACGGCTCGGTACTGCGGGTCGCCTTTCCCGCCGGCGACGGCGAAGGCGGCATCAAATGGGTGCTGCCGAGCCGCCTGCAAGCGGTGGAGACGGTGCTCGCGCTGACCGTGCACAAGTCGCAGGGTTCGGAGTTCATGCACGCGGCGCTGGTGTTGCCCGATACCTTCAGCCCGATCCTTACGCGTGAGCTGGTGTACACCGGCATTACGCGGGCCCGCGCCTTTCTGACGCTGGCGATTCCGGAAGGCAAGCCGGTGCTCGACCAGGCGGTGTTCGCGAAGGTGCAGCGCGCGAGCGGTTTGATGGCGGGGTTTGGGGGTGACGCGGCGGGGTGAGCCAATGCGAGGGCGGATAGCGTTTAGCAGATGCTATCTGCAGCTTCGCTCGCCTCCAGGCTACAATAATTTCACGCCTAGGTTGCTTAGGTCGACCGGCCCGGAATATCGGGTGCTTTCGTCAAGCTTGTGCAACGGATTATCCAGGGCGTCGGCGGGTGGCGCCGCTCAGCGCACCGCGCCCTGTCACACCAAGAGGCGAGCATGAGAATCGCAGTACTCGACGACGACCCCGCTCAAACCGCATTCGTGCATGAGACGATGTCGGCAGCGGGCCATGTCTGCCACACCTTTTCCGAAGGCCGCGCACTCGTTCAGCAGTTGCACCGCCAGACCTTCGATCTCCTGATTCTCGACTGGATCGTGCCGGACCTGTCCGGCGAGGAAGTCCTGCGCTGGGTTCGCTCGACGCTCGGCGAGCGCGTGCCGGTGATCTTCATGACCTCGCGCGGACGCGAGAGCGATATTGTCTCCATCCTGAACGCGGGTGCCGACGACTATGTCGTCAAGCCGGTCGCCGCCGGTGTGCTGCTGGCCCGCGTCAGCTCGCTGCTGCGGCGCACGTATCAGCTCAATGCGGCGGCGGTTAAAGCAACGTTTGGCGATTTCGAATTCGACCTGAACGCTAAACAAGTATCTGTGAAGCAGCAATTGGTGAGTCTCACGCAGAAGGAGTTCGAACTTGCCTTGCTGCTGTTCCAGCATTTGAACCGCCCGCTGTCGCGGGCGCATATCGTCGATATGGTCTGGAAGCAGACCACCGATATTCCGACGCGGACCATGGACACGCACGTGTCGATGCTGCGCTCGAAGCTCGGCTTGCGGCCGGAAAACGGCTATCGCCTGACGCCGATCTACGGCTATGGATACCGGCTTGAGCAGATCGGCGACGAGGTCGTGGACACCCGCGGTTAATTGCCTGGCTATCGTGCTGCGCGCGGCGTATAGCGCTTACGCCGCGCTGCCGTTTAACATTCTTCGGTATGCGAATTTCAAGCCGCAAATCTAACAAGATTTGACTTTCTTCGAGCGGCGCTTAAGTTAAGCTGAATGCAAGGCATTTGGCGTCGTGGGCGATCGTCCACGACGCCTTTGCGAACCTTAGTAGCGAAGTAAGCGTTCCTCACTTGCATGAATACACTCGAGTCGACTCAATCGCATTCGCCGGCATCGTTTGCACTTCCGGTTCATGACCTGACCGATGCGCAATGGGAACGGATTGTTCCGCTTTTGCCAGAATTGAATCAGGGCGTCGTGCGCCGGGGGCGTCCTTGCGTCAACCTGCGTGGCGTGGTCAACAGTGTCTTGTGGGTTCTGCGGACCGGCAAGCCATGGAATGCGATGCCGGCAAATTATCCGCCGTACCAGACCTCTCATCGGTATTACTTGCGCTGGCGCGAGGGCGGCGTGCTATCGGATATCGCGTTCGAGCTGTTTCATACCGACGCCATCCTGGCCCGCTACGTCTCGCGCAAGCGCGAAGCGCACGAAGGCAAGGCCGCCTGAGATCGTTAAATCTGTTCCTGGCCGAACGCGCAGAGACGTTCAAGATCGACAACATCGATCTGGTTGTACGCCAGCCGCAAGATTCCCTGCTTCTCGAGGCTCTGTAGTGCCTGATTGATGCGCTGACGCGAGACACCGGCGAGCAGGCCGACTTCTTCCTGCGAAATCATTAACGTGCGGCCAGTCTCCGGGTAGAGATCCGGATTGAACAGTTGCGCGAGCGCTTGAGCCACCCGCGCATCTACGTCGAGTAAGCGGCTATTTTGGATCGAGGCGATGAATTCGCCCATGCGATTGTTAAGCTGGCGGATCACGAAACCCGTGAACGGCAAGCTGGAACTCAGCAACGCATGGAACGTGGCCGACGGCACGAACATCACCAGAGACGGCTGAATTGCCGCCACGTCATACTTGCGCAGCTCGCGCTTGATCACACTCCCTTCGCCGAACCAGCCGCCGGGCGGTACCCCCGAGAGGGTGCAGCTACGCCCCGATGTGTTGTAAATGGCCAGTTTGAGCAGCCCGCTATGCACGCCGATCCAGTAGTCGGACGGCGCCTGACGCCGGGCAATCCACGCGCCGCCTTCGCGGTATTGCGCATGCGAAGTCGCGAGAACCAGTGCCTGATGTTCCTCGGCGAGCGCGCGAAACCACGCACATTGACCAAAAAGATCCAGCAGCTCGGCGCGCTCGAGCGGTTCCGGCTTGCTCGCCCGGGGAGCGGCGACGGTATCGTGGACGTCGTCCATAGGTCGCTCTTCAAGAAAAATGGTTCAGGCAGGGCGCCACGGAATACCAGTCTGTCATTTGAACGACAGACAGCGCACCATGGCTATTGTTAGCCTATTTGACCATAAGATGCTGAAAACGAATGGGGCTTTGGGCTCCTGAGGAGACTTTTCGATGACGCATATGTTCGAGGAAGGCCTTGGCCGCTGTGAAGCCAACTATGTTCCGCTCACGCCAGTCGATTTCATTGCGCGCGCAGCCGAGGTCTACGGCGAGCGCTTGGCGGTGGTGCATGGAGCGATCCGGCGCAACTGGCGCGAGACCTATGAGCGCGCCCGGCGCCTCGCCAGCGCGCTGCAGCGGGCGGGGATAGGGCGCGGCGATACCGTGGCTGTGCTGCTGCCCAACATTCCTCCGATGATTGAAGCCCACTTCGGCGTGCCGATGGCCGGAGCCGTGCTCAATACGCTGAACACACGGCTCGATGCGCCGTCGATCCTGTTTATGTTGCGGCACGGCGAAGCGAAGGCGTTGATCGTCGATACCGAGTATGCGGAGCTGGCGCACCGTGCTTCGCTGGAGTTTCCCGAACTGCGCATTGTCAGCGTCGAGGATGTGATGCCGGCCGACCCGCACAGGTTTCCGCGCGCCGTCGACTATGAGACCTTCCTGCAAGGCGGCGACCCGCAATTCGCGTGGCAGTTGCCCGCAGACGAGTGGGATGCGATCGCGCTGAACTATACATCGGGCACAACCGGCGATCCGAAGGGCGTGGTCTATCATCATCGCGGCGCTTACCTTAACGCCGTGAGCAATATCCTCGAATGGGATATGCCCAAGCACGCGGTCTATCTATGGACATTGCCGCTGTTTCACTGCAACGGCTGGTGCTTCGCATGGACCGTGGCGGCGCGCGCCGGCGTCAATGTCTGCTTGCGCAAGTTCGACGCGAAAGCCGTCTTTGATCTGATCCGCAGCGAGGGCGTGACGCATTACTGCGGCGCGCCGATCGTGCAGAGCGCATTGGCCAATGCCCCAGAGGCTTGGCGCGAGGGCATCCGGCACAGGGTTGCCACCATGGTGGCCGGTGCGGCGCCGGCACCCGCGGTCATCGCCAAAATGAAGGAAATCGGCTTTGATCTGACGCATGTCTATGGCCTGACCGAAGTCTATGGCCCCGCCTCCGTATGCGCCCGTCAGGAGCACTGGGAAAGCGCAAGCGATGACGAACTTGCACGGCTTAACGCTCGCCAGGGTGTGCGCTACCACCTGCAAGCGGCGGTAACGGTATTGAATCCCGACACACTCGATCCGGTGCCGAACGACGGTGAGACGCTCGGCGAAATCATGTTTCGCGGCAACATCTGCATGAAGGGCTATCTGAAGAACGAGCGCGCCACTGAAGACGCCTTCAGGGGCGGCTGGTTCCACACCGGCGACTTGGGCGTGCTGATGGAGGACGGCTACGTTCGCATTCGCGATCGCAGCAAGGACATCATTATTTCAGGTGGAGAAAACATCTCGAGTATCGAGATCGAAGACACGCTGTACCGGCACCCCGCAGTCGCGGTGGCCGCCGTGGTGGCGATGCCCGATCCGAAATGGGGTGAAGTGCCGTGTGCCTTCGTCGAACTCAGAGAGGGTGCAGAGGCTAGCGCCGAAGAGATCATCGCGCATTGCCGGCTGTTTCTGGCAAGCTTCAAGTTGCCCAAGGCAGTCTGCTTCGGAGAGCTACCTAAAACGTCGACCGGAAAAATCCAGAAGTTCGAACTGCGTGCGCGTGTCAAATCCGTCAGCGCAATCGATTTGGCAGGCGAGAGCGGCAGCCCTTCGCAGGACAAACCGTGAAACTGTCGAGACGCCGCATTGGCAGGCAATTCGCGCTGTATGGAGCGCGAATTGCCTTTCGTCGTGAACGCGGCGTCGGTGCGAACCGTCGACCGCCGGGGCTTAGCCGCGGCTGTCAATCCAACGAAGGGCCCAACGGCTCGAGTGCTGCAATGCCTGCTCTTCGCTACTGAAGTAGTCAAGCGAGTAGAACTGATAGCGCGCTTCAGCAGATTGACTGCCGGCGCGCTCGAGCAGCAGATTGGATGAAAATGTACCGTCAGGCAAACGATGTGCCGAAGGTTGAACGGCATAGCCGTTGTAATGATGAATGTGTTTAGTTTGCATTTTTAATTTTAAATATTCGTACGCGAGCACGGCGATCAGGACGAGCCAGATCGAGCCGAAGCGAATGCCGGGCGAATGCAGGGCGAACGCGTATGGGAAGGGCGTTAAAGCCGGTCCAGCCAGGGAGTGTGAGGGGGCAAGCGAGGCGTTTGGCGCAACGAAGACTGCTAAGCGATTACGCCAACTGTGGGAGAACGAACTCCGCGAAGATGTCGCTGCAGTCCGGTATCCGTCACCCGGATACCGGACCCGTCAAACTTTACAGCGGCTTGATGTTAGCCGCTTGCAGACCCTTGGGGCCTTGCTTCGTTTCGAAGCTCACCTTCTGGTTTTCAGCCAGCGTCTTGAAGCCGTTGCCGCTGATTTCCGAGAAGTGAGCGAACAGGTCGTCGCCGCCCTTGTCCGGGGTAATGAAGCCAAAGCCTTTGCTGTCGTTAAACCACTTAACGGTACCGGTATCCATAAAGAATCCTTGAGATAGAAATAGTAAAAGATCGCTCCGGAGGGAGCACGGAAAGCATCAAGGAGGGAGAGGACAACGAATACCGCTGAGGGGGGAGCGAGCAATTGATGAACAGCAATCGAACTTCTTGAACTTCGGCAGGCACGATAACGGTTCGGGGCCGTTTCAGTCAAGCACTTTCTTGTAACGCTTTCGTCAGGCGTGGCGACACGCGCAATGCAGAGCCGCGAGAAACGGTCAGGCCCCCTTACGAAAACGGCACGCCGCGATTCCCCGTTCGCCTTGCCCGGCGTGACATTGAAGGAATCGCGGCAAGGCCTGCGCGTTCAGTTTTGCGGTGGCGAATCACAGGCCGACTCGATGTGCCGCGAAGATCAGGCGCAGGCCGAGTGCGGTGATCGCACCGGCTGCAACGCGGTCAACCCACGTCTTTGCCCGCAGGTACATTTCACGTGGCCGCTTGCTGGAAAAGCACACGGCGACCACCGTATACCAGCCGGCTTCGATGGAGAAAATTGCCGGCGGCAGCGCGAGATAACACCAGAGCGGCGGATGCTGCGGCAGGAGTGCCGCGAAAATACTGCCGTAATAGATAGCGGTTTTCGGATTGCTGAGTTGGGTGCTCAAGCCAATCCAGAATGATTTACGCGGAGTACTGCCGGCATTCGCGTTGTCCTGAGTGAAGGCGAGCGGGCGGCTGGCGCCGCGCCAGATCTTCGAGGCCAGATAAATGAGGTAAAGGCCACCCGCTACCTTGAGGCTCACATAGAGCCAGGTGACGGCGGCAAGCAGCGTATAGAGCCCAAGCAATGCGATACCGCTAAAGAACACGCCGCCGATCCCCATGCCTAGCGCGGTAGCCAGGCCGTCGCGGCGCGACAGGCCGATCGCATTGCGTGCGACGATGACGAAACTCGGTCCAGGGCTCATCGCGCCAATCAGAAGCGCAGTGAGAATGGTGAAGACGGCGGCTGACGGTGACATGGTTGCTTCGTCCTTTGCGGGTCGATGAAAGAAAGCCGAGTGCATAAAAATAGCACGCCGCTTGCCGGGCCATTGGAAATTTCGCCGTCGGATGCGATATATAGCTGTGCGCGGCAGAAAAAATGGGTGCTAAAATTGTCTTATAGACGCTGAAGCAGCCCTTGCGGGTAAAGGGCCAGACGGGCGACGATTCGAGCCGCTTGCCGAACGGATTTCCTGAACAATAGATTGGTCGGGCATCATTTCCGGGGGCGCACACACGTGCAGTCAAGCCACGTGCGGTCGAACGGCGTTCGGCTCACCCGAATCATGTATAGGCTTCGCGTTTTTCAGCGAAGCCTTTTATTTTTCAAAACGCGCGCAATTTCAGCCGCGGCATCGGTACGTTATGAAAGAGCGAGAAGAACAACGGATGTTCGACCTCGACGGGAACGCGCGCGAGCGCCTTGTCCTGTGGATACGTCGCCGCATGGAAGAATACGGCATTACGCTGGAAGCATTGGCCGGGGCGATTGAAGCCGACGCTAATGCGAAGCGAGCCGTGATGTACCGTGACGCCTACGGCAACACGTGGGACGGCCAGGGCGATAAACCGGATTGGCTGGCGCGGGCGATTTACGCCGGACAGAATATCGATCATTTCCGGGTTTAAATCCCCGCTGAATCGTTTTTTAGGCGAATGCTGACTACGCACCGTATGGGGTGCGTTATTTCTCGCTGTCTCCTCGTCGAGGCAAAGGCCTTGTCACCCCCAGACAATGCTATCGATATGAGCAACGCTTCGTTGGCACACCCTTAACGGGTGGCTAGGATGGTCGGTCATCCGGCACGAGCGTAGCGCCTCTTCTTCGATGACCTCTCCCATTCTGAGCGCTAACGCGCTTTCCAAACGCTTTGGTCCTACCGCTGCACTCGATCGCGTCGATCTGTCGATCCATGCGGGCGAGGTTGTTGCGCTCATGGGTGCGAACGGCACGGGCAAGTCGACCCTCGTGAAGATACTGAGCGGCGTCTATCGGTCCGATGGCGGCGAGCTGTCGCTGCGAGGACAGCCGTTCCACCCCGCTTCGCCTCACGATGCCAAACAGTTGGGGATTGCGACGGTGCATCAATCCATTGCAGATGCGGTGGTGCCCACGCTTTCGATTGCAGACAATCTGCTGCTCGACCGTTTGTGCGACTCGAGCTCAGCCT
>SDBV01011561.1_pt1 | contig 11420 bp, 14 predicted proteins | sample 2277081 | NCBI WGS metagenome assembly SDBV01 (sample SAMN10402039, study PRJNA504765) | marine sediment metagenome | isolation source: marine sediment core GS10_PC15, 223 cmbsf | place: Arctic Ocean: Southern Knipovich Ridge | collected 2010
GTCGCCTTCACATGGCGGAGATCGCAGGTTCAAATCCTGCTAGGCCCATGCGTTAGTAGTCTAGTGGCCAGGATACAAGCTTCCCAAGCTTGTGACCCGGGTTCAAATCCCGGCTAGCGCATATAAGAGTAACTTTTAAATAATCAGTAAATGCTTCTAAAATTATGAAAAAATTTTACATCACAACAGCAATAGACTATGTAAATGCTAAGCCCCATATCGGTCATGCTTATGAAAAAATCTTAGCAGATGTTTTAGCTAGATGGCACAGGCTTAAACAAGAAAAAGTAAGATTCTTAACAGGAACAGATGAAAATGCTCAAAAAAATGCACAAGCAGCAAAAGAAGAAGGAATAGATGTTAAGAAATTTGTAGATAGAAATTCTAAATATTTTATAGAATTATGTAAAAAATTAAACATAAGCAATGACGATTTCATTAGAACAACAGAAAAAAAACATGTTAAAAAATCTCAAGAAATTTTCAAAAAAGTTTATGATAAAGGAGACATCTACAGAGGAAAATATGAAGGATTATATTGTATCGGCTGTGAAGCATTCGTAACAGAAAAAGATCTAGTTGATGGAAAATGTCTAGAACATAATAAAAAACCTCAAACAATTTCAGAAGATGCATATTTTTTCAAATTATCTAAATATAAAGATAAAATTCTAAGCTTATTAAAAAAAGGTTTAGTAATTCCAAAAACTAGAGCTAATGAAATGATAACAAGATTAAAAGAACAAGGATTAAAAGATCTATGCGTATCTAGAACAAATTTAGATTGGGGTATTGATTCTCCAATCGATAAAAAATTCAAAATATATGTATGGTTTGACGCATTAATAAATTATATTTCTGGAGCAAATGGATTCTGGCCAGCTGATTGTCATGTTATTGGTAAAGGAATAAACTGGTTCCACTCTGTAATTTGGCCAGCAATGTTAATATCTGCAGGCTATGAACCACCAAAATCAGTTTGGGTTCATGGTTATCTAACTGTTAACGGAAAAAAAATCTCAAAATCATTAGGAAATGCAATTGATCCAGTCAAATTAGTCGAAAAGTATCCTACAGATTCATTAAGATATCTTCTAATAAGAGAAATTCCATTTAGCCAAGATGGTGACTTCTCAGAAGAAGCATTAAAAGAAAGGCATAACAACGAACTTGCGAATAAACTAGGTAATCTCGTTTCAAGAGTTGCTAGTTTAATTGAGAAGAATGGAATTAAAAAAAGCGAAAACAAGTTAATTAAAAAACTAAAACTTAAAGAAATTGAAAAAAAGATTGAAAGTTATGAATTAGACAAAGCATTAAATTTAATTTTTGAATTTATTGATGCCTGTAACATTTATGTACAAGAAAAAAAGATTTGGGAAACTAAAGATAAGAAGGCTCTTTTTGAGCTGAAAGAAAGTATTTTGAAAATTGCAGAATTGCTTTGGCCATTTATTCCAGAAAGTTCAGAAAAAATTAAAAAACAATTTAGTGCTAAAAAAATCAAAAAAGGAAAAATTCTATTCCCAAAAATTTAAAATGGAATGTAAAAAAGAAAAAACTCAAATATTTCATATCCATGGCGGTATGACTTTTAAAAATAGAAAAGATTATTTAAATTTTTTAAAAACTAGAGAAATAACAATTGATGAAAAAATACGGTGGGGTGATGAATTTCTAAAAAGAGAGTTAGGCAAGGATTTTCAGATAATAAAACCACGTATGCCTCTTAAAGATAATTCTAAATATGAAGAATGGAAAATTCATTTTGAAAGACTTTTTCCATACCTAAAAGACAATATTATCTTAATTGGACAATCTTTGGGTGGCATATTTTTAGCAAAATATTTGTCTGAAAATGAATTTCCAAAAAAAATACTATCAACATACTTAGTCTGTCCTCCGTTTGATAATACTCTACCTGAAGAAGATTTAGTAGGAGGGTTTAAACTTAAGTCAGATTTATCTTTGATTGAAAAAAATTCCAAAAATCTTTACTTATTATTTTCAAAGGATGATGATGTTGTCCCAATATCTCATGCTAATAAATATAGGAAAAAACTAAAAGATGCAAAAATTATCATATATGAAAGTAAAAACGGACATTTTAAAATATCTGAATTCCCAGAAATTATAAAGATGATAAAGAACGATTTAAGTAATAAATAAATGGAATGTAAAAAGGAACAAAATTTAAAAGATTGCAATTGTACTTATCCAGGTTGTTCTAGAAAAGGAACTTGTTGTGAATGTATTAAGCATCATCTCAATAATAATGAATTACCAGCTTGTTGTTTTTCAAAAGAAATAGAAAAAACTTATGATAGAAGTTTTGAAAATTTTAAAAGGAATGCATAATGACACATTTTGAAGATCTCGACTTAAGAATTGGAAAAATAAAATCAGTAAAAAATCATCCTAATGCAGATAAACTCTTTATTCTTGCTGTTAATTTAGGGGAAGTAGAACGAGGATTACAACTAGTTGCAGGATTAAAAGGACATTATAAAGAAAATGAACTAATTGGAAAAAAAGTAGTAGTTTTTAGAAATTTAAAACCAGCTGTATTAAGGGGGATAGAAAGTTTTGGAATGATATTGGCCGCAGAAGATAAAGAAACAATTAGTTTATTAGTAGCTCCAAAAAGCAAGCTTAATGATCCTGTGTTTATTGAAGGTACAGAAAGTAAGCCAATTAAAGAAGTTAGTTTTGAAGATTGGCAAAAAATTAAATTTACTATTGAAGATAATAATGTTATTTTTGATGGTAAACAATTAAAGACTTCTAAAGAAAATATCAAAACTGATAGAAAAGTAGCAAATGGTTCTTTAGTAAGATGATGGTTTACCTATAACAATAATTTCTGCTAAACCATATTTTTCAGCAATTTCTTTAAATTTAGGTTCAAGTTGATGTTGAATCATATCTATTTTCTCACTTATACAAGGTCTTGGATAAGTAAGCCCACCACCATATGATATTATAAGATTTACATTAAACACAGAAGGCACAGAATTACTTATTAATATACTGGCTTTACTTTCATCTTCAATAATACTAAGGTCTTCTGATAATAGAGGTCTTACTTGAGGAATAATCTCTTCTTTAATTACTGTATTTATTCTTTCAACAAGACCTAGTCGTACATTTTCCAACTCCCTAGCTTGTACTGAATAGTTTGCGATTTCTTGTGCAAGATTTTCTGCCATCATCGGACGGGATAAATTAACTCTTATAAATCTTTTGATTAATTACTACTTTTCAATAATGGGGATGGGCCCGCTGAGATTTGAACTCAGGACCTCTCGATTATCAGTCGAGTGCTCTAGCCAGACTAAGCCACGGGCCCAAAGCGTCCCGGGAAGGATTCGAACCTTCGATCGCACGGTTAACAGCCGTGTGCTCTAACCGCTGAGCTACCGGGACATAGTGAGAATAAGCTAAATTATGTTTAAAAACGTTTCCATATTGGAATTTAATCTATCCAATCTCTCTTTTTAATCTTCTGTGGAAGATATTTTTCAGAGATAAAACTAATACCTCTAGAAGATAATGCTTGTATTTCAGCTTTACATCCAAAATCTTTCATCATCTTAAATTGTCTTTGCCATGCTTTATTATTTGCAAACCACTCATACTTAGAAATTTGTTTTAATCTACTCAAATCTTTATCATTCATTCTAATAAAATGTTTCTTTAATCCATAATTACTTATATCATCAGCTGTTATTCCTAAAAATTTAATATCTGGAATTGATAATTCCTCAGCAATATGAGCCAAACTTATACTTCCAAATTTTAAAACAGAATAAATATATATCCCCCATGGATCAAAATCTGTTAATACATATATTGGCAATTTATGTTCTTCATGCAATCTTTGTAATAATCTTCTTATCCCTCTTGTAGTTTGACCTTGTGAACTCATAATAATACATTTTTGTTTATCCCAGAACCTATCTTCATGTAATCTTTCCCACACAGCAGCTTTTTCCATATATAAAATATATTTAGCATTAACTTCTTTAAATTTAATATCTTCAACATTACTTGGAATTGACCAGCCACCACTTCCCAACCTAGACCAATCAATAGTATCTCCTTTATCTTCAATTATAACTTTCCCAGCTACAGAACCATTTTTATTAGCATTTACATTTAATTGTTCTCTAGGAACTTCTGTTATTAATTCTAAATCTTCTATAACAGAATCAGATTCAACTTGATCATCAACTAAATTAACTTTTGTACCTGGTATAGTTCTTTTAGCCATATAAAATACATCTCTTAAACTAGCATGTTTACCACTTTTGATTAATTTATGACTTAAAGAAGCAACTTCCATAGTTTGTAAGAATTTTTTAGCATGAGAAACATTAAAGAAAAATCTTTTAGCCATTTTGTTGCCCAACATTAAAATTCTTTTTTTCTTATCATAAGAAACATTAGATAATCCCCTTACAGGCAAATCAATAACAGGATTTTCTTTTTTACTTACACTCTTAATTATTCTTTTACCTAAAAATACTAATTTTTCATCAGCTTTATCTTTTACCATTTTCATTATTTAATTCAGGAATACCTTTCCTAATAGTGCTTTTTAAATTTCTAATTATTTTTTCTTTATTTTCTTTTGTTAAATTTGATAAAGAATTTGCTAATTCAGGAATATACTTTTCAAATAAGTCAAATTTAGCTTTTTGCTCTTTTGCTCTTATATGTTTTCTAATATATCCGCCTAATTTTCTTCCACAATCCTGTAAAGCTAATTTTATTTCTTTTACTATCTCAGGATAATGAGCAATAGCTTCCTTACTTTCTGAAGTAAATGGTACCCAAACAGAAGCAATATGGATAATAAGTGTTATTGGCCCAACTGGTAAACTTCCACGAGATTGTTGTAACCCATAAAGTCTCCAATTAGTAGATGTAATTGATCTTGTAATTGCACAAGCACTTTGCTGATAAAGTAAGGGAACCCTATTAGCAAATCTTAAAACTCTTATAGTATTTTCTCTTTCTTGAGTCCCCCCATAACAAATTCCAGCTTCAATTTGAAAGGGCATACCTCTGTATACTGATGGGGGTCTAGTAATTGTAGCATAAAAATCAGCATCAATTTCTTTTTTAAGACCTTTTTCTAATAAATCAGGACCAATTGGTGATAGACAATCTGTAGGAGGCGCAATTAATCTTGTCTCTCTTATTGATTTGATTAGATTATCTGCTTCATCTCTTGTAACTTTTTTAGGATTTAATTTTGTTTCTAGATTTGCTTTTTCACAAATATTCTTTGCAGTTTTAGGACCAACCCTACAAAATTCAGTTGTTAAAAAAGATTGTAAAGTATTAGCCTTTGTTGCTTTTAACATTCTTATAAGAATTCCTAATTCGATTCCATGTGGATGTGGCTTAATTTCTTTTGGTTCTTTTGGCAATTCCTTAGTTGCTTTGGGAAAATCTATTGTTTTATTATCTGGATTAGTATAAGTTAAACGAACTTGAGGATTAATTAATGCTGTTTGTTTCAAATATTCATCTATAGACTGTCTTCCTTTTTGATATTTAGCCTCTAATTCAATTTCTACTTTTGTTCCATGATTTTTTATCCAATCAACAGTTATTTCCTTAACAATTTCTGGATCATTTTTTTGTGTATCAATATGCAATTCATAATAATGTGCTGGCTTTCTTGGAGAAATTTTAGAAGTTATTTTTGCAGGCTTACCAGTTGTCAATTGTCCATACAAAACAGAAGCACTAACACCAATACCTTGTTGTCCCCTACTCATTTTTAATTTAAAAAATTTAGAACCATACAATAATTTAGCAAAAATTTTAGGAATTTGCTCTTTCACAATTCCAGGACCATTATCTTCAACAACAACTTTAAAACGATCTTCAGAAATTTGTTTCACTATAATTTTTATTTCTGGTAAAATCTTCATATCTTCTGTTGCATCTAAAGAATTATCAACAAGTTCTTTTACTGTTGTCAATAAAGCTCTAATTGGATTATCAAAACCAAGTAAATGCCTATTCTTCTCAAAAAAGGCTGAAATAGAAATCTCTCTTTGTTCTTTTGCTAACTCTTCTGCTCTAATTGGACTAGTCATTTTAAATTATTATCGTTGTAATTTCTTTTGTTTCTCTAACCATTTATAAACATTTCCGTGTCGAGATCCTCTTAGTAAAGATTCCAATGCTCTTCTTGCCAAAATTACATCATCTATTTTTCCCAAAACAGAAACAGTTTTTCCATATACAGATATGTTTGTATTTGTTAAATCTTCAATTGTTTTCCTAGATTTCCCTTGCTGTCCAATCGCTCTACCTTTTAATCTTAATGTTTTATTTTTAGATTTTCCAGCAAAAGTTCTTATATCTATCATTTCAAAACAATAATCTTCATCTAATAATTTTAAAGCAAGTTCTGGATTAAAACCACGACCAATTGCTTTTATTATAGATTTTGAAACATATATCTTTAAAGTATCTTCACAAGAAATTAATACATCGCCATCTTTAGAAATTTCAATTTTTGTTTTTGTTTTACTTTCTATTTCTTTTTTAGTAGAACCTTTTTTTCCTACTAAAACTGCAATTCTTTCTTTTGGTATTTTTAATTGATCTTCGTACATTCTAGAATTCTTCAAATTCTTCTAATTTTTTTAGATAACCTTTATTTTTAAGCCATTGGATTTGACTTTTTCTGTATTTAAAAATAATATCTCCTTTTTCTCCTCCACCTAATTCCCAGGGCTTTATTAAAAGAATATCACCATCTTTAACCCACAATCTCCTTTTTAATCTTCCAGGAATTCTACAAACTCTTGTAGCTCCATCAAAACATCTAACTTTAGCTCTTGATCCTCCTAATCTTTGCTCAAGAAAACCAATAACTTCATTATTTCTTGGAAGTCTAACTCTTCTAATCTCTTCTTGAATTTTCTCTTGTTCTAATAGTTCTTCCTTTTTCTTAGACATAGAACATAAAACAATAAAAGAGTTTTATAAAACTTTGGTTTTAATTCTAAAAAGCACAGTAACTCTATAAACATTTTTACTAGTTTGTCTATCCCTTGTAAATATGGATTTTGTAATTTTAAGTTCACCATCAAAACTTTTCTTTAATTTCCTACCCAAAATTACTGCAAATTTTCGAGTAGAAATATAAAGATCAACACCATATTTTTTTTCTTCTTGTTTAGCTATCCAATCATTCTCTCTTTTCTCAACTTGTTTTTTAATAAAGTCTAAAACTTCTTGATTTTTTGGTCTAATTTGTAAAATTGCTTCAAAATAATCCTTAGAACGAGATAACTTGGACATGAGGAACTCCTTTAATTTTTATAATATCTTCTTCTGAAATTATTCCAATTTTCAATGCCAATTCAACAGATTCATTTCCAACAATATTAAGATTACCTCTAGATTTTAAAATATCAATAATTTTATCTTCACTTAAATCTTCACCCTTATAGAATCTTTCAGATACTTTCAATTGAAAATTATTTTCTTCTAAAGTTTTACCAATAAGCTCTTCATCACATAAAGCTACAACTTCTTGAGGACCTGTTTTATGAATTTTTAAATACATCTTATATTCTTGATTTAACTGTATGTTTAGCTCCACAAGCCATACATTTAATAACCAAAATTTTATTTTCTCTCATTAACTTTGTATCTGGTTTTTTACAATCAGGACACAACACAAAAGTATTAACATATTGCTCAATTTTTAAATTTATTAAATATGAAGAAATCTTTCTATTAAGAATTAGTCTTGGACCATCTACACTTGCAGGTGTAGCCAATTCTCTTTGCAAATATTTAAGAATATGTTGCTGTTCTCTTCCTAAACTTGTAACTATTTGATTAAAATTTGTTACAATAGTCTTATTTCCTTGTACATGCCCTTGTGCCTTAGGAATTTCAAATCTTTCCTTCTTCTCGGACAATTTAGGAAGACTAGCTTTTGCTTTTTTTAGTAAATTTTCATAATCAAATTTCATAAAAATAAAAAGAAAAGTTGGATTTATAAATCATTTGGTTATCTTCAATTTACCTGGTTTTAACTCATAAATTTCCCCTTCTTTTAATAATTCTAGAATAGCAGTATTTGTTTTTTCTTGTTCAATTCCTAAGGTCTTTAACAAAGATTCCTTGTCAACTCCTTCTTCTACATCAAGTTTCTCTATCCCATTCAATATTTTCTGTCTTACCCCATTAGTAGATTGATTATCTTCTATTACTTCTTCTTCTACTTGTTGTTCATTAGAAGTTTGAATTTCTTCCTTAACATCTTTTTTTTCTAGTTCTTGATTAGGAGATCCATAATTTTTAAAAAGTTCTAATTTCCTCACTAATTCCCAATTAGGATTCTTAACAACTTTAACAATTTCTGGAAGAATATATTTCTCATCATTATATTCTTTAACTCTTCCAACCACAAGAACAATATCGCCTACATTAAGATTTTCTAATAATCCAGAATCCTCTTTCCATGCTTTAAGTCTAATTGTATCTGAACCATCATCCAAAGTTATTGAACAATAATTACCATCTTCAGATTTATATTTAAATATATTAACTGCAATAATATTAACTCTTGATACTTTCTCTCCATTAACTTCAATACAACTTGGGTCCCATTCTCCCCCTTGTTTTATTAATTCACTATTTACAATATCCTTTATCCAAACTTTATATGCAGTTTGTCTATCTCTAGATTCCATCTTAAATCTTACTTAAAAACCCTCTCTTAGGTTCAAAAATATCTCCTGCCCTCTTCATTTTATTTATTATTTCTTCAACTTGAGCTTCTGCTATATTCTTTTCAGATGCTTCGGCCATTATTTCTTCTAAAGGGATAGATTTCCCTAATCTTCTTTCTAATTCATCTATAATTCCTTTAACAATACCAATTCTACCTCTTTGTGACGCTGGAATTCCAGTAGAAATCCTATCTATATCTATTTGTCCTGTTTCATAATCAAAACCAACTTGCATTAAACAATGTTTTAATAATCTAACAGCTCTTTTAGCATCTCCTCTTGTTATTATCTTAGACAATCTTACTCTAGCAGATCCTTCTGCCAATCTTACTAATGCTTCTAATTGTCTAGCTGAAATCGGTATTGGCTTAATCTCTTCTTCACCAATAGTAGTTGAATTTCTTAAAGAAACATAAAAATTTTTTATTTCATCAACAGCATTATCAGATAATTTAGGAAATACTTTTTGTTTTACATACGCTATATATTTTTTAAATAGAGGTATAGGAACTTCTGAAATCAAAACAGTAGGTTTTTGTTGTAAAGCAAGAACATGTTTTGCAATCTTTTCATCAACATCTTTACTTGGAAGATCTCTAATAGGAAATATTAAATCAAAACGATTAATCAATGTTGAAGGCATATTTATCTGTGAAGCAATAGGTTGATGCGGATCAAATCTTCCAAATTTAGGATTAGCTGCAGCTAAAACTGTTGTTTCTGATCTTAATGTTGCTTGGATATTTGCTTTGGATATTGTAATAGTTTGTTGCTCCATTCCTTCATGTAACGCAGAACTATCTTCAACAGAAAGTTTATCAAGCTCATCTAAACATGCTACACCAAAATTAGCCAATACTAAAGCACCCGCTTCCAAAGCCCACCCTTTCAAAAAATCATCTTTTATAACAGAAGCAGTCAAACCAGCAGCAGTTGCTCCTTTTCCAGAAAGATATCTTGCTTTAGGCGCAACTTTAGAAATAAACTGTAATAATTGACTTTTTCCAGCACCAGGATCTCCAACTAAAAGCATATGCATATCTCCCCTTGTTTTAGTACCATCACTTCTTACTTTTTTAACACCGCCCATTAACTGCAAAACTAATGCTTGTTTTACATATTCATGACCATAAATTGAAGGAGCAATAGATTTTGTTAATTTATCATAAATCTTAGGATCTTTAGCCAATTCCTTTATCTTTTCTACATCTTTTTTATTTATATCTATATCCTCAAAAGTCTGCTCCAGCGGCTCAATATTATTTGATTCTACAATAAGATCATATCTAGTTGATTGAGCACCAGTTGCCAAAAAAATAGGAGCTTCTTTTATCATTCCAATTACTCTTATTTTTGAACCAGGAGTTGTTTTTTTCTCCATTATTGGCTCAACTAAATCTTCTTTCAAAAAAACAGATAAACGCTTTGGTTGTTCTCCCCCATCTAAAGTCTCAGGACATTCTTCTACAATCAAACGTTGAGCATCTACAAGATCTTTATGCAATAACCTAAATTTTCCATGTCTACCACAGGAACATCTTGTAGGCTCCTTAAATTTCGTATCTATCTGTAGAATTGTAATGGTATTACCACAAGCAGGACATTCAAACTTAGCCAAAACAATTTGTGGTCTTACATCAGACGCTTGTCTAACAAGACCTTCAAAAGTTATAAAAGAACCTAAATGTTCAGATCTTATATCTCTAATTTTAATGTTTTGACTTTTAGGAAGATTTCCAAATCTAACTTTAAAAAAATAAGGTAAATCAAATTGTTCTATAGCAAGTTCAGCTGCTCTAATCGTATCTTCTGGTTCATTTAATAATTGCTCTGCTAAATCAGGATCAAATTTTGAAAGTTCACTAAAATCTACAATTATTGCTTTCTTTCCTTTTTCAATTAAATCATAAAAGTTCTTTTTATAACTTTCAAAAAAATCCTGGAATTTCTCAATTTGTTCTGTAACATCAAGAGGCATATCACAATCCTTTTTTTAGAATATACACGAACTTACTTTTAAAGATTTATATATACAAAAAATTATTTCTTACTTATTTTTGCCAAATTTTTAACTAATTTAACTACAGCTTCCTTCAATTTTGTCTTAGATCTTGTACCCGTGCAAACAATTTTTCCATTACTAAAAAGCAAAAAAGTTGCTCTTGTTCCAGGTAATTTATACACCAATCCGGGAAATTGTTCTGGTTCATACTCTGTATTTCCTAAGTCAACAGCTAATGTATTTAAATTTAAATCAATACCAATGCTACCAGAAGCAACCATATTTTGTACTTTTATTTTTGGTTTAATTGTAATTTTAATCCCAATTTTTTCAATATTAATTATGATTTTACATACAGATTCCTTAACTTTAGCTATAGATCTTGCACCAGTACAAACAACTTTACCAGAACTAAATATTAAAGCAGAAGTTTTAGGGTTCTTTATACGCATTACAAGTCCTGGGAATTGTTCGGGATTATATTCTGTGTTTGGTAAGGTCTCTGCTAATTTTATTAATGGAATATCATGCTCCAAAGAAGTAGAAGCAACAATGTTTACAACCTTAATTTCTGTTTTCACAACTTTAGTTTCTTTCTTAACAACTTTAGTTTCTTTCTTAACAACTTTAGTTTCTTTCTT